>Ga0180433_10001535_pt1 | contig 38407 bp, 29 predicted proteins | sample SS_ome_8_FD_132980 | JGI IMG/M metagenome (GOLD analysis project Ga0180433, IMG submission 132980) | Hypersaline lake sediment archaeal communities from the Salton Sea, California, USA - SS_1_D_1 metaG | ecosystem: Environmental > Aquatic > Non-marine Saline and Alkaline > Hypersaline >... | reverse complement strand
TGCTGCCGTCGAGGCTTCACGGTTGCGGTTTCGAGCGGTTCTCATGACCTCATTTTCGTTTATCCTCGGCGTGATTCCACTTCTGATTGCGACCGGTGCCGGTGCCGCCAGCCGTCAAGTGCTCGGCACAGTGGTCTTCACTGGCATGCTGGTAGCAACGCTGTTTGGCGTCCTTACCGTGCCCATCCTTTTCTACGTGATCCGGTCGTTCAGCGAACGCTTCAGTCGAAAGACACGTCAGCCCTGAATGATGCGAAGCGGTCCCGCTTAACCGTTTCCTACCTGACTCGGTTTTTGCCGTGAAAATGGGTTCGTTTGGGTTGCGCAAGCTTGCTTGTGCAGATAGGAATCACCGTGCACATCTGCGTTTTTGAACGGTCAAGGCGGTTTTTGAAGGCTTTCCGGCGTACGTGTTTTGGCTTCGTTTTGTCAGGGGAGATATTCGAACCCGAAAATGAACCTGTCCCGCTCTCTTACTCCTCACGAAACGGCAGAACCGTGTCAATTCTCACCGCCAAAGGCGGTGGTGGTTTTAGAAACTAAATTTACCGAAGACGCTGATTTGGGCTCGTTCGACGTATCCGGCGGTATTCCCATTCTGTTGTGAGTTGTCGTAAAGATAAACATGCCCCCAAGCATTATTCGGCTCAATGATCGGGCTATTCCATTGTCCCAGCGACACGTAGTGGGGCGGCCGAATGCCCTCTGGTCCTACGAAAAGATGAACGTACACGACAGCTTGTCCGTTGGCTTCGCTGGCTGCGAGGACGTGAGACCACTGGCTCGGCGTTATCGCTCCCCCTGTGGGTAATTCGCCAAATGGTATCACGAACCGAGGGCGTTTATTCTGATTAAAGAAAAGGTCTTGATCACCCCCATGTAGAATGAAGTGGCGAATGTCGGCAAAAAAGTCCTCGTTACCCCGGTAGCCGCGGCGAGTATGCGTGAGGTAGTAGTGAAAGGCAATCTTGGCAATAGCCCGGAAATAGTGCATATTCATCTGGAACTCTGCCCTACCAGGAACAGACGGATAGACACCCGTCAGCGTTGGCTCTCCCCACTCTAGCTTTAATCCAGGCCAGATACGACGAAGGAGATTGGCATATTCCGTCTCATGTTTCTCACTACAACTTAGCCAGCATTTCTCCATCTCACCTAGGCCTGTCTTGCTGAGGGCGGATTCAATTTGCTTGGCTCGGATATTCGGATAAAGCCGGATGTGGGCTTCTTTACCCTCTTTGTCACGCACAAGGATGTAGTCCACAAGAACCACTTCTCTGGGATTGTCCGCCGATAACTCAACCAATGCGTAATGGTTGCCCGTGTTTACCATGTATTTAGGAGGCGGTGCACCCATCGCGCCTCGAGGGCGACCAATGCCCCGTTTCTTCAGGCGTCTCGATTGTGGCTTGATAATATTCCGGTAGAACCCCAGTGAGCTACTCTGTACCATCTGTTGCTCAGCTTGACCGATCCTAGAATTGCACGGGGGACAAACTCGCCGGAACCGAACGTCGTTCCTAAACTCGCCGAATTGGGCGGGGATGATGTGATCGCCTTCGCCTCGATTCGGATCGAACTGATTGCCGCAATAGAGGCATTCCGCTCCGGAAGTCATGGGAATCATTCTACCGAGGTCAAATGATGAGCGGAAGGATTTGATGTGTCCGACAATTAGCGGCTCGTTTCTCGTTGGGCCGTTCGTGTAGCTTGCCTTTGGTCGCGACGAGCCATCCGAGTGGTCCGAACGCTCAAGTGCAGATTGTGATGCGGGCCTCCAATCCGAAAGGCCGAGGTCAACGGACTGCTGGGCGGTTGAGTTGGGGCGGCAGGAATTTGCGCGGTTGGGTGGCTGGGACCTTGGGAATGATTCGGAAACGGGGTTTGCGCGGTTGGTCGTTCGGTTTCGGCCCGATTGCCGGTTGATTGGATGGCTGGGATGGTCGATAACTAGAGGGGGCGGTCCACCTTTGCCGTATTTGCCCGCGCTCGGGAGCCGGGCTGGATCGAACCCCCGCTACGTGAGAAGGTTGAAGCCCATGTGTGGAATCGTCGGCTATATTGGTTACCGGCAAGCTAGGCCCATTTTGATCGAGGGTCTGAAACGGCTCGAATATCGCGGGTACGACTCGGCGGGTATCGCGACGCTGGATGAAAACGGTATCGCCATTTGCCGGGCCTTGGGACGAATCCACGCGCTGGAGGCACGACTCGGCCCGGAGGGCGCCAGCGCTTCGGTCGGGATTGCTCACACCCGATGGGCGACACACGGTGCCCCCAGCGAAATCAATGCCCACCCACATTTGTCCCGGGATGGGAAGATCGCGATCGTGCACAACGGGATCATCGAAAACTACCGAGCCCTGCGAACCTTTCTGGAACAGCAGGGCATCTCGTGTACATCGGATACCGATACGGAAGTCCTGGTCCAACTGATCGGGCACTTCTACAGCGGCAACCTCGAACAAGCCGTACGCAATGCTTTGCATGACGTCCAAGGCACCTATGGTATTGCCGTCATCTGTGCCGACGAGCCGGAGCATATTATTGTCGCCCGCAAAGGTAGCCCGCTCATCATCGGGGTTGGCGACGAGGAGTATATCGTTGCATCCGATGCGGCTGCCATCATCGCCCATACCGATCAAGTCGTGTATCTATCCGACGGCGAAATGGCCTCCATCACGCGCGAGGGTTTTCGTACCACTACGCTGGATGCCATTCCGGTGACCAAGGAAGTCCACGAAGTGGAGTTCTCGCTCGAGCAGATCGAACTCGGCGGCCACGAGCACTTCATGGCTAAGGAGATCTTCGAACAGCCGCAATCGCTTGCTACCACACTCCGGGGCCGATTGAACATACGGGAAGGGACGATCCACCTCGGGGGTATCGCCAACCACTCTCGTGACCTAGCCCGGGCCCGGCGACTTATTTTCACCGCCCAAGGCACCGCTTGGCACGCTGGTTTGGTCGGCGAATATCTGTTTGAGGATATTGCCAAACTTCCGGCCGAAACCGAGTACGCCAGCGAATTCCGCTATCGGAATCCTCTTGTTGACGACGGGACGGTGGTGATCGGTATTAGCCAATCAGGCGAGACGGCTGACACGTTGGCAGCCATGCGCGAAGCCAGGCAGAAGGGGGCACTCGTCCTCGGCGTCGTCAACGTCGTCGGGAGTACCATTGCCCGTGAAGCCGATGCCGGCGTCTATCTGCACTGTGGCCCCGAGATCGGCGTCGCCAGCACCAAAGCATTCACCTCTCAGGTCGCGGTTCTCACGATGATGGCGATCCAACTGGGCCGACGGCGTTTCCTCTCGCCGAGCGATGCGCACGCGCTCATCAATGCACTCTGGCACATTCCCGACCAGGTCGAACAGATCCTCGATCAATCCGACGCGATCCGGGTGGCGGCTCAGCAATACGTCGACCGGGAGAATTGGCTATTTCTGGGCCGGGGTTACAACTACCCGACAGCCCTGGAGGGGGCTTTGAAGCTCAAGGAAATCAGCTACATTCACGCGGAGGGGATGCCGGCTGCGGAGATGAAGCATGGCCCCATCGCCCTCATTAACGACGGTATGCCCGTCGTCTTCATCGCGACCAAGGGCAACCAGTACGAGAAGGTCCTCGGCAACATCGAGGAAGTCCGTAGCCGAGGCGGCAAGATCCTGGCCGTCGCCACGCAAGGCGATTGCGAAATCCGAAAAATGGCTGAGCATGTCTTCTACATTCCCGACGTTCCTGAGCCGCTTCAGCCTCTACTGACGGTTATCCCACTTCAACTGTTGGCGTACCACGCGGCTGTACTGCGAGGCTGTAACGTCGACAAGCCTCGTAATCTGGCCAAGAGTGTGACCGTGGAGTAGGAAACGGGCCATCTGACGATCGATACCGGGCAAAAAACGAGATTTCGGTCCAGACGATTCTGCAAAGAAGCCGATTCCACTGGAAGCGTCCGGTCTTGAGTTCGAGGAAGGTGCAACTCGTGCATGACCACGTCCAGGTTGCATCCGTCTCGGCTGACAACTTCGTTTCGATGTGGTTTTCGGTCCATCAGGGAATGTGCAAGGAGTCCCCATGGAAGTGCTCGTTGATGATCGTCCGTATCAGGCAACCGGCTCACCCGATCAGACCCTACGGGAGCTGGCGAACGAAGTCTGTACCGTTCGCGAGGGAGAAGGACAAGGGCAACGTTTTGTGGTCTCGCTACGATGCGATGGCAACGAGGTGGAAAAGGAAGGGATCGACGCGGTCCTAGCCCTGCCGATGAGTCAGTTTCAGCGTCTCGAACTGCATACCCAGCCGATCGCTCCTCTCGTCGCCAGTACGCTCGCCAAAGCGATTGATCTGCTCGGGGAAGCGGCCGATTCCCGGCTACAAACGGCCGACCTGCTCGAGGAAGGTCAGCACAACGAAGCCATGCAGCGCTTCCAGAAACTCATCGAAGCTTGGCAGCAAGTTCAGCAGGCGATGGTCGTCTGCGGCCAAACCCTGGGCATCAACCTCGACACGCTCCAGGTCAACGACGTTGTTCTCAATGACCTCATGGAGTCCATCAAGACGCAGCTCAATGAACTCAAAGCGGGCCTGGAAAACCGCGACTTCGTCCTGGTCGCCGACATCCTGCGCTATGAACTGGACGAGCCTCTCACTCATTGGCGAACGATCTTGGACTACTTGGTCGCGCAAGTCGATGCCGCGACTTGACCGAAAACGCATTACGCCTTTCTTGCGTATTCGATCGCTTCGCGCATTAGACGAATCGCTTTCTTGATACCGTCCAGCTCCTCAAAACCGTAGGAGATGCGGAGCTGTCTTTTTCCGACCTGGGCAAGGTCGCCTTGCGAATGAACGCAATGCTCGCCGGGGACGTAGATCACACGGGGTTTCTTGGCATGAGTTGGTCCGTCGATCTGCTCGTGACCTGTGGTGCGGGTGAGATATCGGAAGAAGGGTGATGACTCATGCGTCTCCACATCGCGGAACGTAAGGTAGAAGTAGAATCCCGCCCGACCGCCACTGAGGGTCTCGAACTCGTCCCCCAAAGACTCGTCTAACCAAGCTCGGACCGCTTGTGCTTTCTGGCGATACCCTGCTCGGACGTTTTCCAACTGCGTCCTGATATGATGATCCAACAGCCAGCTCGACACTTCTTGCGTAATTAGCGGTGCACTGAAACCGGCATCGGACGTCCGCTGAACCATGGCGTGCAGAAACGCGCCTCCTCGCCCAACCATGTAGCCGATTCGCAGGGCCGGCGCGAGTACTTTCGACAAGGTGCCGACTTCATAAACAATGCTGCCGGGATCATGAAGCAGCCCTGATTGGAGTGGGCTCAGATTCGGATCGTGGACCAGATCTTCATATGCACGATCCAAGATCACCGGGATCTTTCGATCGAGTCGTTGCGAAAGCTTCCACGCCACGTCGATCAGCCGACGCCGCCGATCGTTCGACAAAATGGAACAAGAAGGGTTGTTGATGGTTACGATGTAAAAGAATCGGATCTTGTTGGCCTGGCTGCCAAGATCGGCCAGTTTCTTCTCCAGCACATCGACCCGAATGCCCTCGTCGTCTTCGGGTATGGCAAGCAGCTTGAACCCTCGACGCTCCAAGAAATCGGTATAGATGTAGTACATGGGGTCGGCGGTGACGACAACGCCCTCAGGAATCACGTAAGCCACGGATTCAAGCAAGCTCGTTGCACCGTTCCCGCCGACAAGAATTTCATACTCCGCGAGTTCCGTTTCGGAAAGGTTTCCCACGCTATTTTTAACGAGATAGCGTCGAATGGAGGCGACAAGGTTGTCCGAGCCACGAGCGCCGCCGTAATTCAGCGCTTGCCGGTACCGATTGGGCTTGCTCAGTACTTCGCCCAGTGCTTCCTGAATCTGTTGCCCCGGAATGGTTTTCTCGTTGACGTAACCGACCCCTAAGTTGATATCGATATCGTCACGGAAATCGCAAGCAAAGTCAGCCATCATCCGATTGACGGGGGATGGAACGCTCGATGCCTTGCCGTATTGTGAAAGTTCGATCTCGTTCATGTCTCGTTTCGCCAATGTCCAACCGCCAGGATCATCTCGTCTGCACCCTCCCCAAACGAGTCATTCCGGTAGCACGGGTTCATTTGAGCGTATATTATGATAGCCGACAAAGCGAAACATCACGACCTCTGTCGAACCGCTAAGGATGCCCATAACAGACAGGAAACCGATTATGGCCAGTCGAGAAACGATGACATCACGCGAGCGGGTTCTCAAAGCGATCAGCCACGAGATTCCTGACCGCGTCCCGATCGATCTCGGTGGATTTCAAACGGGCATTCACAAGCGGGCCTACGTCGAGCTACTCGATCACCTGGGTCTCCAAGACGAAGTGATTACGCTCGATCCGGTCCAGCAATTGGCTTGGCCGTGTGAGGAGGTGTTGCGCCGGTTCCATGTCGATACGCGTTATGTCGTGGCTCACGGGCCGGATAGCTTCAAAGGCGGCATCGAACAGAACACACGCGACGGACGCCTTTGGCACGACCTCAAGGATGAGTTCGGTGTCATCTGGTCCATGCCCGACGATCAGCGGCTCTACATGGATATCTCGCACCATCCCTTGGCCCATGCTTCCATTCAAGACCTTGACGACTACCCCTTCCCTAAAGGCAACGATCCGACAAGGTTCACCGGTCTTGGCGAACAAGCGACAAAACTTCGCGAAGAAACCGACTACGCCATTTGCACGGGGATCGGCGGTGTCGTCTACGAATTCTGCTGGTATATGCGCGGTCTTGAAGAATGGTTGATGAACTTGGTGGAGATGCCGGCGTTCTGCGAGGCCTTACTCGACAAGATGCTGTCTTTCTGGCGGGATTACTACACGGGTTTCATGGCGGAAGTCGGTGATCTTGTGGATGTCGTCATGATCGGTGACGACCTCGCCGGCCAACAAGGTCCGTTGTTCAATCCGTCGATCTACCGCAAGCTCGTCAAGCCGCGCCAAAAGGCACTGGTCCAACATATCAAGTCGCTGACCGACGCCAAGATTTGGTATCACACCTGCGGCTCCTGCGTCGCATACATTCCCGACTTGATCGACAACGGCGTGGATATCCTCAATCCCATCCAGATCAGTGCCGCCCATATGGACCCGGTTTGTTTGAAAGAACAATTCGGACAGCGAATCGTCTTCTGGGGCGGCGGTATTGATTCGCAACACGTGTTCCCCTTCGCTTTGCCTGAACAAGTCCGTGAACACGTTCGCAATAATATGGCCGCCTTCAAGCCCGGCGGCGGGTATGTTTTCAACAATGTCCACAATATTCAAGCCGGCGTTTCGCCGGCCAACATTTTGGCGCTGTTCGATGCGGCTCATGAATTCGGATGCTACGACTGATGTGCACAGGCAGAATCATAAGATCGTCGCATGAACAGGCTAGTCCTGAGGGCCGTCATCATACGCAGGAAATCTTATATTCCGTGCGTTGCCGAATGCGGGCTTGGGGTCTGGCATGAAAATCCTTGCACTTGAACCTTATCATGGTGGGAGCCACAAGGCGTTTCTTGACGGTTGGCTTGCGCATAGCCGACATGCGTGGGTGGTCTTGGATTTGCCTCCCTACAAGTGGAAATGGCGCATGCGGCACAGTGCGATCACGTTGGCTAACGAGGTGTGTGGCCGAGTTGTGGACGGACAACGGTGGGACGTTTTGTTCTGCTCCGATATGTTGAATCTGGCGGAGTTTCTCGGCTTGGTTCCTGAGTCTGTCCGACAGCTTCCTTGCGTCGCCTACTTTCACGAAAACCAACTGACCTATCCGGTGCGGCATGAGACGGAACGTGACTATCACTTTGCACTCACGAATATCACGACCGCGTTGGCGGCGACGCGCGTTTGGTTCAATTCCGCGTTTCATCACGATTCGTTTCTGGGTGCGATCCGTCCTTTTCTCCAACGCATGCCGGATTACCAACCCTTCGATGTGGTTGATCGCATCGCAAGCAAAGCGTGTATTCAGCCGCAGGGTGTTCATGCGTTTCCTGCTCGCGGGCCTCGGCGGCCGGGGCCGATGCGTCTTCTTTGGGCGGCACGGTGGGAGCACGACAAAGATCCGGATACATTCTTTGAAGCCTTGACGCGACTGGAGAAACGCAACACGGAATTTCGTATCAGCGTGGTAGGGGAGCAGTTTCGCGAATGCCCTCCGGTTTTTGCGTGGGCCAAGGATCATTTTCAGCATCGCATCGATCGTTGGGGTTTTCAGGCAACGCGCAACGATTATGAAGAAGCTTTGCTCGAAGCGGACGTCGTTGTCTCCACCGCTCAGCATGAGTTTTTTGGTGTAAGTGTCGTGGAAGCGATCGCGGCCGGTGCCTATCCGCTGCTTCCCCACCGCCTCGCGTACCCCGAAATCCTCGACGTAACGCAACATCGCGATGTAGAACGCTTCTTCTATGATGGTAGTGCCAAGCGGCTTGCCGACCGGTTGGCTGAATTGGCTGACCGCATCGAGCGTTATGATCTTTGGCAAGGCACACCCGATTGTGCCATCCAGATTGTGAAACGCTTTTCGTGGCCTTATTTGGCCCCGGTCCTGGACGATGCGATGGAAGATTGATAAGTTTGATATCATAAGGTGTCGCCGACGGGGTTATGCGAAGTCATGAAGACCTTTTCCATGCTAAGGTCATATCTGGTTAGTTCGCTGCTTTGTGTGCATGCGGTTGTCGGGCAAGAAGCACATGATCGCAGCTCGTTTCTCCAAGCCAAGACGCTTTTTCAGACCAACCGCGCATACGATCCTCGCATTGCGATGGCGGTTGACGGGGTGATTGTCCACCGCCATGGTGCCAGTGATGATGCTGTCCGTGACGTTATCCAATCGTGGAAGCAGCACGGCTATACGGTTGGGCGGATGTTCTTTGCTGATTCCGATGCGGAGAACATTTACTGGAAGGGTCGATGGGACGGCGCAGCTCATCCTGACGATGTCGAGCGCGATGCGGAAGGCAAGGTGGTCAAGTGTTCGGGGGTTCGTCCTTATATGTTACCGACCGAAGGATGGATCAAGTACCTGGAGGAGATGACTGTAAGGTCCATTGATGCGGGTGCTGATGCGATCTTGCCGGAGGAACCTTTGGCCCATGTTTACACCGGTTATGAAAAGAGTTTTCGCAAACTGTGGGAAGAACGTTATGGCACAGCTTGGCAACCGGAGAGTGCTTCGGAGGAAGCACGATTCCTGACGGCCCAACTCAAGAATGAACTTTACATGAAACTGGTACGTCGACTGGCTACCGTCACCCAGACGCGCGCCGGCGAGCGCGGAAGAACCGTCGATTACATTCTTCCCGTTCATGCACTCTATAGTAATGTGGCTGCGCGGTTGGTCGCGCCGCTGGGCACATCGCTTGGCATGGATGCGATTGACGGGTACATCGGGCAGGTGTGGACCGGTCCGGTGAATTGGACACTCAGCCATTATAGCGCGAAAGACAAATCTTTTTTTGCGTCGGCTTATGCGTTGTACGACTACTTTGTTTCACTGACGGTCGGCAGCGGTAAGAAGTTGTGGTTGTTGGCGGATCCGGTGGCGGACAATCCGCACTATACGTGGGCGGAATTTGAAAATTGGTATCAGCACTGCTTGGTGGCCAAGTTATTTTTCCCTGAAACGGATGCGTTTGAAGTCATGCCTTGGCCGGAACGTGTCTTTGTGCCGGGTTTTCGGATGGGCGGTGGTACGCCCGCGCCGGAGTCATTTCGGATCAAACTGTTGTCTGCGATCCAGGTTCTACAGGAAATGCCTGCCGACGGACAATGGTGTGCTGAGGCTGGATTGATTCCACCCGCTCAACGCACAGGTCGCGTGGGCGTCGCGATCAGCGATACCGTCATGTGGGAAAAGCATCGCGTGCCTCGTCTCGACGGTGTCTATGGTCTTTTGATGCCGTTGATTCAAGAAGGTATGCCTGTGTCTGCGTGTTTGAACGAGCGATGTTACGATGCCAACTATCTTTCCCGTTTTGATGTCATCGTGCTGTGCTACGAAGCTTGGAAGCCTTTGTCGGCGGACATGAACCGCTGTTTGGTGAATTGGGTCGAGCGTGGTGGTTCGCTGATTGTTTTGGGCGAGGGTGATGACCTTGGTGGCGCAAACTTGTGGTGGAAAGAGCTTGGTTATGTGTCGCCTCTGCACCACTTATTGGCGATGTTTCGCATGCCGGTTTCAGAAGAGGTCGACCAACGGGTAGGTAAGGGTTGGGTTTATCGACGCGTTGTTTCACCCACGGGTTTTACAGATCGCGAAGTTGTGCGGAAAGCGTATTGGCCCATCGTGCAGGCGGCTTTCACGAAGGCTGGATTCTCTGGCGAGCCACTGACGCGCGGCAAGTTCTGTATGCGGCGTGGACCTTTTGTTGTTACCCATACGTTTATCGAGTCCATGCGTTTAACGGGGCAACTCATCAATATTTTGGACCCCGATTTGCCTTTGCTGGACGGGGTGACGCTGCCGGCTGGATCCAGCGGTTTGTTCAGGGATGTTAGCGCCCTTGTTGGGCGCGCGGTTGGCGATGCGCAACGACCTTGTGTGTTGCACGCAACGCACCGCTTGATAAGTGATGACTTCGGTGACAACCTGTCACGTGTGACGATTCGCGGCCCGGCCGAAACGCCGGCGGTGATTCGTTTGTATTGTGCGGGTAAGACGGTAAAGCACCTTGCAGCGCACGACCTTGTCGGAAATGCGCTTGACATTGTATCAACACAGGATGGCCGAACACTCAAGTTACAGGTTCCGAATCGTCCTGACGGTGTGGTTGTCGAAGTGGGTTGGTCGCATTGACGAGGTGTACGGCTGAGATCAGCCCATCAGTTCTTGTTTTTGGGGTTCATTTGCGTTGCCAGCCAATCGGCGGCTTCTTGGCACGCTTTGCGATTCAGCAGGTGGCTGGCGTCGTACCAACGGTGTTCTTTGGGCTTTCGGGCTGCGTCGTACAGTGCTTTGGCTTGATCGATCGGAACGAGCGAGTCTTGTTTGCCGTTTTGCATGAGGAGCGGACGCGGCGCGAACTCACCGATGGCCTCCAGCGGGCGAATCGCGACAAAACGGCGAAAAAGATCGAGCTGCTCGGCATCATTTTGATTTGCGGTTTTGGGTTCTTTTGACGCGTCAACGGCGGCTGAACCGCCGACCATCAGCACCATAGCTTTGATGCGCCGCTCCGATGCGCCGGCGAGTGTGCCAAACCATGCGCCCATCGAGTAGCCGATCAGGCCGACACCTTTCGATGCACGAAGCTCTCTTCTTGCTTCCGCTAGATCGATGGTTTGACGGATATCTTGGATTGCCTGAACGATGTTATCACGCGCTTGGCTGGGTTGGGTCGTCGTAAAAAGTTTTTGGGGTGGACCGGGCCGATGGCCATGATAGGGCATGTCTGGTGCGAGACATGCGAACCCGCGGTCGGTCAAGGCTCTTCCGAGCTGGCGCGTCACTTGTTGCTTGTGGCTGGAGAAGCCGTGCACGAGAACGACGACAGGAAAGGGGCCGCGTCCTTTGCCGGGTAGTGTGATCAGCACAGGGACGTCATCGCCGGCGCGATCTTTGAAGATCACTTGTTGTTGCCGGGTACCCACGACACGATTGGTCAGCTCTTGCGGATCGTCGCGGATATCCAAACGGATGGGCCGATCATAATCAAAACCTTCCGGCGACCAGTCATCCGATGCAACGGCTTGCTTGGACAATAGGCTTACCATCGCAATGATGCCGACCAGCCCGAGCGTTCGGTGGTATCGGTTGCGTTGCAGCACGGTAGGCTCCTGTAGGATCTTAGGTCTTCTTATTGTCGCGTGTGGCGATCGCCCGCTGTCGATCGATATCCCGTCTCAGCTCGGGGATCACATACCGCTGATCCAGTTCCGGCAACGAAGCCAACGCCGCCAACGTATGATCATAGCGCGTCGCTCGGTCGGCTGACATGTCAACGAAAAGAACCCGGCTACCACGCAGTTGGCACATGCCGCCTCCTTCACCGCCCATGGGTTCAGTACGCACATCGATCCCAAGTTCTTCAGCCAAGGTTAATAGTGCCTCTAATCGGCTTGCAAGCTCCATTTCAGCCACCCTCAAGTTCGCGCGGCACAGGTGCCGATATTGCAAGTGCGCTCTACGCATGACGTTTCAGGAGTTCCCATGTCATCACCGCAAGAAAGCACCCCGATGTCGGCTACGCCGTCGGACGCAAAGGCCACGCAATCCACTGAAGCCGCGAGTCACGCGGACGCCATTTTGACCTCGCCGTCGGAATTGGCCAGTTCGTCGGACTCCATGAGCGTTTCAGCATCGGTCTTGCCGCGGATGCTTGATGATTCTCAAGCTAGTAATCTAACCAGCGATGCCTATGCACTACAAGAGCAGTTCGATCATTTTGCGTCGCATATCAGCCAATTGCAGAATCAGCTCCGGCAATCGCAGAAACTCGCGACGCTGGGGGCGACGGCGGCCATGATCGCCCACGAGTTCAATAATCTCTTTACCCCGGTGGTGGCTTACGCCCGGCACGCACTGGATACCGACGACGTCGCGTTGATGCGCAAAGCGTTGAGCAAGACGTTAACGCAAACCGCCGTCATGCGCGAGATGGCCGACCGGGTGATCGGTCTCGCCAAGCCTTCGGACGGCGCTATCACATCCGTCAATGTTGAAAACATCGTCAAGAACGCGATCAGTTGCTTGGGGCGCGATCTTACCAAGGACAACATCAGTGTGAACTTGCAGATTGACCCGGAACTGGCGGTGCGGGCCAACGAGAATAAGCTGCTCCAGGTGCTTTTCAATTTGGTCATCAACGCTCGTCAAGCGATGCTGGGCCGTCGAGGCCGGCTGGCGATCGATGCGGTGGCGACACGCGACGGGAAGGTCCAGATCAACGTGCGCGATACGGGCGGAGGCATTCCCGCAGAAAAACTCGAACAGATTTTCGAGCCCTTCTTTACAACCAAACAGAACGCCCAGCGGTCGGACCAAGGCGGCCTGGGCCTCGGCCTAACGATCTGCAGCGAGATCATGGAAGAACTCGACGGCCAGATCGATGTGTCGAGTGAAGCGGGAGTCGGTACGACGTTCGTCCTCACGTTACCCCCGGCCTAACCTGCGATTTCATACGGTTTTATTCGCCAAAGATCTGAACTTCGACCAGTGCAACCCTACCCGCATCTTTGCCTTGGGTGTGTTGGGACGCGCCCAATTTGATACGGAGATGACGTCCTCGCTTGTTGATCTTGTAAGGCCAGAAGTGCGTTTCGTATGGTGTGCCTTCTGCGGGGACATTCGTTGATTGACCTGCCGGTTCGAACGTTTCCCCGTCAGCCGAGACCTCGAAGCGAAGTCCTCGAGGGACGAACTGAAAGCGGCCATTGCCGTTGCGGAACTGTAGTCGCACTTCGCCGATTGGAATCACCTGGCCAAGATCGATATTGATTTGTGGGCGTTCTTCTTTGTTTGGATCATGGGCCCAGAACACCTCCGCATGATGCTCTGCCGCCACGCCGTCTACTAGAAAAACCGCTGAACCCTCGCGCTGAGGATGTGTCGAGGAGGCCTCGACCGGCCGCCGAAAGGCCAAATTGCCCACAACGGGTGGTCGAATGAAGCTCCGTTGGGCATGGTAAATTTGCACCAACTCCTCAAAAAGCGGGGCGAGGGCCGCTTGGGCTTGGGCGGTTATGTGGCCTTGGTTTTTGAGTACGTGGTCGATTGCTGCTCGCAGATAGACGATGCGCCATCGCCAATCCGAGCGGGCCCATGCGGGCATGCGTTTATCGATCGATTGCGCCAAGCGGAAGGCATCATCGGCTTCTGCGAGATTGTCCACCGCCCAGCCTTTCTTGCGTGCGTGTGTTTTCTCCAATAGATGAAAAAGCTGGACCGCGTCATTCGCCGATTCGGCCCCCCAGTAATACGTGGCATATTCGGCAAGCATGTCATCGATTTGCCGATCTGGATCCCAGCAGAACTGTACCCACAAGAACTTGTTGAGATCCTCGTAAATGCCTTCCGAGTAGGGCCAGCATCCCGCGATTCGGCCTTTCAATCTTTGCATAATCTCATGGCAATAGTCCGGCAAGGGGTTGGCCCCGTAGCCGCCCCACGGGATCATCATGTGCATGGAGATTTCGGGAAACCATACCATCGGATACCGCTTGGCGGATGGACGGTCGTACAAACGCTGATAGTCGCCGTGCCGGCCCGCGAGAATGCCCGTCAGCCAGTCGGCCTTTCCGTCCTTGATGTAGCGGAACAAGCCCTCGCAATCTCCCCATTGGTGTTGGTGATCGAACCACCACGTCGAAAGCCAAACCTCGCCTTGGGGAAAACGTTCCCGAAACAAGCGGGCGAATTGTTCCGATGCACGCAGGAATCCTTTCCCACCCCACGGTTTGCACTGATCACAGGCACATCCGCCGCTGTCATAAGGCCAACAGACAATGAAGTCCAGTTGTGGAAACGACGCCAATAACTCCGCTTGCCATTTGCCGATCATCGCCAGACCTTCGGGTATTGAAGGACAGATCTCGACGCCTAGCTGCCAAATTTTCGGATCTCGTTTAGCCTTCAGATGGTTGGGGGTACCTCGGTAGTTTTGGTTGATCGACTGCGTCAGACCAAAATCCATACCGATGGCCTGGGCGGTCTTGGCCAAATGCTTGAGCCGGTTCAGTTTTTTTTGTGCTTTGGGGTCTTCGAGCGTATCAAAATCCTGGACCGGGAAATTGGCCATGAGCCCGTTCGTTCCCCATAAGGCGAAATCTTCAATGACACGGTCCACTTCTTCGAGGGACGCTGCGTGGTAGAAGTTGTGAAAGTGCGTGGCAATGTACATCCCACAGACGGGCATTTCGGGATGTTCGTTTAGCCTCAGCAGGGGAATCTCGATCGCGTTCGCGTTATAGCGAATAAGGCGCAACAGCTTTCCGATACCAGCTACCACGCCGCTGGCGTCGTTACCCACGACAAAGAGGCATCCGCGCTCGTCTGGTGTCGTCTTCAGATAGAATCCGTTCGGTTCTAACTTGCCGGCGATGTCGTTTTGCTGAATGACGTTTTGAAGGAGCTCGGAGGAGGTTTGTGTTCCGATGATGAGGGAATATCTTGCCGCCGCGTCTGCGGTCATCGGAATACGTAGACCGGTCCGACGTTCGATTTCCTGCACAAAGAGTTCAGCCGCTCGCTTCTCGGGCGCACTGACGCGATCGTACAAAACAACCTTGAGCTCGCCTGAACTTATGTTTAGCGTTTCGTTGGCGTGGGCTGTATGGACAGCCTTTCCTGCCATCAACCCAACCACGACGCATACGAGATAGCTAAACGGCTTACCTGGCATTGGTTCTTGCCTCTAAAGCGATGGGAGGTATTTCTTTTTGCGATGGCGTTTGCGGCGGCGGCTTATTCTCCGAAGGCCTGGACTTCCGTCAGCGCAATCGCGCCGGCATCTTCACCTTGGGTGCATTGGGAGGGCCCCAACCGAACGCGAAAATAGCGTCCTGTCTTGTCGATCTTGTAAGACCAGAAGCGGGTCATGTACTCGGCCCCCTCCGTGGGGACACTCGTCGACTCGCCTGCGGATTCAAAAGTCTTACCGTCCGTGGAGACGTCGAAGCCGACACTTTGCGGCACCGACCGGAAGGTTTTATCCACTTGGCGGAACTGCAAACGCACTTCTTTCATGGGAATCACGGTACCGGTGTCGATGAGCAGCCAAGCGGTTTTCTCCTTGGCGGGATCGTGCGCCCAGTAATCGGCGGGGTGATGTTCCGCATAGACTCCGTTGACCAACGTGCCGACGGAATTCTCGTTTTCCGGATTGGTCGAGGACGCTTCAATCGGTTTTCGGAAGGCGAGATTTCCCGGAAGCGGTGGCCGAATGAATGCGTGTTCCGCGTGGTACAAACGTACTAACTCATCGCAGAGTGGCGTCAGGGCTGCACGAGCGCCAGGCGATCGATACCCTTGGTTTTTGAGTACGTGATCGATCGCGGAACGAAGATAGATGATCCGCCATCGCCAGGACGAACGTGCCCGCTCGGGCAAACGCTGATCAATGGATTGAGTCAATGCCCAAGCGTCGTCCGCTTCGGCTAGATTGTCCACCTCCCAGCCCTTCTTACGCTTATGTGTTTTTTCGAGAAGATAGAACAGACGAACCGCATTATCCGCAGAGTTCGGCTCCAAGTAGTACGTGGCATATTCCGCCAGGATATCCTTGGTTGGCCGATCCGGCGACCAGTAGAACTGTGTCCACAAGAACTTGTTGATATCCTCGTAGAGACCCTCCGAATAGGGATACCCGCCGACAATATGATCGCGGAGTTTTCTCGCCAGATGGGTGGACCACTCCGGAAGCGGGTTCGCCCCGTAGCCGCCCCAGGGGATCATCCCGTACATGGAGATTTCGGGGAAGTTGATGAGCGGATACTTTTCAGGCGACGGTCTTTTCAGGAGCGGCTCAGGTATCCAATCGCCGTGTGTTCCCATGAGGATCATCTGGAGCCAATCCGGCTTCTTCTCGCGCATGTAACGGAATAGGCCCGGGTATTCGACGTCGTTGATCAATCCTTCCCATCCAATTCGGCCCTTCTCGTCGAGTGAATCGAACAGCCAGGTTGACAGCACGAACTTGCCGTTGGGGTTGCGTTCATGAAAGAGTCGGGCCAACTGCTCGGCGGCCCGCAGGAGTCCATTGCTGCCCCAGGGAGCACATTGTTCGCACGCACAACCGCCCTGGTCGTAAGGCCACGCAACCACGAGATCGAGATCGCCAAATGCATCGAGCACCTCGGCATGCCACTTGCCCATGAGAGCTAGTGCTTCGGGTTTCGAGGGACAGAGTTCGACGTGATAATGCGACCAGCCCGGTTTCCATGTGGCACGCAGATGCTTCGGACTGGAGGCGTAAGCTTCATTGGCGAGCATCATGAGGCTAAATTTCATACCCACGCGGCGGGCGGTCTCCTTGAAATGTTTGAGGCGAGCTAGCTGTTTTTGTGCGGCGGGGTCAGCGAAGTTTTGGAAGTGGTGCAGGTCGAACCAGACATGCAAGTAGTTGGATCCCCACAATGCACTTTCTTCGATAATCGGGTCGACTTCCTCCAGGGGAGCGACGTCATAGAAGTTGTAGTAGTGCGTGCAGAAGTACGTGCCTCGAAGCGACATTTCCGGGCTGCTGCTAAGCGTCAATGCGGGGATTTCCAGCGCGTCGTTCGCATACCGGCAAAGACGCAACAGCTTTCCGATGCCAGCAATCACTCCGCTGGGATTCTGGCCGACCACATACAATCGTCCGGTATCATCCGGCGAAGTTGCCAGGTGAAACCCGTCCTCTTTCAACTCGTTCGCGACGGCACGCAGTTGGGCGTTCTCGCGAATCGCGGCGTTCGAGGCCACGGTCCCAATCGTCAGCACGTACTTGGCTGAGCCCTCGCGGCCAATGGGTATTTGAAGGCCGGTGCGCTGACCGACATTGGCGGCAAAAAGCTCAGCCGCTCGCTGTTCAGCGGGTTTGGCTTGATCGCCGACCACCACGCAGAGCTCGCCGTGGCTCAGTTTTAGCCCGTTGTCTGCATGTGCAGCTTCATTTGTCGACCCGATGACGTATCCAGCTGCTACGAGGAGGCAGGTACGCATTGCGATACGCAACATATTCACGGCTCCTGAAAAGTGGCATCCAATGATACCGAGGCCATTGTGGTTGTCTTGATCAATCCTGTAACCCTGCAGGACGGTGCAAAGTATAGAGGCCGAGTTGCAGCCTGCCAACCAATGCGCATAAGGAACCGCAGGCACCTGCGAGAAATCACAGAAACCGGGTTCCTATCAGCTACCGATGGTGAATATGTTCTAGGTTTATCGTAGCCGGTCAGCCACCCCTGTTTTGTTGAAAACAGTCACGGCAATAAACCGGTCGTCCTTGAGTCGGCCGAAACGGCACCGTGGTTTCCTTTCCGCACGAAGCGCAGGTCGCGGGAAAAGATTCACGATCGGGTCTGTCGCCGCCGGAAGAAAACCGCCGGGTTGGATGACTCCCTTCGCCTCTGGAGCCTGGCCCGCCCGAACCTTGACGGTCGCGTCGCTTTGCCCTGCAGGCAGGGCACCGCTTGGGCTCGTTCGTGAGGCCGCGCTCGTGATAGCGCGCCTGGTCGTCAGCACTGTGTATAAAATCACTACCGCAGTCCGCGCACGTGATGGTTTTGTCTTCGAAGTCCATCGCTGGCGCCTCCTATTGGGGGAATGTTTGCGTGATAGCTCTAGCAGCCGCGAAACTCGCAACCGTTGCGACGATTTCCGGATAGGACCAAAAGGGGTGAGAGAGGCTCTCCAATGGGGGGTGGATTGACCTATGACTCAACCCCGGGACCTGCGACCCGGGCTTGTCCTTATCGCGACGCCTTTACAGCCGCACGCACTTACCGCCCAGATAGTAGTAGCTTGTGGGCACGGGGTCAACCCGGGCATATACCCCTGTCGTGTATCCAGACCCTCGCGTCGAGCATTTTGCGGTCCCAGTTGCTCCCACATCCTGATACGATACCATAAACACGAGATGGGCTGACCGAGCGCGACCTGCCCGTCATATGGGAGATGCTGTGATTCGCAATGCCACCATGGCCGACGTGCCGGATATCCATCGGCTGATCACTTATCATGCCGAGTTAAACCGCATGTTGTTTCGCTCCTACGCGGATCTTTACGAACACCTGCGCGATTTCTTTGTGTGCACGGAGTCGATGGATGGCCAGGAGCGTGTGCTCGGTTGTGTTGCCCTCGAGTTAGTGTGGCGAGATTTGGCAGAGGTCAAGAGCCTCGCGGTGGAGGAGGCACATCGCGGCAAAAGTCTCGGGCCGCAGTTGGTTCGAGCGACACTGGAGGAGGGACGCCGGCTTGGCCTCGATCGGGTCTTCGCGCTTGTGCGTGACCGGGTCTTTTTTGAGAAACTGGGATTTCACGACGTCCCGAAGGAGACCCTACCGCATAAAGTCTGGACGGATTGTGTGCGTTGCCCGGTTCAGGAAGATTGTGATGAAATTGCTATGGTTGCCAGTCTGAAATCATGAAACGATCGAAACCGAAAACCTACAAACGTTGGAAAGCGGTGGGAATCGCCCTGGCGGCTGTCGCGGTTGGCATAGGGCTTCTGGTCTTGAGTCGGGTGATTGTGCCCGTGCCGGCCGAACCGGCAGTCGCTGCTTCAACCACGCATCCCGCTCCTGCTGACCCGCCACCGCCTTCGAAGACACCTGACACGGCTGCTTCCGCCAATAACATGAGTGGCTTGCTCTTGCTGTTCAGCATGATGTCTTTTGGCATCGCCGCTATCGGCATCGGCTGGTTGGTGTTTGACATTCATCGGTCGCGACCCGCTTGGAAGACCCAGACCAAGTACCCTAGCAAGCGATAACGCCCGCGGCCAAGAATACTTGTACGGGTCGATCGATTGATGTCGAGCGCATCGTGCCTCTTGCCACGCGTATACAGTTGCGCGGTCTTCGGCGTCAATTAAGCCACAAGAAAACGCAGAGGCGATTGTCATGCGGAACTTGTTCGCGATTTTGTTGCTGTTTGTGTGGAGTGGTGTGGCAAGTGCTAAAGGTCCCAATGTTATCCTCTTCTACGCGGACGACCTGGGGATCGGGGATGTGAGTTGTTATGGGTGTACTGATATCCAAACGGTCCACATCGACGCATTAGCCCGTACCGGAATCCGCTTCACCCATTACTACTCCGCCGCTCCCGTGTGCTCTCCGTCGCGGGCGGCGTTGCTAACCGGCCGGTATCCGGCCCGAGCGGGTGTCCCCTCCAATGTCTCGTCATCGCCGGGGCATTCCGGTATGCCCACCGAAGAGGTGACCCTTGCCGAGCTGGCTCAAACCCGAGGTTACGCGACCGCCTTGATCGGGAAGTGGCACCTCGGCTTCACGTATGAGACACAGCCGAATGCCCAGGGTTTCGATTTCTTTTTCGGGCACCATGCCGGCTGTGTGGATTACTATTCGCACATGTTTTATTGGCAAACACCCCATCACCACGACCTTTATCGTAATCGGCAAGAAATCCACGAAGAGGGTCAGTACATGACTGACCTCATCGCCCGCGAAGTGACCCAGTTCATCGACGATCACCAGGCGGAACCTTTTCTCCTTTATGTGCCGTTCAATGCTCCGCACTATCCGTTACAGGCCCCGGAACGCTTTCGGCGCATGTACGCTCATTTGCCTCAAAAGCGACGGGACTATGCACCCCTCGTCGGTGCGATGGATGACGCTATCGGCAAGATCATGGCCCGCGTTCGCCACCATCACCTTACGCCGAACACCTTGGTTTTCTTCATGAGCGACAACGGCATTTCAGTTGAAGGACGCAACAACGGCGGCGGGGGAAGCAGTGGGCCCTTTCGGGATCATAAGTTTAGTTTATTCGAAGGCGGGATTCATATGCCCGGCATCGTGAGTTGGCCTGGACAGATTCCACAAGGCCAAATCCGTGATCAGCTCACGATGGCCACTGACGTTTTTTCGACGCTTGCCGAAGCCATCGGTGCCGACGTCTCGAAGGATCGTATCATTGATGGGCGAAGCTGGTGGCCTTTGTTACGCGATGCCCGTGCGAAAGGACACGAAATGCTGTTTTGGGAATGGAACAAGCAGAGTGCTGTTCGTGCCGGCAAATGGAAGGTGACTCGTAACGCGCTAATGACGCCGGGCATGGACGAATACGTCAGAGCTAAGGGCGATGACGCTATTTTCTTGGCTGACCTTGAAGCTGATCCGGGCGAAACCACAAACTTACGTCACCAACATCCTCAAATCGCCAAGCAACTTTTGAAACAGCATGCCGATTGGTTGAAGACGATCGAGCCGCGCTCGCCGTCGCGATAAGCGACGATTCTGGCGTGTCGACCTTGTTTGCCCGTCTCGATGCGATTTGTGGCATGATCCGGGGATTGGAACGCGCTTGGGTTAAGGAGATCGGAGCGGACCGAGAATCTCTGCGCACGCAAAAACCCCGCCCTCCCCCTTCGGCGGGGTCTTCGAAAGCTTCTCTTGCGTCGATACGCGTTTACTCGTCGGCCAACGCCGTAATGTTGGTGATGTTGGCAGAGTTATACTGGACGATCTTGGCTGCAGCATCACCCGTGTCGGGAATCAACGCCCGGACAATGCCGTTGCCACTGTTGTACCACCATACAGTGTCGCTGCTCGAGGTCTTTGTGGCAGGATGGTTTTTGGTGGAATCCGTTTCCACAGAAAACGCAGGGTCGGTGACGCTGGGGAACAGCGGGTTTCTGGGCAGTGTGCCACCTTCAAACATGCTGGCGGTCATGGCGCTCGGAAAGCTGCCGCTCTTGGCCTTTTCGGCACTGATCTTCCGCGTCATCGCTCGGGCGATCAAGGCGGTGGAGTTGGTCCGACCGTCATCGGCCGCTGATGTAAACTGTGGGATGATGGCTGCCGCCAGAATACCCAAGATGATGATCACGATAAGGACTTCGATCAGTGTAAACGCTTTACGCTTCATACTGGTATTACTCCACTCTAGGGTGACCTGTTCTTTCTGTGGAACAGGAACACATCCCGAACCCAGGCTACATCGGTCTGCGGACAGGCAAGATTTAGTGTTGAAAAAAAGCGAGATGAGAAATGTTTTTCGGTTTCTTGCAACGCGCCGTAAGGCGATCTCAAGGTTAATCTTATCGGACAACACGGGTCACAGAAAGAATCCATCTCAATATCGGGCTATACGCTGGGTACTTGCGCATAACGGATGGCGGCACACAGGTCAGCGACTTGCCGGCATTCCGCAACGTCATGAACGCGTACGCATTCAATACCGGCCAATACGCATGCCGCCACCGCCGCCGCTGTGCCCATGAGCCGATCCGCTGGTCGTTCAGCGCCAAGGGTTTCGCCGATGAACTTTTTGCGCGACGGCCCAACCAATACCGGCACCCCCAGTGTCCGAAATGCCTCGACATGACGAAGGATAGCGAGATTGTGTTCGGTCGTTTTGCCGAAGCCTATACCCGGATCGACCATGATTCGCTCGCGCGCAATGCCTGCGTCTACAACGTGCTCGATGCGATGGGCAAGAAACAGTCTGACTTCTTCCACGACGTTCTCGTAAACAGGGTTCTGCTGCATATCGCCGGGCGTGCCTTTCATATGCATGAGCACAACACCCACGCCGTGTTCCGCCGCCAAGGCTGTCATCGCTGGATCATCGCGCAAGGCCGACACGTCGTTTATCATGGTCGCACCCGCATCGATCGCTGACGCGGCAACCCTGGCGGATCGCGTATCGACCGAAATCGCTGGGCCATTGTTGCTGAATCGTGCTGCCAGAGTTGCGATCACCCGCTCGATTCGTCGGATCTGTTCGTCGGCAGAGACCGGCTGGCTGCCGGGGCGGGTCGACTCTGCTCCCACGTCGATGACATCGGCGCCTTCGTCAGCCATTCGGCAACCAGCCATAATGGCCTTTTCCGGCGTGGCGTAGACACCGCCGTCGCTGAACGAGTCCGGCGTCACGTTCAGCACACCAAAGATGAAGGGTTTTGCGCCTGGCACCAGTGGCCGTCCACGAAATATCATCCGATGATCCGCGCTCATGCGTCTATTATAGGTAAACCGATGATCTCCGCATGGCCACACGATAAGCACCCGTCTCGGAGATGGGCCATGAGATGTTTCCTGGCTTCGGACGCTTGCGCCATGATGAGCAGCAAGACCCGTCGTTTACACACAATGCGGCCAGGCGGTATACTTTGATCGCTGACTTGGCCCGTGAAGGAGCAGCCATTCTGCTCATTTCTTCGGAGTTGCCCGAAGGACTCAATCTGAGTATGTGGATGATTGTGCTGCGCGAAGGCAGACCCATGGGTAAATTCCCGCGAAGTGATGCCAACCGGGAAGCCTTAATGCGTTTGATGGCCGGTGTCGCGTCGGCGACCGCGTGAACGAGTCGATGCAAGCCGCACAGGCAAAAAAACGATGCGGTTATTGATACGGCAAATCTTCATCGGTGCGATGTTCATTTTCGTGATCGGTTGCGCGGAGCTGAAACGCGAGCCGATCGAAATGAAGCTTCCACCCCCGCAACCGCCGAAAGCACCGGTCCCCTTCAAAGCAGCGATCCAACTGCATGGCCGGAATGTGCTGACGATTCATGCCTTGTTCGCTCAAGTCGATAACGTGCGCATTGCTTACAAACTTTCGCCGGGTGACGCTGGTACCCAGCCGGCCGACGACCCTCGTGTGGTTTATACCCTGATTCCCGAACGAGAGCCGGCTCCGGCTCTGCGTTGTGAAATCGTCTACGATGATTCCAAAACGCAAGCGAACGTAACCGTTTCTGCCGACTCAAGGCTTCCCGAACTTTTTCTCCAAGCTTCAACCCCAACGTTGATGTGGCCCGTTCGGCTCACGGCAGCGGAAGATCGTGATGTCGTTTACTCGGCGATGGGCCCACCCGTGTGCGGCGAAATCGTGCCGGGGTTCAGCCGATTGGAGGCGCTGTTTGATCCGCAAGAAGGCCAAGTGTTGGCGATCACGGGTAAGACTTTCTATCTTCCCGAAGGTGACGGCGGGACGCTAACCGCCACGACCGTTGCGCACCAGGTTACCAAACAGACAATCCTCACCATCACGTCCCATCAAGACTTTCGCAAGACCGATCGGCACCCCGATCCGCCAACCGGCGAAGTAATTTCGTCACAGGCATCACAGGTCGTTGCCCCATCCGGTTGGTGGGTGCACGTCGGCGAAACACCCCTGGACGACCAGAAACTCGAAAGCAATTTACGATGGATGGCCACGAACCTGAGGCCATACGGTGCTGAATGCATTTTTACCGATGCGCCCCAATCTCCGGCCGACTCGTTAGAGATGCAGCCAACACCACCTCTCTTCAGTCAAACCGCGATGGCGTCGATCGCGGGTTTCGGTTTTCACGTCGTCTCTTATCCGCCGGTGGAAATGGGCCACGCTGAACTGCCCAACCCATGGCTGGAACCGCTTTTCGGTGGTGTCGAACCAAGCTTGCAGGACCTTGAGCAACTGGCTCGGCCAAACATCAACGCAACATGGAACAAGTGGCTTACGGGCCGTGCTTCTCCCCGTCCGATTGTCGTCGGTAAGCCATTGACGCGCGATCAGGCCCAACTGTTGGCGAGTGTCGTTGCGCTGAGCGGTCAACCGGTCATGATGGCTGATGCACTCCACAGGTTACCGGCTGAACGAATCGCGATTCTCCGCCGGATTTTGCCGCCGGCACCGATTCGCGCAGTTGACTTGTTCGATCACGGTTTGCCGGCTGCGTGGAATTTGAATGTGGTCAGAAAGTTCGGCGATCAGTTTGAACAGTGGAACATACTCGGCGTTTTTAACTGGTCAGAGCTGCCTGAAACGCGTTTCGTACGGCTCACCGAAGTGGGTATTGATACGACGGCCGGTGTCGCGTTCGCGGTCTACGATGTCTGGCAGGAACGTCTTCTTGCCGTCACCTCTGATACCTTCGAGATCAATGTGCCGCCGACCGCTTGCCGGCTCGTTTGCATTCGTCGACTCGAACAAAATCGACCGACGATCATCGGTACCAATCGCCACATCACCCAGGGCGGTATCGACCTCCACGACGTCAAGTGGGATCCCGATCAACTAATCCTTAGCGGCGTCAGTGACCTCATCGCCGATGACAACTATGAACTACGTCTTGCGACACCCCGAGGCGACGACAGTCTTGAAATCGTGGAGGTAAAAACCGACGTCGATGCCTTTCATGTACGGCGGGAGGGTCTTCTGCGGATCGTGACGTTCGAGAGCGCAAGCAGTCGATCGGCTCGTTGGGAGGTTCGGTTCCAGCATGCCTCGAATCCAACGCCTGCGCCACCCGTCGCTCCTGCCCGTTTGCGCGCTCGACAAAACACGCGAGGCGTCCGGCTGACCTGGGCCGAACGGGATGAACGTACCGTGTACTACCGTGTGTATCGCGATGATGAGCTGATCGCCCGCGCCGAAAAACCCCTCTACCAGGACAGCGACGTTTTCTATGGTTGCCGGTATGCCTATTCCGTAACGAGTTGTGACGACAGGGGGCAAGAGTCACAACGATCCAACGTGGTTGAACATCAGACGCCGATTCCCGCCAGTACGAATCTGACCTTGTTGACTCCCTTGGTCGCTTCACAAGGACGATGGACGCTCCGTTACGATCGGAGTGTCAAAAGAAACTCCCTTCGTATGGCGGGGAGACGTTATTACCGTGGATTGGGGACGCATGCACCCTCGCACATCCGCTATTTCCTTGGCGGTGGATATGATCGCTTTACCGGTGCCGTGGGGATTGATGACGAGACCAGTCGTCGTGGGTCTGCGGTGTTCAGGATCGTTGCCGACGGTCAGACCCTTTTTACCAGTAAGGTTCTTCGAGGTGGCCAACCGGTGCAGTCTTTCTCGGTAAGGGTTGCCGGCAAAAAGTATCTCGAACTGATGGTCGAAGATGCCGGAGACGGTAGCGACTTCGACCACGCCGATTGGGGCAATCCCTATCTCAGTGGTGCTGTTCATTTGCGACAACGCTTGTCCGCGGGTTCCATCTCAGCAACACAGCACCCACCTTCCTCTCGGCCTGCATCACGCAACACCAGCGAGCCTACCACCCGGCGGAATTGAAAAACACGCCTTTTGCTGTCAACGATTGGAAACCGGTTCATCTTTAACGCGGTTGTTCGTTCCGGGGTCAGTAGCCGGCAGATTCACCGTGAACTTGGTTCCTCCACCCGGTTCGCTGGCAACCTCAATAGTGCCGCCATGGTCGGCGATGATACCATGTGTAATACTCAAGCCCAAACCCGTACCGCCGCGTGCTTGTTGCGTCGTATAGAAGGGGTCAAACAGATGCTTAAGCTTCTCAGGTGGAATACCGTTACCATCATCCTCGACCGCGAATAGAACCCCTTTGTTCGTAGACTGGCTATGTACGACGACGCGGGTCGCTTTGGCTTCGACGGCATTGCGAAGAAGATTGACTACGACTTGCTCTATTGCCGTGGCGTTCACGTTTATAGAGGGAAGATCGTTTCGAAGCATCAGGTCAAAGGTACAGCGGTTTTTCTTTGCGTATTCCTGTGACAGCTCATTGGCTTTTAGAAGGATGGCATTGAGATCACTAAGGGCTTTCTCCGTGCTTTCCGAGCGAGCAAACCTCCTCACGTTCTGCACGATAGCCTTGCATCGTGTGGCATATGCGACAATCTCTTCAAATGTTTCTGCCAGATTCTTGGGCATTTCACCCGAGGTAAGAGCGATTTGTGCCAGGAGAAGAATCCCACCGACCGGGTTATTGATTTCGTGAGCGATACCTGCGGCGAGTGTGCCGATCGAGGCCAAGCGTTCCGCACGGCGCAACTGTTCTTGCGACGTCTCCATCGCCTTTGTGCGTTCCTCTACCAGCTCTTCAAGGTGGTCCCGATAGTTGGCAAGCTTTTTCTCCGTTCGATTGCGGTCGATCGCCAGCGCATACAGCTGGGCAACCTGTCCGATCGCTTCGAGGTCTTTGTCCGTGTAATCGTTTTTACCGTTGGCAACGGCGATTTGCCCCGCGAGACAATCACCCACCAGGGCCGGTACGGAAAGAAAGTTCCTGAGGGGAACATGGCCATCCAGTAATCCAGTCGCTGCTTCATGAGCCGTCGGTGAATTCGTGTAGAACCCTTTCCGTGTGTTCAAGGCATGTCCCCAAAGTCCGGAGTACCGCCCGTCAACTCCTCTGGCGAAAACAATTTTCTTCTGTTCTGCTGAAACCCTACACGCATCCATCATGTGCGTAAGCGCATAGACGACGTTGTCGCCCGTTTCCGAATCGATCACGGACACGAAACCATGCTCGCTCGCAGAAAGAGACTGGGCATAATCCAGAACCATTTTCGCAAGACTTTCGATGGCGACGACGGGGGAAACAAGAACGCTGGCCAATTGCGCCAGCGCTTTGTTCACGTGCAGCTCCCATTTGAGCGCCTCTTCAGCCCGCTTGCGCTCGATGATTTCCGTTCGTAGTGCACGGTTAGCGGTTTCCAGTTCGGTCGTCCTTTCACGGACCCGATCTTCCAGCGTGTTACGGGCTTGCTCCAACTGCTGGTTTTGCGCCTCAAGCTGATCTTGCATTTTGCGCAAAGCCAAGTGCGTCCTAACGCGAGCCAGGACCTCATTAGGCTCAAAGGGCTTCGTGATGTAGTCCACTGCGCCGACCTCAAAGCCCTTGACCTTGTTCACCGATTCATCCAACGCGCTGATGAAAATAACCGGGGTCTCGCGGCTGTGTTTTTCAGCCTTCAAGTGTTGGCAAACCGTAAAGCCATCCATCTCGGGCATTATTGCATCCAACAGAATCAAATCTGGCGTCTCGACCGCGACGGATCGTAGCGCAAGTTTCCCACCGGAAGCGGGACGCACCCGGTACCCATAATCGGTGAGAATACGCGTTAGCAGCTGTAGGATGGAAGGCGTATCATCAACCACTAGAATGCAAGGTGGGTCTGTTTTTTGTATTTCACCCATAACTATTTCACGCCTCCGCGACCCGGTGTTCCGTTTCCAAAAGATTCAACAAGGTATTGTAATCAAGCTTTTTGGCAAGTGTTTCTAACGCTTTGCCAACTGAAGCTTCTTGCTTGGTAATTTGCTCGATCACGGCGAGCGACTGGGCCGTGTCCAATCTTAGCACGGCTTCGTGGAGCTGGTGGCGAAGGTCGGACGGTAGGTTAGTGATCTGTTCCGGACTCAGCACTGTTTCGGGTTCGCGCGCGACGTCTTCCACCTGCTGCTCTGCATACACGTATCGTGTACCGAGGTGCGTTGCCATAACCTCGAAGAGCTTATGGTCACGAACCGGCTTTCCGAGAAAGTCATCGCAACCTGCAGCCAGGACGGCCTCACGGTCTTCCTCGAAGACGCTCGCTGAGACGGCGATGATCGGTATAGGGTGGCCTTGCTCCGTGGCCTTGATTCGCCGGGTAGCTTCAAAACCGTCCATGACCGGCATACGCATGTCCATCAGGATCATGTGCGGCGACCACTCTTCGGTCAATTGGAGCACTTCTTTGCCGTTGGCCGCTTCGCGCGTCTGGAAGCCGATTCCCTCAAGCAACTGCACCAGAACGTCCCGGTTGCTTTCCTTGTCGTCAACGACAAGGATGCGTTGTTGTTCCTGTCCGGGTTCCAAACCGACCACACGTCGCGTTTGAGCCTTCTTCGCGACATCTTCGGCTTTGCCCTCCTCGATGCCGATTTCCAAACGAAAGACGCTGCCTTTACCTCGCTCGCTTTGAACTGTAATGTCGCCGCCCATTAAACGAGCGTATTCGCGACTGATTGCTAAACCCAGGCCTGTTCCTTCTTCCGATTGACGGCCATTCGTTGCCTGCTCGAAGGCGTCGAACACTTTGTCGAGTTCTTCTTGGGCGATACCGACGCCCGTGTCCTCGACCTCAAAGATCAGACGCGAACCATCGGACAGGCCCTGTCCGGTGCGCGCCCGCAGGACCACTCCCCCTTTATGCGTGAATTTGACCGCGTTGCCCATGAGGTTGATCAGCACTTGGCGCAGCTTGCTCTCGTCAGTGACCACATACCGCGGGACCTCTGATTCCCGGATCACTTTCATCTGGAGATTCTTGGCATCGGTGCGGACGCGGAACATGGCTTCCACGTCGTCTAGTAATGCGAACAGGTCGCATGTGGAAGATCGGAACGTAATCCCTCCGGCCTCGATCTTCGAGATCTCGAGCACATCGTTAATCAACCCCAACAAATGTTCGCCGCTGCGGCTAATCGTGTTTAGGTTGGATCGCTGCGTGTCCGCTAACATCAGGTCACGACGCATCAGTTGCGCGAATCCGAGGATGGTGTTCATGGGGGTTCGTAACTCATGACTCATATTAGCCAAGAAAACGCTTTTGGCTTGGTTGGCGGCTTCGGCCGTTCTTCGGGCGTCTTCCAGTTTGATTGTACGGTCCTTTACCATCTCTTCGAGACGATCCCGGTGCTTTTTCAATTCCTCTTCCCTGGTTTTTACGGCGTCGATCATGACTCTGAAGCCGTCTCCCAGGTTTTCGATCTCCGTGTAAGAAGCAGGCTGAGACTCGTAATGATAATCCCCGCTTGCGATCCGTTTTGAATCCGTGGCAAGCTGAAACAGCGGCCTCAGGACTTTTCGTAGACTGAGCAGGGCGGCGATGGCCGCGAGTACAATGGCCGCCAAACCACCGGTGATAATGATGTTTCTGACCCTTTTGGCAGGGGCAAAGGCTTCATATGTCGGCTGGATGACTGTGACCAGCCAGTGTGTCTGGGGGACGATGGCGACACTGCCAATCTTCTCCTCTCCCCTGAAACGGTATTTGACCGCGCCTTCCTTTCCGTCCATTCCTTGCCGGATCAGAGGAAGATTCTTGACATTCGACCGTTCGTATACCAGCGTCCTGTCGCGATGTGCGATAATGGTGCCATCGTTATCGGAGACGGCGGCATATCCATGTTCACCCATTCGGACTCTTTCGGTTGTCTTGCCCAAGTCAGACAGGTCAAGATACCCCACTACCATTCCTCGCTTGAACGGTAGGCTTAGTGTCAAGGTCGGTCGGCCGGTCTGTGACGAGATGGAGGTTTGTGACCAATAAGGTTCATTCTTTTCCTGAGTGGCTTTGTAGTAGTGTTGGTACGACATATCCAATCCGAGGATATTCTCGTCGAAAGGGGCAAGATGTGTCACGACACCTTCACGGTCGAGTATATGGATCATGTCAAAGAATTGATAATTGGCGATCAGTGAAGCGAGATAATCGTTTAGCTTCGCCTGGGAAACGATGTCCTTTCTGTTTGCCACGGTTCCAATTTGCTCAAGAAGCGTGAGGGGTTCATTGAGGAACCTTTCCAGTTCACTGGCAAGGGATTTTGCCAGGAGATCGTTCTTGGCCGTGATTTCTTTTTCCATGCTGACGCGCAGGCTTTGCAGCGCAATAAGACCGATGGCGAGGATGGGTAACGTCGCCACCACCATGAAATTGAGCGTCAACGCGTTTTTCAGGCTTGCGTGTGTCCTCATTGGTCTATCACTGTGGTTCCGATGGAACGAGGGTGTCTATCACCTCGACCTTCCCGTTCAGTATCTCCAACGTGTACATGGTACGGATTACATCACCGTACGCGTCGATCATGATTTTGCCATCTGCGCCTTGAAATACCTTTTGTTCCAGGATGATTTTCTTCAACTTTGTCGGATCGTCTGTTTTTGATAGTGCGCTAAAGAGTACATGAGCCGCCTCGTAACCATCCTGAGCGGCCTCACTGATTTTTTCCCCGAATCGGCGTTCGTATAAAGTACTAAAGCGTGCGGAAGGTTCACTGGAAGATTTCCCGGCAAACATGGCTAAAGCCATGACGCCGTTGACGGCACGACCACCGTTACTGATAAAATCAGGATCGCCAATTGCCCACCCGCTATCGACGATCGTCATCGAGGCCCCCTTCTTTCTGAGATGTTGGCAAATCAGCGCGCCATGTATCGCGTTGGCGACCAAAAGAAGCCCCTCAGCGCCTGAACTCATGATTTCTTGGGCGATAGCCGTGGCCGAAAATTCTTTGCGGGGATCAAATGTGACAACCCCAGAAATCTCGCCTCCCAGTTTGTCGAATCCCTCCTTGAAATACTGAAAAAAGGACTCGGCAAGTTTCGCATTGGAAAGATCATGCACACTAACCATGGTTCTTAAGTTGAGTTGCTGATAGGCTAAATCCGCAGTCAACGGAGCTTGTCGATTCACCGAGATGACCGTTCGTATGAAGTTGTCATCGAGGCCCGACAGTTCCGCCGTTGATGAGTTCCCCACCATCAGAACATTCTTCTCATTCATGAGAGGGACGGTTTTCGTACTCAGCGTACTGATGACATGGCCTATAATCGCGACGACACCCTCATCAATCAATTCCTGGTCAACCCGGAGCGCTTCCTCCGGGTCCGCTTTATCATTCCTGATAAGGAGTTCGACGGGACGGCCGTTGATCCCCCCGGCTTTGTTGATTTGCTCTACCGCGAGCATGGCCCCGTTTCTTGCGTGCGCCCCAGACGTTGAATAGATGCCCGTCAGTGTGGTCGCGAGCCCGATCTTGATGGGTTCCTTCTTCTGGGCAATCTTAAACACAACCATGACAAGACAAACGCTAGCCAAAATAAGTGGACTGATGCGGAAAAACCGATTTCGTCGAAATGTTGAAATGGCTCTCATGTCAGTGAGTTTCAAGCACCACGTTGTAATCCAACCGAAACGAATGTCGGAGCGAAGGTCCCGGTGCGGACGTGTTGTAGCGACATGCGGTGCTTCACCTTCAAGTGCCTTCCTCGCTGGGTACCTTACGGTACCCCTGTTTTCGGTGGGGAAGTCCGGCACGGGTTCTGCCCCAAAATCCGTCATGTAAAGTCCTATATTTCATTCTATACCCACTCGCGACCAAACGTAGTACTGTACGACCGTTTTCTAAGAACAAGGGTCTTCGACCGCGACACCAAGACACAGGACGGCTTTGCCCGGCTCCTGTATCTCTCGGTCCCACCAATCGGGCCCGCAACACGGCTGAAAGAGGATTTCCCGTTGAACAGACTCGTGACTTCTCGTTCCCGCTGGGGTATGATCGAATACATAATCGCCAGCAGAGGGGCCAAAGGGCATGGGAAGCATCCTTAACGGTTTTTATCGGCTTAGCGTCGCGAGCTTACTGTTGTCCGGTCTGGCTTGCACCGGGTCCACGGGAACAACCTTTCCCTCCACCGGCACGCTTCCTTTTTCATCCGCGGGCAATACAACTCAGACTGAAGTATTGAGTGCGTCTCCTGAACCTTTCTGTGTTCAGGTTGGGCAGCCTTCCACGACGACCCACTGGGCCATGCTCGACGCTCTGAATGCTTACCGTATCAACAATGGCCTGAACCCACTCGTCTACTCCCGGCGGCTCGAAGCGGTGATTGATGCCCACGTGCGCGACCTTTGGGCACGAAAGTTCTTCGATCATATCAACCCAAGCGGAGAAGGTCCCGGCGACCGTGCGCTCCGCGCCGATTTCTGTCACGAATACGTCGGCGAGAACATTGCTGCGGGCCAAATCTCCGTGGAAGCGGTCATGGACGCCTGGAAGAAAAGTCCCGGGCACAACGCCAACATGCTCGAACCAGCCTACAGCTACGTCGGGATGGGATTCTTTACCGACCCGACGGGCCGATGCTACTGGGGACAACTCTTGGCCATCGAGCTGCCTTAAACAACCTTTCTTTCGTTCATGACGCATTTCGGTTGCCTACAGCACTTTGATGACAACCAGCGTTACATCGTCGCGTTGTGGCAGTGTCTGGCGAAAGGTGTTCAGGATCTCGGTCACGGCATGACCAATCTCAGCGGCCGACCGATGCGAGTTTTGACGAATGACTTCCCGCAGAGCGTTCTTGCCGAACAACTGCCCCGTGGGATTCTCTGATTCCCAAATGCCATCGGTCCCAATGACCAACACTTCGCCCGAACGCAGCTCATAATCGCCACATTCGGTGTACTGCCAACCCGCATCGATACCCAGTGGGATATCGTGACCCACCAGTTCGCCGAAGCTGTCCGTGGGCTGATGATACGTAATGGCGGGGTCGTGCCCTGCACTAACCCATCGCGCCTTCCTCCGTTGCCCATCTACCACCATGTAGAACAACGTCATGAACCGGCTCGCCGGCGTGTCTTCCGCCAAAGGACGGTTAATCGCGTTCATGATCTCGGACAGGCTGCCAGGTTGAGCTACCCGACTGCGAAGCAAAGCACGGGCGGTGGTCATTAGGAGGGCGGCTGCGATTCCGTGACCGGTCACGTCGCCGACCGCGACGCCGAGCGCGTGCGGTCCCACCTGGGCTAGGTCCAGGTAATCGTAGTAGTCACCGCCGGTCTCATCGCAGTAGATACTCTTGCCAGCAATGTCGAGCCCTTCGATCGTGGGGGCCTGACCGGGCAAGAGATTTTGCTGCACCTCCATCGCCAGCGATAATGACTGGCGCAAATTTACCCTATCTTGGAGTTGAGGCACCATCTCGTTGAACGCTCGCCCCAGTTCACCCAGTTCATCGCGCGCTTTTATCGTGACGCGGGCGTCAAGGTTCCCTGACGCGATCTGACTGGCCGCTTGGGCTAAGCGTTGAACCGGCAGAGTGACCGCACGTGACCCGACGATGGCAACCACGATCACGATCACGGTGACGACGGCAAAGGCGATCGCGGTCGTCATGAGCTGATGCTGGGTCATCCCGATGATGGCGTTTTCAGCCTGGGTAGCTTCGGTGATAATTCGCTCTTGCGGCACAATGACGACCAGAAAACCTGCCCCGCCTGCGTCGCTTTGCCACGACGGAGCGTAGCCCCACAACGCGCTGCGGCCTTCGTAGTCCATCGTCCTGACGCCGGGCTTGCCTTCGAGCATGTCCTGCTTCATGCGATGAAATTCATCTTGGTCCTTGGATTTGAGCCAGTCGATTTGGTAGGCCGCCTGCAAGCGTTTTTGCACGCCTTCATAGGAGGGTTGAGCAATGACAAAGAGGTCGATCTCACCGTGGCCGGCACCCTCCAGATCCCACTCTTGATACAGGGCTTCGGGGGACGTAGAGGGCGGCGCGAGAAGGACCAATTTCGCTTGTGCATCCCATTCTTTCAGACTCAACAATCGGCCCAGTTTCATGATGTCACTGATGGAGACATCGATGCAGGTATAACCCGCGATGGTCCCGTCGGGGCGCCGGACGGGTGATCCTGCCGTAAGGGTCAACTGTCGCGTCGAAACCTCAGCATAAGGTGGCGTCCAGAAGAAATCATTGGTCTGCTTGGCATCTTGGTACCATGAACGTTTTCGCGGGTCGAAGTCTTTCGGATACCCCCCGTGTCCGGGATAGCAACTATGCACGCCGGACTCCAGGCTGGTGTATTGCCAGTAGAATAGGTCGCGATGCTTTTCCAGCAATTCGCGATAGAAGGGCGTGACCAAAGCCAATCGGCCAATATCATCGCGGACTGACTCCATATCGACACCGGGCGCAAGCTTGAACACTTGCTGGTTGTAGCTAACGGGCATAAGTCTGATTGTGCCGTCTTCATCAGCGCGAATGTGCTTGGATGATGGTACCGTGTCCGGGCTCTTGCCTGGCGTGTCGTAATCATCCGAGAAGTAGACGCGGTCCACCTTGGGCGGCTCCGCGGCCAATGCCTTCTCGACCGCGTTCGCTTGCAAACGCACACTCATCGCGATGAGCTGGCCGTCGCGCCCGACGAGAGCGGCTTGATCGTCCACAAAGAGTTGCAGTCGCTCAGCCGCACGTTCCGTGAGCACGCGACGTGTTCGCGTCCCGATGTCTTTGCCGAGCCGATAAGTGGATTGGTTCGCGAAATAGGTGACCACCACGAGGGGGATCAGTGAAATCGCCAACAACAAGATCAGCAATTTCCAGCGGATACGCATGATCGACTCTTTTCTGACAGGACAAAACGTGTCAGCTGTCGTTCGTGTGGGTTGGCGGGGAAATACGGGCGTCGGCTAGCGGATCTCCCACCGGTTCGACGGCGTTTGTCCGACCCAGGTATCCCATGGCCACAAAAAGGACTGCCATCAGCAGATATCCTACAGCAACCGGGTAGGCTGTATACGTGTAGGCATCTTCTGTCGGCGGGGTGAACGCCAACAGGTAGTCGACATTGTTGCCTTTGAGTTGGTAGGCATGCATGAGCCCTAACAACGTTAGCACCGATGCCGCCAGTGACCAACCCGCGGCATGGAAGAACCGACGGTCGATCAGAAATGCCGAAATGGCGGCAATAATCATGCATGTGAAAATGTAACCCCGTTCGAGGATAAACATGCCGTGAATCAGGAACCCATTGACCACCGTTTGATTGTGCCCGAGATGGGGGTTGCTTGATTCCAGCAGATCCTGGATCGTCGTGCCGACAAGACGCATGGGTGTTTCAGCAACTTGCGTCGTTGGCGATGATGCGACGGGTTGCGTGGCACGTACAGGATAATCCGAAGCGGCAACGAACCGTAGCGAGTAATCGACCGGGTTGCGGTTGGCTTCCAAGAACGCTCCGGCCACGATGACGGCTCCCCATGCCGCAATGGCCGGGAACAACCCGATGGCCGCTGCCGGAGCGTGGCGGAGCGGGCTGGCCTGGAATGCCTGGGCGGTAATGACAATGCCAATCCAGAAGACGATCGCAATCCCCGCTTCCATCGGGATGGCGGCACTCATGAGCGCCAACGTTCCTGTCAGGCAAATCGCCGTCATGACGATCCCGTTGAGCGTCGAATAACCGGCGCGTGCACCTAGTGCTTTCCAGCCCGGATGCCCGATGTAGATCGTCGTGGGGAAGCAACTGCCGAACAAGGCAGCGGCAATCGTGCCCAAACCATTGACCGCCAACGACGGACCCGTCGCAAACACGTCCCCGCCGGCTTCGGCGGACTCGATGTTCTGCAGACTTCCGATCACGGTGAACAACCCCATCGGCACGATGACCGACAGTAGCGCGATGACTTCTGCCGGCTCCTGTTGTAAAACCCCCCAGATCGCCAAGCCCGCGAACTGCGGCAAGTACCGTCCGCGGTCGGCCCAAGCCTGGGTGACCCCTTCCGGACTCATCGCGACCCCCGTCCAAACATCCGGCAACAGCCACGCCAGGGCTGTCCCGAGAAGGATCGCCACCAAGCCGCCGGGTAACCCGAGCGGGAAACGGGCATGGGCGAAATAAACGATCAAAACAGCCGCCAGGGGTAACATGGCGACCAACGGTCGCTGCCAAATCTGCAACGCAAACGTCATCGAAATAAAGGTGATTGCGATCCCCGCCAGCGTACTCAATAGGGCCGCCCGTGGGGTGTTTCGGCGGATGCGTTCGGCCACGAAGGCCCCGACGAACTCGATGATTCCACTGCCCAGGCACGCGATCAGCCCCAACTTCCACGCATAAGCGGCACTGCCTGTCCGGTTATACGCTGGCATCATCACGAAAAACACATAGACAAGTAACGACGGCGTGTTGATGCCGTAGGGCAGAGCGGTCACGTCCGAACGCTTTTCGCGACGGGCAACCCAGTGGGCCTGCATGGCGTAGAACAGATTACCGATGAGGAGCGAGACCGCGACGCCAGGCAAAATGTGTCGGTAGATGAAGGAGGCATCGTCGCCGGTCATACCACAGAAGGCACCGCACAGTGCAACAATCGCCAGAAGCTGAACGAGATTATCGACGGCCAAACCAAAGAAACCGTCAATATCCCGTTTAACGAAGATGGGGTACTTGGTTGCCATCCCTCTTTACAACCCCCTGTTCCGAAGACCTCGCTTCAGAAAACCCATATTTCCTGGTGGTTTCATATGCTAAGCGGCTGCCGAGACCACCGCAAGATCAAGACGATGACGGATGAGCCGCAAACACCTCGCGTGTGCGCAGAGCATCGCGCGCCATCTCTTCGCACAACGCTTGGGGCGAGTCAAAGCTTCGTTGTTCCCGAATCCAGTCGAGAAACTCGAGCCGGATCGATTGGCCGTAAAGGTGACCCGAGAAATCCAGCAGGTGGGCTTCGACCGTTATATCGTCACCGCCAAACGTCGGACACCGTCCAATGCTGATCGCAGCAGGTAATGATTGACCGTCGATCTCGGTTTGGCCTGCATAGACGCCTTCGACCGGTAGGAGCTGTGACTCGATGGCTAAATTCACGGTGGGGAAATCGAGCGATCGACCCCGGCCCGCGCCGCGAACCACCGGCCCTAGCAGCGCGTAAGGCCGACCCAGGCACCAAGCTGCTTGATCGACGGTGCCCGACTTGAGTAGGTGACGGATCAGCGAACTGGAAATCACCGTCCCAGGATGCCCGCCCAAGGGGACGCGTACCGGCTCGACAACCTCAACCTCAAATCCGTGAACCTGGCCTGCTGCCTGCAACATTTCCACGTCGCCGCGTCGATGGTGGCCGAAACCAAAGGAGGCCCCTTCGGCCATGGCGATCGGACGGAACTGTTTCAGGATGATCTCGGCGATAAATGCTTCGGCTGGCACGTGGAGAAATGACACGCCAGCAAACTCAGACTGGGGATCGACTAGGATGACTACGTCGGCGCCGGCGGCTTCAAGGCAACGAAGTTTCTCTTCGGGCGGCGTGAGCATGCCGGGAACTCGGTCCGGCGTTAGAATCGCGGACGGATGGGGTTCGAACGTCATCGCCACCAACTTCGTCCCACTTGCATCGGCTCGCCGCCGACCGGCAGCAAGAATCGCTTGATGGCCCCGATGCACACCGTCGAAGTTCCCGATGGCCAAGACGACGCCGGCATACGAAACCGAATCCAATCCGTGAATAACTTCCATTCGAGCCAATGCTTTTACCTGAGACACCCCATAACGCAACGGAGCCTCCGGAAACGCTCCAAGGCTTTCGTGCGCCCATTCTATCGTGGTTCCGTTGGTTTATCCCATCGTGTCGCAGGTGGCAAGCTTCCCCGCGTCTAAGGGGAGACTTCGTCGCTTGCCGACACATCATCCTCACTCGTAAGGGTGGCCTCCGTGCTGCCTTTGGCAGATGTTTGCCCATCTGCGGCGGTTTCGCTTGTCGCGGTTTGCTCTTGCGGTATTTCGGTCTCCGTAAGCCCCGCTAAATGTAGCGTTTCCGCGCTCATCTCCTGTGGCAACAATCCGTGATTCGTCGCAAATTGCTGGAGGTCGGCCAATGCTTTTTCACGTTGTGTTGGCGTCGCTAAAGCCATTACGTCACGGTGGAAGGCGTGCCCCAGATCAAGTACCGGCTTGAGCAGCTCATCGTACTCGTTGGCCATGTAATAGAACCAAGGCTCCATGGGCTTTTTCCTCAGCATCTTGCCGAAATGCACCTTGATCCGGTTCTTGCGGACCTGCTCGCGCCACTCCTTGGTCATGATCTTTCTAGCCTTTTGCTGATACTGTTTCAGCAGTTCCAGTCCTTTGGCGTACTGTTCGTCGTCGTAATGCAGGAAAATCCGGACCTGGTGCAGGAACTGCTTCCAACCCTGAATACTCTGCTTGTCGATATTGCGATTCGCCTGCCATTCGGCGATTTGCATCGGTTTGGATCGCGGTTTTTTCGGCTTGCCGTTTTCATCCATCTCGGAATCTTTGAGACCTTCAAAGGGGTTTTCGCCCTTTTCTAACCCACTTTCGAGCCACTGATCCATCTTGGCGTCAAGCCGATCCGCGCCCTTGGACCACTCGTCGGTAAATTCCTTGATCTCTTCCAACGTCGCGTCATCGACGAGGGG
>Ga0180433_10001533_pt1 | contig 38442 bp, 39 predicted proteins | sample SS_ome_8_FD_132980 | JGI IMG/M metagenome (GOLD analysis project Ga0180433, IMG submission 132980) | Hypersaline lake sediment archaeal communities from the Salton Sea, California, USA - SS_1_D_1 metaG | ecosystem: Environmental > Aquatic > Non-marine Saline and Alkaline > Hypersaline >... | reverse complement strand
TAAAAAAAGCGATAAATACTTTGAAGTAGTGGAGGAAAATGTTCCCATTTATGATAACCGAACAGGTGAACTTGTAAAAATTGGGGAATTAGAAAAAGGTCAAGTGTACCCAAGGGTTAGTGACTATGGGAATTGGCATCGAATTCAATTTAGTGACCATTACGGTTATGTGTTGAAGAAGTCTACTAAACCGGCAAGTGGATCAATGATCAAAAATCAAAACACTACTTTTAAGAGTGATGGAAGGAATGTTAAAGCAATCAATTCTATTACGGTTTATGATAATAGTTCAGGAGAACTTGTACCATTTGGAACCATAGAGAAAGGAAAAGAATATAGAGTAACATCTGATTATGGGAACTGGTGGCGGATTGTTTATAGTGACAGAATTGGGTATATTAAAAAATCAGATGTAATTGCAGAGTTTTATAAAAGTGATAAATATTTCGAGGTAATCGAAGAAAATACACATGTATATGATAATCGAACAGGAAAGCTAGTTAAAGTTGGGAAATTAAAAAAAGGACAAGTTTATCCAAGAGTCAGTGATTATGGGAATTGGCATCGAATTCAATTTAATGATCACTATGGGTATGTTAGAAAAAGTTCCACCAACTATCCAACAAAAAGAATTTATTTACCAAGTGAAAATGAGGAATTAATGAACACTAATAATGGGTTTACTGCTACGCATAACGTAACAGTATATGATAATCAACTATATAAAGATAAATTAGTCCCTTTTGGGGAAATTAATGAAGGTGTAAATTATCAAGTATCTTTTGATTATGGCAATTGGTGGGGAGTTATATATGCTGGTCGTGTTGGATATGTAAAAAAAGAGGATACAAACACAAGGTACACAAAATATGGAAGAACATTTATTGAATTTCTAAGTATACAAATGAATGCTACTCCACCACCACAAACGGATAAATATCGTTTGTTACCTGCATATGTTTCTGCTGAATATATCGAGAAAACAGGATCTAATGCTGGAAAAGTTACGGCGAGTACTCTAAAAGTTAGAGAAGAGCCAAATAGAGACTCCTTTATTTACGGAAAATTATATAATGGAGATTCTGTTATTATCTTAGGTGAAGAAAATGGAGAAGCAATTAACGATAATACCAAATGGTATGAAATTTTAATGACATGGCGAAATGCTAAAGAGGAAGATGTATCTTATTACTTAAATCCTAATAATTTTAATTCGAAAAAAGATATGTATCAGTTTTTAGTACTGTCAAAATACACAGGTTTACATGGCACAGCTTTAAACAAACTTTTAGTTGGTAAAGGTGTTTTGGAGGATAAAGGTAATGCTTTTGCGACAGGAGCCAAAAACAATGAAATTAATGAAATTTATTTAATTTCCCATGCTCTACTTGAAACTGGAAATGGTACTTCTACTTTGGCTAAGGGTGTTCCGATAAAGGTAAAAAAGGATTCCAACGGTGACCCGATTAAAGATAAGAATGGAATGACTGAGATTGAAATTGCGGAAAATGGTGAAGAAGATGTAATTGTTTATAATATGTTTGGAATACATGCTTACGACAGTTGTCCTGTAGTATGTGGTGCAAAAAAAGCTTATAATGAAGGTTGGACAACTGTTGATAAAGCAATTATAGGTGGAGCAAAATTTGTTGCAAGTTCTTATATACACCACCCAACATATAAACAGGATACGTTATACAAAATGCGTTGGAATCCTGGAAATCCATATAGTTACGCAACTCATCAATATGCATCAGATATTGGATGGGCTGTGAAACAAGCAAAAATAATTTCAAACCTTTATGATCAACTTGATGTCAAATACCAGACATTCTTTGATATTCCACAGTATTAATCAATTTAGGTATTCAATAGCTTGCCTGTTGAATACCTTTTTATGTAGAATTAACCAGTTTCATTCATAAGTAAGATTTAAAATGTTTGTTATAATATTGTAATTTAAAAACCAATGTATACAATTACAAAATGTGATAAAATAAAGTTTGTTTTTTGTATTAAACTAATTACTCTTAAAAATAGGGGATATATTCATGGCAGTGTTTAAGAATTTGATTAATGTTATTAAAGAAAATAAAGACTTAATAAAGTACTTAACTTTTTTTGAATTAAAATCTAATGTAGCTAGAACATATTTGGGTTTTTTATGGTGGATTATTGATCCTCTTCTTTATATGATGATTTATTATTTGCTTGTTGTAGTCATTCTAGGGAGAGGAGGCCCAGATTATCTTTTAATTTTATTTACCGGTTTAATTCCATTAAAATGGACTACAGCTTGTTTAGTTGATTCAACATCATCTATTATAGGGAAAACTAATATTATTAAACAAATCTATGTGCCTAAGATTGTATTTGTTTTAGTTCGTTTAAGCGTAAATAGTATTAAGTTTTTATTTAGCAGTATTATTTTGATGTTATTTTTGTTTATTTATGGTATTGATTTTAGCTGGATGTTTTTGTTATATCCATTGATAGTAGTTATTCAAGCTTTTATTATTTTTCCACTAATGATTATCTTTGCGCATTTAGGAGTATATTTACGTGATGTAAAAAATTTAATGCAATATATTGCAAGATTACTTCTTTATGTTTCACCAGTGTTATATACTATTTCAGATGTTCCAAACCAATTGAAAGGAATCTTTTATTTAAACCCTTTTACTACAGTAATTGAATCGTACCGTAGTATATTGCTTTATAATATTCAACCCTTATGGTTTTTATTACTTTGTCTAATTGTAATTAGCTCAATTTTGCTATATATATCCTTAAAGGTTATGTTTAAATATGAAAATGAATACGCAAAGGTGATTTGATTTGAGAACTTCCATTATCGAATTGAAAAATTTATGGGTATCATATCCTCTAGGTAAAAAAAGAAAATTAACTGACTTATTGAAACGGAAACCAGAAAAAAAAGAGTTTTGGGCTTTAAAAGATATTAATTTTGATGTGAAGAAAGGAGAAGTTTTAGGGATTATTGGTCGAAATGGGTCGGGTAAAAGCACATTATTAAAAATTTTAAGTGGATTAATACTTCCAGATAAAGGTGAATATATAGTTAAAGAACAGAGACCTGTTTTATTATCATTAGGTGCTGGATTCGATGGAGAACTATCAGGAATCGAAAACATATATTTAAACAGTTTGCTCCTTGGGCATAAAAAAGAAGAGGTTGATAAAAAGTTGAATAATATTATTGAGTTTTCGGAGTTAGGTGACTTTGTTTATCAACCAGTGAGAACTTATTCATCTGGGATGAGATCGCGATTAGCTTTTTCTATTGCAATCTCTCTAGACCCTGATATTTTACTAATTGATGAAGTTCTAGGAGTGGGGGATCAAGCATTTAGGGAAAAAAGTGAAAAAGCTATACTTGAAAAAATAAAACAAGATAAAACAGTTATTATTGTTACGCACTCAGCTAGTTTAGTTAATAAAATTTGTGATAGAGTTGTATGGATTCATTTAGGAGAACAAAAGGCAATTGGACCTACTGCTGAAATAATTCCTCTTTATAATAAATTTATGAATGGAAGAAAAACAAAATGAAACGTGTCGTAATGCTTTTATATAAAGATATATTATACGATGCTAGAGTTCAAAGAGAGGCAATAAGTCTAGCTGAAACTGGGATGGAGGTCACAATTCTTTGTTTAAAAGAATATAAAACAAACCTCCCATGTTTTCATGGTAATATAAATGTTTATAGGATTGAAGTATCTTCTAAACGGTATAAACAGCAACTGTTTAAGGATGATAATTCAGAAAAATCATCAAATAAAAATGAAAATATACTTAAAAAAATTATTAGGTTTCCCGTCATAAAATTTATTAAAGATTTGTATTCATACAATGAATACTACCTTAAATGTCGTAAAATCTTGAATGGTATGCAACAAGATTTTGATGTTATTCATTGTCACGATTTAAACACCTTAGAAACAGGAGTTAAACTTTCGCGTGAATTTCAAATGAAAGTTATTTATGACTCTCATGAATTGTTCAATGAAATGACAGGTAGAAATAAACTTGATCGTTTGTATGGTTATAAATTGGAAAAAAAATTATTGAAACTTGTTGATCATTTAATTGTTGTGAATCCATTTATTATTAAAGTATTTAAAGAACAGTATAATTCATTACCAAAATCAACGGTTATTCAAAATATACCTCTTTATCGAAGTGAAGATTTAAATAATATTAAAGAAAATTATTTTCGAGAAAAATATAATTTGGGTGAAGATGACTTTCTTTTGCTTTATCAAGGTGGATTAGATCCATACAGAGGATTAGAAGAAATTATTAGTGCAATGAATTATTTACCATCTCATTTTAAACTAATATTAATTGGTGATGGACGCATTAAAGAAAATCTTTACCAGTTAGTAAGAGAAGAGAATTTATTAAATAGAGTATTTTTTCATGATAAAGTACCATCTAATAAAATACTATCATACACAAAGCAAGCTGATATTGGATTAGTTATGTATAAAAATAAAAGTAAAAATAATTATTTCTCAACCCCAAATAAAATATTTGAATATTTGTTGGCTGGTATTCCAACTGTAGCATCTAACCATCCAGGCAAAAGCTATATTGTTAAAAATAATCAGACAGGAATTTGTACAGAGGAGACACCTGAGAAGATTGCTGAAGCCGTTTTGGAAATCTATAATAATTACGATTTTTATAAAAACAACTGTTTGAGAAATGCCACTAAATATTCTTGGGAGCATGAAAAAAGAAAATTATTGGAGCTTTATAAATTACTTTGATAGTAGCGAGAATTACACTTTTTTGTTAAAATTATTTGGTGATTCATTATTAAATTGATTGGAACTAATACTTGAAGGAGTGTACACGATGAAACTTTGTGTAATGGGTCTAGGCTATATTGGATTACCCACAGCAGTTATGTTTGCAAAACACGGACTACAAGTTCACGGAGTAGATATAAATGAAAAAGTTGTAAGTATGTTAAATAATAAGGAGTTACATATTGAAGAGCCTGGATTACCAGAAATGTTAGCGGAAGTTATTGATAATGGAAGTTTAACTGTTTCTACAAAACCTGAAAAAGCAGATGCGTTTATTATTGCTGTTCCTACACCTGTTAACCCAGATTTAACTTCAAATGTTGATTATGTACGTAGTGCTACAGAAATGATTTTACCTTACATTGAACGTGATAATTTAGTTATTTTAGAGTCTACGGTTCCTCCTAAAACTGTAGAAGATGTTATGATTCCAATTTTAAAACAATCCGGATTAATAATTGGTGAAGAATTGTATATTGCTCATTCACCTGAACGAGTTTTGCCTGGAAGACTTTTTGAAGAGTTAGTTTCTAATGACAGAATTGTTGGAGGAATAAATGAAAAGTCTAGTCAATTAACTGTTGAGTTATATAGAAGGTTTGTAAAAGGAACAATTCATGTAACAGATACAACTACTGCCGAAATGGTTAAGTTAATGGAAAATACTTATCGTGATATTAATATTGCCTATGCAAATGAATTAGCTCGAATTGGTGAAAAGCTAGGTTTCGATGTATGGGAAGCAATAGATTTGGCTAACTGTCATCCTCGTGTAAACATTCATAAACCTGGCCCAGGAGTAGGAGGACATTGTATTGCTGTTGATCCATATTTTATTATTGATAAAGCTCCTGTAGAATCTAAGTTGATTTCATTAGCAAGAAAAATAAACTCAGAAACACCAAAAAAAGTTGTAGGAAAAATTAAAGAAATTGTATCAGAAGTTGAAAACCCTAAAATTGCTATTCTAGGTCTTGCATTTAAAGGTAACATTGATGATATGAGAGAAAGTGCTTCTTTAGAAATAATTCATGAGCTAAAAGAAAATGGATTTAACTTAAGCATACATGATCCATATGTTAAAGCAGATCTAGATGGAAAAGTTAAAACTGTTGAAGAAGCAGCAAAAGAAGCAGACTTGTTAGTTATCCTAACTGACCATGATGTTTATAAGGATATTGACTTAATATCTGTTAAAGAGGCTATGAAATCTCCGATTATTTATGATACACGAAATTTACTGAATGCTGAAGAACTAGAACAAATGGGAATTTATTATATTAAAATTGGTTCTTCTAAGTAATTACAAGGAAAGCTTTTGCTTTCCTTTTCTGTTATATTGGAGGGTTTTTATTATGAAAAAATATTTCCTGGGTTTAAGTGTATTAATTAGTTTATGGATTAACTCACATTCTGTTCAAAATAGACTACTAAGATTGTATTTAGAATGTGGGGACCCCAAAACTCTCACTCAAAAACTGATTCCATTGATTATAAAGGTCAAAAAGCAACACGTTTTTATAGATGCTATTAACAGGAGTAATAGTCTAAATGATAAAGAAAAAAGGTATGTAATTTCTATTCTATTTCAATCCCTTACTTTATATTCAAGGGCTTGGAGTATAATTTCAAACCTTCAAGATAAAGATAAAGACATTGTTAATTTAAAAGCGCAACTTTTATTTCAGATGAGAGATGTTGAAGGGTTTATTAAATTTTCAAAAAATGTTACGTTTAAAAACCTTTTGTCTAAAAGCCAACAAATCACTTTTCTTAAGTACACATACCTAAAAAAAGAACAATTATTGTTTGATGATTTATATAAAACTTTTTTGGGTTGGACAAATAATAATCTTAGTGATATTCATTATTTATTAGAAAATAACGAGAAATTAGATCATATTAATAATAATATTATTAATGAAAATATATTAAATCAAGATAATTTAAATGAATTACAGAACTTCTTAGATGATTTAATTTCTAAATCGTCTTCAAAAAATATAGTAAACACATTTATTTATCTATTAAAGATAGCTGAAAAATATCCTGAAGCTTATTCGAAAATATTGGAATATTTATATTCTAAATGTAGCAAACAAAAATTAATTTTATGTAAAGAAGAACCATATACAAGTTTGTTAAAGGCAGTTGAACATATAAATAATAATAAATATAAATATGCACTAGAAAATCTTTTCGAAGCCTATAAAAATGGGGAAAAATCACCTTTTTTAAGTAAACAAATTTTAAAATGTTTACAAATGGTAAATTTAAGAAAAAAATATATTTTAACTTTAGAAGCACTTTTTGATGAAGGGATTATTAACATTACTAATATAAATGCATTAAAGGCTTTAAGTAATAATAAGAATTTTGACGTTATTTTCAAATGTATAAAAGTTGATGTAATTACAGCTGATGCTTTACTAGAACTTTTAAAATTTTGTGAAAGTCTTGATTTAAAAAAGAAAAGAATGATGTATGATATTTTAGTGAAAAAAATTTATTCCTATGATAAAAAGGCTCCGTTAAGTTCAGATATTATATCCTACTTAGAAAAAAACACTGAAAATAAATACGAATTAGAATGTGTTAAAAACAGATGGTTGATAGATAATGACAGTAAACATAGTTTGTTTAATAATTTAGAAGAGTATAAAGAGAACAATAAATTAAAAATGCTTATTTATTTGTCTAAGTATGCCTTCAATAATCATAAATATTTAATGTCTAAGGATTTAGCTGAACAAGCCTATGCAATAAAGCCAAACAATCCTTTAGTATTAAGAAGGTTAGCATCAGTTCACCATAGACTTGGAAACATAACCATGAGGTTACATTATCTTGAAGAGTTAAAAAGGTTTTCAGGTAAAATTTTTTCAAATGAGTACCAGATTGCAAAAGATGAGATAAATTTATTTAAATATAAGTGGACATGGGAACCAAAACAATATAGCACGATAAAAAAAGGTGATACAATTGTTCATGTTTTAAATAAATCGATTCCTGAAGTAAATGGATATACTATTAGAAGTAGGGAAATATTAATTCATCAGAAAAAGTTAGGATTACGACCAGTTGTTGTAACGAAGTTAGGTTGGCCAATTAAAACGAGTAGTATAAGTGATAAAGAGGTATATGATGGAATTGAACATTTTAGATTATATGCTGGTTCAAAAGATATACGATTAAATGTAGTACCTATGTCCACATATTTTAATTATTATGCTGAAGAATTTGAAAAACTCTTATATAAATTAAATCCCAAATTTGTTCATGCTGCTTCTAATTTTCAAAATGCACTTCCAGCGTTAATGGTAGCAAAAAAGCATAATATACCAACAATATATGAAGTAAGAGGGTTATGGCATTATACAACTTCAAGTAAAATTCAGGGATTTGAGGATTCTGAACGGTATCAGTTCCATGAAGAATATGAGCTATATTGTTGTAATTTGGCTGATAAAGTCGTTGTAATAAGCAAAAGTTTAGCGGATCATTTAGTACAAAAAGGGATATCACCTAAAAAAATAAGTGTTGTACCAAATGGTGTTGACTCAGAAATATTTAAACCACAACCACCTGATAAAGAATTAATAAATAAGTATAATTTAAAAAATAAAACTGTTTTCGGTTTTATTGGGTCAGTTACGAAATATGAAGGCTTAGATTATCTCTTTCAATCCTTGGCCATGTTAAAAAAAGAAACAATAAATATACACTTTTTATTAGTAGGTGATGGTCCGTTTCTTTCTGATCTACAAAATTTAGCAAAAGAGCTAAACATTTTAGATATTGTTACTTTTGTGGGAAGGGTTCCTCATACAGAGGTACAAAAGTATTATTCTGTTATTGATATATTTCCATTTCCAAGAATTAATGCGAAAGTATGTCAATTGGTGACGCCTCTTAAACCATATGAAGTGATGGCAATGGGTAAAATAGCGTTAGTAAGTGATATACCTGCTTTAAACGAAATGGTAATAAACAAAGAAACAGGACTTGTTTTTAAGGCAGAAGACATAAAATCGTTGTACCAATGTCTAAAAGATTCAGTTCAATTTAAAAATATTGGATTGAAGAGTCGAAATTGGGTTGAAAATAATAGGGATTGGAAACATTTAATCAAGAAATATAATGATGTTTATCGTTTTTAAGTAAATAAAACGAAATTCAACAAAATAAAGCTGTAACTATATACTTTATAGTTACAGCTTTTAAATTAATTATAATTTTGTTTTTTATTTTTAGATTGTTGATAGTGCTTAAATATGGTAATTTATTTAATGGGTATTTAAAAAAAGAAAAGGGGATAACTCGACATGGAACAAAAAATCAAAGTAATGACAATATTCGGAACAAGACCTGAAGCCATCAAAATGGCTCCACTTGTATTAGAATTGGAAAAATACCCTGATGAAATCGAATCCATTGTGACAGTTACAGCACAGCATCGCCAAATGCTTGATCAAGTTCTCGAAATATTTAATATTAAACCTGACTACGATTTAAATATAATGAAAGATAGACAAACGTTAACTGGTGTTACAGTACGAGCTCTTGAAGGTTTGGATCAAATTATGAAAGAAGTAAGACCAGATTTAGTCCTTGTTCATGGTGACACGACCACTACATTTGTGGCAAGCTTAGCAGCGTTTTATAACCAAATTGCTGTTGGACATGTAGAAGCAGGCCTAAGAACATGGAATAAATATTCGCCATTTCCTGAAGAAATTAATAGACAAATTACTGGAGTAATAGCTGATTTACATTTTGCTCCTACAAAAAAAGCTGAAAACAATTTACTTCAAGAAAATAAAAATCAAGAAAATATATACATTACAGGGAATACTGCAATTGATGCATTAAAAACAACTGTTAAAGATGATTATCAACATGAAATACTAGAAAAAATCGGGTCAGATCGTATGATTTTATTAACTGCCCACCGGAGAGAAAACCTGGGTAATCCTATGCGTAATATGTTTAAAGCTATTAAAAGACTTGTAGAAGAGCATGATTATGTACAAGTAGTTTACCCTGTACATTTAAATCCAGCTGTTCGTGAAGTAGCAGATGAAGTACTTGGAGATGATGATCGGATTCATTTAATTGAACCTCTAGGTGTTTTTGATTTCCATAACTTTGCATCAAGAGCTCATATTATATTAACTGATTCAGGTGGTGTTCAAGAAGAAGCACCATCATTAGGTGTTCCGGTATTAGTATTACGTGATACGACTGAACGTCCAGAAGGAATTGAAGCAGGAACACTGAAGCTTGCTGGAACAGATGAAGAAACCATTTATAATCTTGCTTATGAACTTTTAAATAATAATGAAGAATATGAAAAGATGGCAAAAGCATCAAATCCTTATGGAGATGGGAATGCTTCCTTACGTATTGTTCAAGCAATTTTACATCATTTTGGAAAAAGAAATGATAAACCAGAACCTTTTCGTCCATAGCGTAAAATAAGAGCTGTTGGCATTGAACCAACAGCTCTTATTTTTGAGAATGACGGAACAGACTTTCAAGCTCATCAGATAATTTTTTTGCTAAGTATGCACGGTTAAAACGGATTAGCAAACGATCTTTCATGTTTTTACGCATTTCAATTAATTTTTGTTCATTCGCTTGAGCTTTCAAAAGAGATTGAATAAAAGACTCTGTATCTTCTGGTTTAAAAAAGTAGCCTCCATTAAGTTCTTCTACAATTTCCCTTGCTTCACCATCAACTCCAATTAAAATAGGGGTTGACATTGATAGATAGTCAAATATTTTTGATGGGATGGTAATAGAAAATAAAGGGTGATCTTTTAAAGAAACAATTCCTATATCAGCAGCTTTATAATATGATACAAGTTTTTGTTTAGGTAATTGATTAACGAAAATAACATTAGTTAAGTTATGCTTTTGTGCAAGATGTTGTAAGTTAGGTTTTTCAACTCCTTCACCAACAAACATAAATGCAAATTTGGGATTCTCTTTCAACTGAATAGCAGCTTTTATAATTGTTTCAAGTCCCTGAGCAGCACCAATATTACCTGTATACAAAATTAAAAATTTATTTTCAATGTTATAATATTTTTTTACATCAAGAGTTTCGTCACTTATTGGAATAGTATCAGGACTTACACCATTTGGAATGACAATAATTTTATTCGCAGGGATTCCTAATGATATAAGCTTTTCTTTATACCCTTGTGTAACAACTACAATTAAATCGGCTTTTTGATATAGAAAGTATTCAAGTTTTTTAGCTAATCTTAACAATTTTTTATTTTTAAACTGACCAAGAATTTCAGCAAAATCAACCCACAAATCTCTTATTTCAAATACAAACTTTGCTCTATGGAATCTACTTAATAAAAATCCAGAAATACCTTGAAATAACTGTGGAGAAGTTGCATAAACAATGTCAGCTTTTCCTATAAATAGCCCACCTAAAAAACTTGAAAAGGTAAATGAAAAGTAATTCAATAATCGTCTGATGGAACTTTTTTTCGTATCTTTGATACGGAAAGTTCTAAGAACTTTCACATTTTCTCTTTTTTCTCTTTTAAAAAATCTAAAATCAGTTTTGTGATTAGGGAATGATGTTATAACTTGAACATTATGGCCTATTTTACTTAAATTATAGCTCATGTCAAAGGCTCGACCTTGAGCAGCACCTACTTCTGGTGGAAAATGTTGAGTTATATATATAATTTTCATAGAATTCCCTTCTATTTATCATAGTATTTTTCATCGTTATAGTGTAAATTAATATTGGAAAATTGACAACTACTTTTTTAAAGAAGAAGGATGAATCACAATGAGAAAGGTTTGTGTTTTAACAACTGTTCATCATGCTTATGATGGTCGTATTTATCATAAACAATGTAAAACATTGGAGAAGGATGGATATGAGGTAACTTTAATTGCTCCAAAGCCAGAATATATTAAAGGCAATGATGACATAAACTTAATCCCAATATCAAAGCCCAAAGTAGAGTGGAAGCGATTTATACATACATTTTCAATTATACGTTTGGCAATTAAAACAAAAGCTGATATTTATCACTTTCATGATCCTGAATTATTACCCGTTGGAGTTCTTTTGAAATTATTTACCGGAAAACCTGTAATTTTTGATGTTCATGAACATTATCCTAACGCTATAATGAGCAAAAAATATTTAAAGAAATGGATGAAAAATCCAATTCGATATTTATATGAAATCATTGAGCGCTTTTGTTTACTGTTTTTATCAGGAGTTATTTATACAACTGATGAAATAGGTAAGCGTTATAAAAAATACAAAAGTTGTAAAATAGAAAATTATCCATTGTCAACTATGTTTCAAAATATTGATTTAAATAAGAAAGATTCAAATCTAATTTTATATCTAGGAGGAATAACACCTATTAGAGGTATTGATGAATTAATTGATGGATTTAATCTAGTTACAAAAAAGCATAAACATGCAAAATTAATATTTGTTGGGGCTTTTGAAGCAGAATGGTTTGAGAAAAAAATAAAAGAAAAGATTAAGGAACTACAACTGGAAAATCGTATTGAATTTAAAGGAAAGGTCCCATATGAAGAAATACGATACTACTTAGAAAAGGCTTCAATAGGGATTCTTCCATACCTACCTGTTCCTAATCATTTAGTTTGTCTCCCTAATAAATTATTTGAGTATTTAGCAGCTGGTGTTGTACCTGTTGCTTCCGATTTTTCACATTATCAAAAGGTAATCGATAAAGCGAAAAGTGGTTTAGCTATAAATCCAACTGATCCAAATAGTATTAAAAATGGGTTATTGTCATTATTAGAAAATCCGGATATAACAAAAGTAATGTCTAATAATGGTATTAAAGCTTTTAATCAATTATATAACTGGGAGAAGGAGGGAGAAAAATTAATTGCGTTCTATAAAGAATTATTATAGTAACTTTAATTAGTAATAATAATTGTGTTTATAATAAGGGAAATAAAAAAAGCATTTGTTATAAAAATTTAACAAAATATGTTATTGAAAGTTTTTTGTTTTTTGATATGATGAAATAAGTGTCAATATCTCACAGTAAGTGGGTGTTTAAATGGATAATTATAGTTTATATATTGTTGCTTTTATAATAACATTTTTAGTTTCAGTATTTATAACGCCTTATGTAAAAAAATTTGCTATAAAAATTAATGCAGTTGATAAACCAAATGGAAGAAAGGTACATAAAAGTATTATGCCACGCCTTGGTGGCTTAGCAATTTTTATATCAGCTGGTGTTGGATATCTTTTTTTAGACATAAATTCAAAATATATGAGTGAAATAATTATAGGAGCATTAATTATTTTAATTACAGGAATTTTAGATGATAAATATACTCTTTCACCGAAGGTTAAATTGGCTGGGCAGTTATGTGCTGCCTTTATAGTAGTATCATCTGGTTTACTTATTGATAAAGTAACTCTTCCTTTTATTGGAACAGTTTATATAGAATACATTAGTTATCCAGTAACGATTTTATGGATTGTAGGAGTAACTAATGCTATTAACTTAATCGATGGATTAGATGGGTTAGCAGCAGGAGTGTCTTCGATTGCACTAATGAGTATACTGATATTGGCTGCAATGGATGGTCGATTGATTGTAGTTGGTTTATGCGTGATTTTAATTGGGAGTACACTTGGCTTTTTAGTACACAATTTTTATCCTGCTAAAATATTTATGGGGGATACAGGAGCCCTTTTTCTAGGATATTCAATATCAATTATTTCAATGTTAGGTTTATTTAAAAATGTTGCGATTTTCAGTTTTATCATTCCTATTATCGTACTTGCCATTCCTCTTTTTGACACGTTTTTTGCCATTATTCGAAGGTTATTAAATAAACGTAACATATCATCACCAGATAAGCAGCATTTACACTACTGTTTAGTTGATTTAGGATTTAGTCATCGAACTTCTGTACTTATTATATACCTAATTAGTGCCTGCTTCGGTATATCAGCTATAATCTTTTCTCATGCTACTCTATGGTCATCTCTTTTTATCATGATACTGTTAATGATATTTATTCAAATCGGAGCAGAGTTAATAGGTTTAATTGGGAACAATAAAAAGCCATTTATAAATATGCTAAGAAGAATTTTTAGTGAGCACCGACCACAAAAGGATAATTGAATTTAATAAAGAAGCAGGCATATTGCCTGCTTTTTATTGTGAAGCATATTCAGGTAAAAGGCCTAAATGTTGTTTTAATGCATTTTGTAAGTCTGCCAATCCTTCTTCATCCACGATATAATATGATATCCCATCAATATATTGGGGAGAACCTTTTAATGTAACTTGCTCTATGTTTGAAGTATTGAAATCTGAATATTTTTTATAAAAACCTAACGCCTCTGAAATTTTCATGTTAGTCTCAATGTTTTTTCCAATTTCTTCTGTAAGCTTATCAACTTTTAATAATGTACCAGCTGATGTTATTTTGTCTATAATCGCCATAACAACTTCTTTTTGACGCTCATTTCTACCAAGATCTCCTCTAGGATCCTCCAATCTCATTCGAGCATATGCTAAAGCATAGCGTCCATCTAAGGTCATAGCTCCTTCTCTAAACACTAATTTTTCAGCTACTCTGTCATCACTATTTTGTGTGAAATCAAATGGAACATTAACTTCAATGCCACCAAGAATATCAATAATATTTTTAAATCCTTCAAAATTTACGGTTACATAATAATCGATTGGAATATTTAAAAATTCTTCAACCGTTTTAATTGTTAACTCTTTTCCACCATAAGCATATGCATGATTAATCTTTGTGTAAATTTCTTTTTCTGGAATCCACACTCTAGTATCGCGAGGAATACTTAATAATTTCATTGTTTTATCTTCAGGGTTAAATGTTGCTACCATTAATGTGTCAGATCTTCCACCTTTGCCACCACTTGAATAATCCTCAATTCCCATTAATAAGACAGAAACTGGATCATTGGAAATAGAAACTGCTTCTTCTCTTAAATCTGATTTATCTCTACCAATATCATCATAAGAAGCTTGATAAGTCTTATAAAATAAAAATCCTGCATATCCCCCTACTATTAAAAAAACAAGTGTAAAAAGCATTAACACTTTTTTAAGTAAAGATTTTCTCTTCTTTTTTTTCCTGAGTTCGTGTCTTTGCATAGTATGTTTCTCCTCTTTCCATTTATTGTTTTACTTCTTCCTCCAAATACTCCACGTCACCTTCTGCCATCTCACATTTTCCGTTTGTAAGCTCAGTCATCCAATCTTTGAAGGACTCCTTTTTGTCCTCCTCAACATATGTATCAATGATGACATCATCCAAGTAGTGAATTTCTTTTAGTTTGTATTCGGAGTTGCGCAGCTCATTTTCTACTTTACCAAGCCATGTATAATCGATTTTAGTTTTTAGAATGCGCATTAATTTGCGTTCTACTACACCAGTATGGTTAATTCCTTCTGATACGGCCTTTCCATATGCCCGGATTAATCCCCCCGCACCGAGCTTAATCCCCCCGAAATATCTAGTGACAACCGCTACCGTGTCTTTTAGCTGTCGTTTTTTTAATACTTCAAGCATCGGAACACCTGCTGTTCCACTTGGCTCACCGTCATCGTTTGCCTTTTGAATATGGTCATGCTCGCCAATTAAATAAGCGGAACAATTATGAGTAGCATCCCAATGTTTCTTTTTAATTGTATTGATAAATTCTTGGGCTTCTTCTTCTGATTTTACACGATTTATATAACAAATAAAGCGCGATTTCTGTATGACAATCTCATGCTCTCCATAACCTTTTACGGTATAATAATGAGAAAGCACACTTGTCCACCTCCTTCACTCGGGTTCGACAAGGCTAACATTAAGAAAAATTTTTATATTTAAATTATACATTAAGCGTAAGGCGGCGACTCCTACGGGGAAAGCGATCCATGCGAGACCCCGCAGTACAAGAGCACGAGGAGGCTCGCGGATCGCCCGCCGAAAGCGTCCGCCTGAAGCGAAATATATATGATCAATAGTATCGATTATCTAAGTATTTTTTTTAAAAGATAAAACAACTACATTCTTTAATTATAAAACGACAATTTTTTCACTTCAATTAGGAATAATATGAAGTTTTGGTTACAAGTTAGACATTGGAGGTTAGATGAATGGATGCCAAAACTTTTGATGCAAAAGTATTAGATCAAATCTTAGAACGAATGATTAAAACGGTGCAATCAAGTAAAGATGAAATTTTTAAAATTGGAGAAAGCTCTCGTCAGGAATATGAAATATTAATTGAAGAACTGAAACAAATTAAAATGCAGGTTAACGAAGTAATCGAAAAAAGTGATAAATTAGCTGTTCAATCGAAATTTGCTCGTCAAAGGCTAATTGAGGTGAGTCAAAACTTTCATAATTTCTCAGAGGAAGATGTCCGAAATGCGTATGAAAAGGCACATAAGCTGCAAGTAGAGCTAGCAATGCTTCAGGAAAAAGAAAAGCAGCTTCGGAACCGCCGGGATGAATTAGAACGCAGACTTTATAGCTTAAAAGATATGATCGAGCGTGCTGAGTCCTTAGTTGGTCAAACTACGGTTGTACTGAATTATTTAAATCAAGATTTACGGAAAATGGGCGATATTTTAGAGGATGCGAAGCAAAAGCAAGATTTCGGCCTCAGAATTATAGAAGCTCAAGAGGAAGAGAGAAAGCGACTTTCAAGAGAAATTCATGATGGACCTGCCCAAATGCTTGCCAATGTTCTAATGCGTTCTGATTTAATTGACAAAATTTTTCGCGAGCGTGGAGCGGATGAAGGATTTAAAGAAATTAAAAGCTTGAGGGAAATGGTGCGAGGAGCGTTATATGAAGTTCGTCGGATTATTTATGATTTACGTCCAATGGCTTTAGATGACTTAGGTCTGATTCCGACCCTCAGAAAATATATCGCAACCGTCGAAGATTATGATGGAAACACAAAAATTCATTTTACAAGCATTGGAGCCGATGAAAATAATCGTCTACCAGCTCGCCTTGAAGTTGCTTTATTTCGATTAGTACAAGAAGCCGTTACCAATGCATTAAAGCATGCAGAGGCTGAGCGGATTGATGTGAAGGTTGAAATACGCAATAACCAGATTAATTTAATGATTAAAGATAATGGAAAAGGATTTGATCCAAGTCACGTTCGACATCAAAAACAAAATTCGTTTGGTTTAATGGGAATGAAAGAGCGTGTCGATTTATTGGATGGGAAAATGGTAATTCATTCAAAAGAGGGACAAGGAACTAGTATTGTGATACAAGTCCCAATCAATATGTAAAAAAGCGAAAAAAGGCATATTGACGAAAATAGCTTCAAATAGCCTAGAATGGTAATTAGGGAGGCGTAGACATGACGAATAAAATAAAGATTATCCTTATAGATGATCATCAATTGTTCCGCGAAGGTATTAAACGAATTTTAGATTTTGAACCAATGTTTGAAGTGGTAGCAGAGGCAGATGACGGTAGTGAAGCTTTAACAGTTGTTGAGGAATATAAGCCAGATGTCGTAATTATGGATATTAATATGCCAAATGTCAACGGTGTTGAAGCGACAAAGCAGTTAGTAGATGCTAACCCTGAAACAAAAGTTATCATATTATCCATTCACGATGATGAAAACTATGTGACACATGCTTTAAAAACAGGTGCTAGAGGCTATTTATTAAAAGAAATGGATGCAGACACGTTAATTGAAGCAGTAAAAGTTGTAGCCGATGGAGGATCTTATTTACATCCAAAAGTTACCCATAACTTAGTCAATGAATTCCGTCGTCTCGCATTAAGTGGACAAAGTGAAAATGCACAGCCAGCCAAACCAGAAATTCGCAGACCATTACATATTTTAACACGTCGTGAATGTGAAGTATTACAAATGCTAGCAGATGGAAAAAGTAACCGAGGCATTGGAGAAGCCTTATTTATTAGTGAAAAAACGGTTAAAAACCATGTGAGCAACATTTTACAAAAAATGAATGTTAATGATCGTACACAAGCGGTTGTCGTTGCCATAAAAAATGGTTGGGTAGAGGTTCGATAAACGAGTTACATACTAGTCTTTTTAACGTTTTAAGAGATTAAAGAAGTTTTCTTTAATCTCTTTTTTTATTGGCTGGTTAAGGTAGGAATAAGGGAATTGGTAAAGAGGAAATGGTAAAAAAGTTTTGCGTTTTATAAAAAATTTGGATAAATTTGTTGAAAAATGTCGATAAATGGACTATTTTAATGTTTGTATGTATAGATATTGGTAAAAGATTGGGGGCAGTAATTTGAAAAAATTATTTCGAAACGGTCTTTTAGATATGATTTCGTTAGAAGATTCTTCTTCTATTTATATAGAACGAAAGCTGAAGAATTTTTTTCTACAAAATCCTATCTTTACAAAAAGTCAAGGTCCTGCGATGATTTTGAATCACAAAGGCCATATTGTTGCTATGAATCAAGAATTGGTCGATTTTTTGAATGATAAACCCGGTGACATCTTTTCATCTTTTATTCATTCAATTGAAAAACACGTATTAAACCAAATGAAATATTATTTAAAGTGTGCAATCAAAGGAGAGAAACAAAACTTTTGTACAGTTTGGAAAAAAAGAAATGGAACTACCATACATGTTGAAGTTGAATATACGCCCATAAAGATTTATGACGACACATGCGCATTAGCTACGGTTCGCAAAAGTCCTCACCAAGATGATTTACTAACTGAATTGAACCATTATTTTAATAGCCCCCAGAATTTCTGTCATTTCGGATTTATTGAATACGATTTCTTAACTAAACAATATAGTCTTTCTGGTAATATTTTTGAGATATTTGAAATTGATAAATTAAATCAAAAAAAGCAAACATTTGACTATTCTTTTTTTCTTCCATTCATTCATCCGGATGACAGACCTGATTTTGAAAAAGGTTATTTAAAGCTTGTTCAGCTTGGAAAAATCTTCGAAAGTACTTTTCGTATTATTTTACCTGAACAAAATATAAAAATAATTTATATCCAAGTAGTACCGAAACAATTTTTAGATGGAAAGCCGTCAAAATTAATCGGTTTTTTAATTGACTTAACTGAAAAATATGAAATGCAAGATAAGTTGAAAGAAATGTCAAAAAGATTATCTTCAGTAACAGATCATTTAAATGTTTATATTTGGTCATACGATGTAGTTAATAGAAAAGTTTTATATTGCTCTGAAGGTGTCAAAAAAATATATGGTGTTGATGTCGAATTTTTAAAGAGTGAACCAAACTATTGGAAAATGTGTATTCATCCAAATGATATAAATCGAGTAGAGCGAAATCAGGAAATACTGAAAAAAGGGGAGATTCTTCATCACGAATATCGAATTATTCGGACAGACGGAGAAATCATTTGGGTAAAAGACCATACCGTACCTACTTTAAACGAAAAGGGAGAAATCGTTCGACTTGACGGAATTATTGTAGACATTACTAAAATTAAGCAATATGAAGAACAGATTGAGAAAATTGCATACTATGATGTACTCACATCTTTACCAAATGGAAACCGTCTATCTCAGGACTTACCGAAATGGACGAAGAAAGTAGAAGAAACGGATGAAATTTTCGCTGTTTTTTCTTTTGATATTGATCGAATCAAAAAAATAAATCATGCTTTCGGTTATGCTGTTGGAGATGAAGTCATAAAAAAATTAGCCAAAAGACTGAAACAAGTAATTCCGAATCATTCGCTAATTTATCGTTTGGGTGGAGATGAATTTGTTGTATTAGTAAATCTCGGGTCTAAAAAGACGTTATACATTCAGTTAGCAGAGGATATTTTAGAGCATGTTCAAAAGCCATTTGAAATCAATGGTCAAGAAATATTTTTAACAACAAGTATTGGGATTTGTTTTTACCCATCAGAAGGGATTACAGCGAAAACCTTGCTTCCCAGTGCGAATGCTGCTTTAGAACGGGCTAAAATTTTAGGGAAAAACAATTATCAAATCTATTCATCTAATATGGATATTATGTCATTTAAAGATTATTATTTAGAACGGGATCTTAGAAAAGCAATTGCAAATAATGAGCTTTATATTGAATACCAACCAAGAGTAAATGTTCAAACGAAAGAGATTGTTGGGGCAGAAGCGTTATTAAGATGGAAGCATCCTGAATTAGGAAACGTATCACCTGCTGAATTTATTCCAATAGCTGAAGAAGATGAATTAATTATTGATCTTACTCATTTTGTTGTTCATGAAGTTTGTCAACAAATTCATAATTGGTTAAACAAAGGAATTCAATTTGATTCAATTTCGATTAATGTTTCTCCTAAAAGATTATTAAAAAAAGGGTTTTATGATTATTTATTAGAAACCATTGATACGTTAGGTGTACCTCCTTCATTACTAGAGATTGAATTAACCGAAACGTTTTTATTGCAGGTCGAGGATACGATATATGAACAACTGAATCTATTAAAGCAGCTTGGTGTTAAAATTGCTTTGGATGATTTTGGGACAGGGTATACTTCGATTAATCATTTAAAATGGTTTCCGATTGATGTTGTCAAGCTAGACAAATCCTATATTCATAAATTAGAAGAGAATGAACATAATCGAGTCATTACAAAAAGTATTGTTGATTTAGCGAAGGGGTTAGGAATAAAAGTGGTTGCTGAGGGAGTGGAAACACACGATCAACTATCTTATTTAGAAAATTCTCAATGTGATGAAATTCAAGGGTTTTTATTTAGTCCAGCTGTCTCCATTCATCAAATAGAGCAGTTCTTTTTACAGAAAAAATTAACACCTCTAGATAATGAATATAATCCTTCCATTGAACGAAGAAAGACATTCCGATTCCAATTACCAAGACCTTTAATTTCAAACATCACGATTTCGACCATTAAAGGAAAATCTATCGAAATAGGGAAATCAGATGTTCTTATTTTGAATTTTGGAGGAGGGGGTCTTTGCTTTATGACCCATTTAAGCCTTCCAAACCATGAACATATTTTATATCAATTAGAAACTTCTATTTTAAATCGGTCAATCAAAGTAAAAGGAAAAGTTATATGGAAAAAAGAAATTATGCCGAACATTTTTAAATATGGATTAAAATTCATGTTTTCAGATCTAGAAAAAGAAAAATTCTTTAACTGTATGGAAGAGATTAAAGAAATCCTAACAAATGATCATATAAAGGAAGAAAAAAACTTTGTTCATGAAGCACCAACTCAATATCTTGAAGAATTGTTTCGATTGAATAAATAACGATGACTGTCTGTGTAATGAAAATTGTCTCATTTTCTATTAAAATTAAAAGAGAAATAAAAAAAATAAGGAAGGTAAAATGAAATGAAGACAGCTATTTTAACAGATAGTACAGCATATATTCCGAAAGAAGTGCGTGATGAGCTTAACATACATATGATCCCACTTAGTGTCATTTTCGGAAACGAGTCTTACCGTGAGGAAATAGAATTGTCAGCTGAACAATTTTGGAAAGAAATAAAAGTACGAGAGGATTTGCCAACTACATCACAGCCACCTGTTGGTGAATTTGTCGAAAAGTTTGAAGAACTGGCGAAAGAATATGATGCGGTCATTAGTATTCATTTATCAAGCGGAATTAGTGGTACATTTAATGGCTGTGTATCCGCAAGTCAAATGGTTGAAGGCATTCAAGTTTATCCTTATGACACTGAAATTAGCTGTATGGCACAAGGCTTTTATGCCATTGAGGCGGCGGAGATGGCAAAGGAAGGAAAGTCACCAGAAGAGATTATTCGTCGACTAGATGAAATTAAACAATCGCTTCGAGCATATTTCATAGTAGATGACCTTTCGCATTTAAAACGTGGTGGTCGTTTGAGTGGTGCACAAGCCTTTGTCGGAAACCTTCTTCAAATCAAGCCGGTTTTACATTTTGTCGATAAAGTCATTGTTCCTTTTGAAAAAATTCGAACGAGAAAAAAAGCGTTAAAACGTATTTATGAATTGTTAGATGAAGCAGCAAGTCAAAATGAACCATTACGTGCCATGATTATCCATGCCAATCGATTAGAGGATGCGGAAAAAATAAAAGAGGAGCTTTCTCAAAAATATTCTCATGTTGAGTTTTACTTAAGCTATTTTGGTCCAGTCATTGGAACGCATCTTGGAGAAGGTGCTATCGGAATTGGTTGGTATAAAAAATAATATTTTCATAAGGTGAAAATGATATATTTCTTTATAATTTTTAAAAAATCGTAGCTATAGTGGCTACGATTTTTTCATTTTTCGCATTTGCTCATTTATTAAGAATAATAGATGATAAAAGAAAAAGGAGACTGTTATGGATCAAATAAAAGGGAGACATGTTTTATTAGATGAAGTAGAAGAGATCACAGAAGAACATGCTCATTCAGACTTGTTAGTTGAAAACGGGGTGATTAAAAAGAAAGGGAAGCTTTTCTGTAACCGATGCGGAAATGATCACCCGTTTTTCTTTGCTTCATTTTTATGTGCTCGCTGTAAAAAGGTATGTCATTATTGTCGAAGCTGTATCATGATGGAAAGGGTGAGTGAATGTTCAAAACTTGTGAGTATTAAAGAAGAAAAAAGATCTCAAGGATTACCGATTCAATTAAACTGGAAAGGTACATTATCAAAAGGGCAAGAAAAGGCTTCGAAAAGAATAATCGATGCGATTCGTACTCGTACACCTTTACTCATTTGGGCTGTTTGAATAGCCAACCATGAATACATAAAAATCTAAAAATTCCACTCTATCTCTAAACTTTCACCAAAAATAGTAATACTTTGTATTAATTTCTGAACTATAGCTTGTCTCGTTTGAAAATCTGCCTTAGTTAAATCTGTTACATAACGTTTAAGTTGAATTGGTGAAATTATATTTGCATGTTTTTCTTCTTGTAAATTCTTCTTTTCTATCAATAGCTGTTTCTCTTCATTTAATTTTCTAATTTGTTTATCTAAAATATTCTTTTCGATATTCCCATCTGCATATAGGTTTATGAGCCTCTCAATTTTCTCATCTACTTTAGAGATTTGTTTTCCATAATCAACTTTTACTACTTCTTTGTGTTCGGTTTTTTTATCTATTATTACAGAATTTAATTCCTCAAGAATGAGTTTTTCTAGATTATCAGTATTCCAAGTATCATTTATACACTTTTCTTCATATTCAGAGGGGAAGCGTCTTGCTTTGCAAATATAATATTTATATGTTTTAGTTTTGGATTTGGAATGGTACAAGACATAAGGTTCCCCACATTTACCGCATTTAATAAGGCCCGAAAATAGGCTCTCTTTTGCTTTATTAGCATTTTTTCCTTTATGTCTTGATAGTATAACTTGAACCCTATTAAATTGCTCTTCTGATACGATAGGTATATGCTTACCTTTATATTTCTTTCCAGCAAAAGTAACATAACCACAGTAAAGAGGATTTGATAAAATATCACGGTATCTTCTAAAACGCCAAACATTATATCCTAACTCTTTTAGTCGATTTTGTACTTTAGTTATAGAATGTAGTTGCTCATATAAATCATATGCCATTTTAACATGCCTAGCTTCCTCCTCTTTAATAATTAACTCTCCATTAAGACGTTTATATCCAGTTGGGTCAAAATCCCCTCCCATGCAACGATAACCTGCCTCAGCGCGTTTTATATGACCCAATCTCATTCTTTCAGCAATTGTCTCCCTTTCGAGTTGAGCAAATACTGATAAAATTCCAATCATAGCTTTTCCAAAAGGAGTTGAAGTATCTAAAGTTTCAGTAATAGAAACAAAGTCGACATTATTTTTTAAAAAATAATCTTCAATAAGGGTAAGAGTATCTCTTTGGGATCTAGATAGTCGATCTAATTTATAAACAACAACTACATCTGTGTTATTCAAATCTTGTAATAATTTTTGTAAAGCTGGACGCTCCAAATTTGAACCACTGTATCCAGGATCAATATAAATATCGTATATATTCCAACCTTTGGATTTACAAAAAGCTTCGAGTTTTTCTTTTTGTGAATCAATGCTATAATTCTCAATTTGTTCTTGAGTAGAAACACGAATATACAGTGCTGCTTTCACAGATATCTCCCTCTCATAACACTTATACAATCTTTATTTGTGATAACACTTTATTTTTTATCTGATTTAGACGCTTGTATACAATTGAATCAGGAAGCATAAACATTTCAGATGCTTCTCTAATTACTTCATTACTTTGAAGATTCAAAAACTTCAACATATGATATGGAATTGCAAAATATAGTGCTAGGGTATCAGCTTGATTTTCTTGAAAATATCTGAAATTTATCGGTAACTTATCTTGGTTTCCACAATGATTTAAAAGATGTGAAAGTTCATGAAAGAACTCATATTGTCTTTGTTTTTCATCTTTCTTTTTATTTAATGTAATCATTTTATACCCATTGTAGTTTAAAGCAAGAGACACTTCTCCAAGCTCCAAATCAATATCAAAAATATTACAAACATTTTCAATTTGGAGATCCCATGGATAAATGATTCCTTTGTTTTTTAAAAAGTTTGAAACATTAATTTCGTTTGCCGTAGCCTGATAATGCATTATAATAACAACTCCTAGTTTCTTTTTCTTCGAGCTGCTCTTTCTTTTAATATTTCTATAGTTTCTTTAATGTATTGAATATCCTCATCTGTGAGATCATCTCGTTCAAAATAAAACATTTCAACATTATTGTCAGTTTTATTTTCTGTATTATTGGGTGAGTTAGGATTATCAGATCTCCCCAATAAAAAATCTGTATTAGTATGTAAAACATCGGCAATTTTTGCCAAAACATCACTAGGGATTTTTGTGATTTTACCTCTTTCATAATGAGAAATATTTTCCCGATTCATCCCCAATTTTTGTGCCAAATCAACCTGTGACATTTTACGCTTTAATCTTAATTCCTTAATCCTGATACCTGGATGAAACATAAATTACACCACCAAATAATTTTTTTTCACCAACTCCTTGCGTAATTATAAATTACATGTTATTATGAATTACGTAAGGAGGTGTTACATAAGTGCAAAAGGAAGTGAATAAAAGAATTCGGACTAATTTTAAATCTTTACGTTTAAAAAAGGGTACTCAACGTAAAGTAGCTAATGATTTAGGAGTTACTGAAACTACAGTTCGGAATATTGAAAATGGCCATTCAGATCCTGGTTTAGATTTAGTATTTGCTTTTGCCCAATATTTTGATGTAAAAGTAGAAGATTTATGGCCAGACTTAGTAGAACGAGGTAATAAACGTTTATCAACTCGACAATTACATTATAAACCGTAAATGATAATTACGCAATTGTTTTTTACACTAATTTTGTATTTTTTTTACTGTTAATAGTAATTGACAATTACTATTAATGTTTGGAGTGATTATTATGAAAATTATCATTACCAAAATGATGGTCGGAGATTTTGAAGTTCCGGTCCCATATGGTTTATCGGAATTGGTTCAAGACTGCTGGGTTCCAGAAAGAAATAGATATTCAGATGACATAACAAATAAATATGAAAGAGTGATTGAAAAAAGAAATGGAAGATTATATACAATTCTAACCCCAAAAAGGAGGTGATTCAAAGTGACCACTGGCGAAATGCTGATGTTTACAAAACGTTTAAAAAACATACTGGAAGCTAACGCACCACAAGTTGTAAAAGACGCTCGCTTAGCGAATTTAATGTCTGATTTGGAGAAAGCGTACAATATACCGATGTTACGTAGCGAAAATTTTGAAAAACAAAATCCGTTTGTAATGCAGCTTTATTGTACTGTTTCAGAAGCTAGATCATTTTAAAGGAGCAAATGCTCCAAAAATTTTTACGCACTGAAGGAAAAAGTTACTTAACCTACCAATCTATTCAACTAGGAAACTGCTTAGAACTTGAAGGAGGTGAAAAAAGATGAACGCGAGTGAAGCAAAAGAGTTGACTATGAAAAGTGTTCCAAAAATCATTAATCAGATTATCGATAAGTTAAATCTAAAGATTGTTAATTCAGCATCTAGTGGATATTACTCAACATCGATTCAATTAAATAGTCAATTTCCATCCTTATTGAAAATTACTAATCAAATAATTGAACACTTTGAAAATCAAGGGTATGAAGTATCGATTGAAGATTTAGATAACACAGTGAAAATTCAGGTTTCTTGGTTATATGCATAAAAAAAGACGCCTTAATAAAGGCGACTAAATAAGAAAAAATAAGCTCAAACACAGTATAACACAAAAGGTGGGTGAAAATGATTCAATTATACCCTCACCAAGAAAGAGTTTTAAATGAAACTTACCATTTTAACCGGGTAGCATACTATTTGGACATGGGGCTCGGTAAAACATTTGTAGGATCTGAAAAGATGTGGGAGCTTAACACTCCATACAATCTAGTAATCTGTCAAAAATCAAAGATACAAGATTGGAAAGAACATTTTAAAACCTGGTATGACTACAAAGTCATTATTTATGACAAACAACCTATTAAAAACATTCCTGAAGATAGTGTACTCATTATCAATTATGACAAGATTTGGAGACGTCCAGAACTTCATAAATTACAAAATTTCACCTTGATGTTGGACGAGTCTTCCATGATTAAAAATGAAAATTCAAACAGAAGTAAATTTATTCTTAATCTTAAACCAAATAATGTCATTTTGTTATCGGGTACACCGACAGGAGGAAAATATGAAGAGTTATGGAGCCAACTACATCTTTTGGGTTGGAACATTGATAAAAAAACATTTTACAAACACTATGTGGTTCAGGAATGGGATGAACGTAATCAAAAGTTCATTATAACTGGGTATAAAAACGTGGACAGGTTAAAACGTAAATTGCGTCAATATGGTGCTGTGTTCATGAAAACAGAAGATGTATTTGATTTACCAACAGTTAATGAACAAACGGTCAAAATTCCAACTACTAAACATTATAAAGAGTTTGTAAAACATCACATTGTTGAAGTTGTAAATGATGTATTGGTTGGAGATACACCGGCAGCTAAAAAATTATATTTACGTCTTTTGGCAGGTGTATATAACGAAAATAAATTACAGTACGTTAAAGACTTAATTGATAGCACAAACGATAGAATCATCATTTTCTATAACTTTAGAAAAGAATATGAAACACTAGTGAAGATCATTGATAAGCCAATTAGTACAGTAAATGGAGACACAAAAGACTTATCAGCGTATGAGCAATATGATTACTCAGTAACTCTTATCCAGTATCAAGCTGGAGCTATGGGTCTTAACTTACAGAAAGCGAATAAAATTATTTACTTTACCTTAACAGATAAGAGTGAGCTATTTGAGCAATCGAAAAAACGTATTCATCGAATTGGACAGGAACGACCATGTTTCTATTATTACTTACTCACGGATGGATCCATTGAATGGCAAATGCTTGAAGTATTGAAAGAGAGAAAGGACTATACTGATGAATTATTTGAGGAGGAAAACGAATGAGTAATGAAGTTACAGTTTTTGAAAACAAGTACTTGGGTTTAATGCAATCAATAGCATTATTGGACAAGCAAGAAAAAGAGCTTGCTGCTAAAAACAAACAGATGAAAGCAGAGTTAGAAAAAGCTATGAATGAGTACAATATTAAGTCCATTGACAATGAATTCTTAAAGATTACCAGAGTAGAAGAAAGTAAATCGACATCTATTGATCTGAAAAAGTTACAAAAACAAGAACCAGCTTTGTATGGAGAATTACTAGAAGATTATCCAAAAGTAACGGTACGAAAAGCGCATGTGAAATTTGCGGTGAAGTAAATGAAAGAATCACAATTTCAGAAAAAAGTTATTCAATTTTTAAAAGAAAAAGATGTTTGGCACGTGAAGTACTGGGCAGGTGCTCAGTACACCAAAGAAGGTGTTCCTGATATTCTCGCGTGCATAAATGGAAAATTTCACGGGATTGAATTGAAAACAGATGTCGGTAAACCAACAAAGTTACAACTCTATAACATTCGAAAAATTAAAGAATCTGGTGGTGAAGCCTATATTTTAAGACCAAAAGATTTTGAGTCCTGGAAAGCGAGGTGGTTTAAGTGACGGAAAAGCGAGTGATTTTAACGATTGGTAATGTGCGTATTAAGAAATATGACAATTTAAATGTTGTGATTGAAAGATATGAAGAAGTTGTAATTCCATCAACAAAAGATACCGTTAATAAATGGCGCTTTAAAGGTTTTGCACGTAGTGTTTTATCAGCTCTACTTTTCATTCAAAAGAACGAATTACTTGTAAATAAAAACAATGTGACTGATTTAAACAGCTACGTAGAACAGGTTGAAAAGTCTAATGCTTCGTTGTTGGAAGTGGTGAAAGAATGACACAGTATAGCTATAGTCGTGTGTCACTGTTTAACAATTGTCCGTATCACTATGACTTAAAGTACAATAAACGATTAACTGAAATACCAGATTATAAACCTGATAATCCACTTATTATTGGTCATGCCCTTCATACGGGTATAGAACATGATGTTCAAACAGCTATTAATGAATATTTTAACACTTTTCCTGTACTAAATGACCGAATAATTGAGGGAGCGATGAAGCTTGAAATTCTTATTCCAAAAGTAAAAGACTTTTTGGACAAGCATTTCGAACACTTTGAGTTTATCCATGAATACAAAATTGACTATGAAGAATTTGTTGGATATGTGGATTTAATATTAAAGGCACAAGATGACACTTGTATGGTTATTGACTTTAAATACTCAAACAACATTAAGAACTATTTAGAATCCGGTCAACTCCATATCTACAAAGATTATTTGGAAATGGACGGGTACAACGTAAAACGATTGGGATACATTTTTATTCCAAAAGTCACGATGAACCCAGGTGAAAATGAAGATCTATTTATCTTTCGAAAAAGATTAATGAAAGCAGTTGAAGAATCAGAAATTCAATTTGTTCCTATTGAGTTTAATGAAATGGAAACAATCTATTTTCAAAACTCCATTCGAAAAATTAAACAGACAGATGATTTCTCATTCAAAAATGTGAGTGGAAAATGCTTTGCTTGTAATCCTCGATTTAGTCCAAATTATTTAGAACTGATTACGAATGACAAAGGAGAGGTTGAAATGGCTTTACCGAAAAACGAACGTAGGGAAAGAAAAATTGATACAAAGCCTGATTTTTGGATTTATGGAGACAGCTATGTTGGGAAATCCACGTTTGTGGACCATGTCGAAAACGTGTTATTTCTAAACACTGATGGAAACACAGATAACACAACCGCCCCAGTCATTCCAATTAAGGATGAAGTAAAAGTGGAAGGACGTCGCACTATACGAAAATTAGCTTGGGAAGTGTTTTTAGATACTATTCATGATCTAGAAACAGAAGAAAACGATTTTGAAGCTGTAGCGATCGATTTAATTGAAGATTTAAAAGAACATTGCCGTTATTACGTCTTTGAAAAAAATGGATGGGAACATGAATCTGACGGTTCATACGGAAAAGGTTGGTCCAAAGTAACAACCGAATGGCAAAAAGCCATTAAACGTTTAAAATCACTTGGTTATCAATTGATATACATTTCTAAAGAAAAAGTAGAAGAAATCACACTCAAAGGTGGAGCAAAACGAACTACCTTTAAACCAAATATTGATGATAAATTTGCGAATTTCTTGACCGGTACTGTCGATTTAACCATGAGAGCATTTATTAATTCTGACGGAGAACGTCTATTGCAATTAGGTAAAAAAGCAAATGTTTTTGGTGGTGGCAGATTTGACTTCCAAGTCGATACATGTTCATTAAACTTAGAAGAATTTATCGAAGAACTTAAAGAAGCACAAAAAGGAAAAGTAACCAAAACAAAAGAAAAAGTTCAACCGGTTAAAGAGGAGACAGCTAGTGAAGAAAAGCCAAAACGCACTCGTAAAAAGAGAGAAGAAGAATCGGTGGAGGAAGCTGAAACTCAAGAGAGACAAGAAACAGTGGATGAAGCTCAAACGGAAGAAGGAAAACCACGTCGTCAAAGACGTAAACGTCAATCCGTAGAGGATGATGTTCCTCCAGGTGAAGAAGCTGCATCTGAAGAGCAAGAGAAAGAAGAACCAAAACGTAGAACTCGCAGACGTCGTTCTGCTGAATAATATCAAACTTTTTAGGAGGTAATAAATTATGTCTAGAAAAGAGTTAAACACAAAAGAACAACATTGGGCTACAACTCGTAAGGAAGCTGAAACTATTGTCGAGGAAGCAAAAGGGGATAAGCATTTAACGTCTTGGAAAATAAGCGAAAAACACAATCGATATGGGGAATATTTCGTAGTCGATTTAGTATTCACATACAACACTCCAAAAGAAATTATGGAAGGGGGTATTTAATCATGGCATTTGATTGGGAAAAGTTTGATCAAGAATGTGATATCGAATCATTGCAAAAAGACGTTGAGGAAGTAGAAAAAAACGGAGGCACTGGTGATTTTGAACCAGTGCCGGATGGGGAGTATGTAGTCGCAGTAGAAAAAATGGAGCTGACACAATCCAAAAAGGGAGACCCGATGCTCACTATCTGGTTTAAGATCCTTGAAGGTGACTATGAGAATAAACGAATTTTCTATAACAAAGTTATGCAACCACAAAATGAGCGAGCTTTTGGATTACAAGTTCACCAAAATAATGAAATGTTACGGGCATTGTGGGATTGTGAAAAGGATGATGTGAAGTTTACGGGTTTCAAAGATTACGCAGAGTTAGTCCTCGATATTCATGAAGATATTGATGGGAAATTTGAATACTTAATTGAAAAGAAAACGGATGAAAAAGGGTTTGAACAATTTAAAATAATCGAAATCTATGATGTTGAATAATTGAATAAAGGGAGCTGAAAGGCTCCCTTTTATTGAGAACGATGAGAATGAGGTTTAATGATTTGATTTATTATACCTAATGATTTTGAGTTTAATGTTTTGTTTATGTCACCTAAAACTCCATTGTGTATTTTTTGTTTCTGTTTTTCGCTGATATTATTTTCAATTAAGTTATTAATCAGGGATAGTCTTTCAGCTAAAAATTTTCCGAATTTATCATCATAGTTAGTTTGAAGGGTTTTAATTGTTCCCCTCTTAATAACTTTTGTCTGGCTAGTCCAACCATTAAATGATTTAGGGTAAATATGGGAGACAAGAAATATGCCGCATAGATTTGAAAAAATAAAAACTCTATCATAATTGTCTAATATGGTTCCGAAATCTGCACTACGTAATATTCTCATATTAGTAAAATGGTCATATGGGGCAGGCTGTATTTTATAAAATTCTTTAATATCTGTTATTCCAACAAAAATAACATGGTGTTTATTAGAACCTGGATTATTTATTTCATCTATTAAAAATTTCCGCCAAGTTTCAAGTGTTTTATCTAATAATACTTTTGACGGATGATTATCAGGAATGTTTTTATTTAAACCTGAAATTGCTACTCTCCAATTAACAGATATTACAAACTTTTGCAGCCAAGTATCATAGTGGAATAATTTTTTAGTTCCATTTTGAAATGGATAAAAAATTTTTTCAGCAAAATATGTTTCGAAGCTTGAGAACTTTTCTTCACAATCTTTACAAAGAAGATTTTCTTTATATAAGTCTTGAATTCTTAGATTAGGGTTAACAGCATTTCTAAAATACCCAGAAGCAGAAGATTTTTTTATCCATTTTCCTACAAATTTGGGTACAATGTGACTTAATTGTAACTCTGCACTTTTTTTGCATAGTTTACACACCCCAATTTTTGTACTGATTTTACTCACTCCTTTCAAATTTCTAGATAATTATACTAAATTGACATAATAGTGGAAAAGGGATAATGCGATATTAGGTTAGTTTAAAGATGTGGTGATTTTAATTGCTCTTTTATGATTTCGAGGTATTTTCACATGACTGGTTAGTGGTCATTATTAATGCAAGGGATAAATCAGAAAAGGTATTTATTAATGATTCAGATGCTTTAATAGATTTTTATAACCAACATAAAAAAGATATTTGGATTGGATATAACTCACGTCATTATGACCAATATATTTTTAAAGCAATCATTTGCGGTTTTAAACCACAAGAGATTAATGATTGGATTATCAACCAAAAAAAGCCTGGCTGGCAGTTTTTTAAAGATTTTTGGAAAGTACAATTATTTAACTATGATGTAATGACCACGAAAGATAAGTCACTAAAACAATTAGAAGGTTTTATGGGTCATAACATAAAAGAATCTGATGTTTCGTTTGATATAAATCGTAAATTAACATATTCAGAGATTCAAGAAGTAATCAAATATTGTCGTCATGATGTTCAAGAAACTATGCATATTTTCATGCAGAATATTGAAGAATTTCAATCACATGTTGAATTATTAAAAATGTTCAATCTGCCGTTAAAATACATTTCCAAGACAAAAGCTCAATTATCAGCTGTTATTTTGGAAGCAAAAAAAACTAAAGAAGAACGGACCGATGAATTTAATTTTACATTTCCAGATACTTTAGTGATTGAAAAATACACAGAAGTATTAGACTTTTACGGTGAAAACCGTGATTACAACAAAGTATTAGATATTGAAGTGGCTGGTGTTCCCCATGTGTTTGCATGGGGTGGTTTACATGGTGCGAGACACAATTATGTTGATACAGGTTTTTTCATCAATATCGATGTAGCATCTTACTATCCAGCATTAATGATTGAATATGGATATTTAAGTCGGAACGTAAAGGATCCAAATAAATTCCGAGAAATACGCGATAGAAGATTAAAATACAAAGCTGCGAAAGATAAACGACAAGCACCATTAAAGATTGTTATAAACAGTACGTACGGTGCCATGAAAGACAAATTTAATGATTTGTATGACCCACTTATGGCCAACAATGTTTGTATTGGTGGACAAGTATTATTACTCGATTTAATTGAAAAGTTGGAACCATACTGTCAACTCATTCAATCCAACACCGATGGATTACTGATCAAATTATATGACGAAGATGATTTTGATTTAATTGATGATATTTGTTGGGAATGGGAAAAACGTACACGAATGGAACTCGAATTTGAAACGTTTGTCAAAATCATTCAAAAAGATGTAAATAACTACATTTTAGTTGCGGAAGATGGATCTTATAAGTCAAAAGGTTCCTATGTAAAAAAGCAAAATAAGCTAGACTATGATTTACCAATTGTCAATGAAGCTATTATTAACTACTTTGTAAAAGACATTGATCCAGAACAAACTATCTTTAATTGCACGGATCTAGTTAAATTCCAAAAGATTGTAAAAGTTAGTCATAAATATGATTATGCCTTATACGGAAATAAAAAAATGAACGAAAGAGTTTTTAGAGTTTTTGCGAGTGTAGATACAAACGATCAAGAATTAACGAAAGTAAAAAATGGTTCATCCGTTAAAATACCATTTGTTCCAGAAAGATGTTTCATTCTTAATGAAGATATTACAAACATGAAAATACCAACAAAATTAGATTACTGGTGGTATTTAGATTTGGCTTGGAAGAGGATAAAAGCATTTTATGGGGATGATTGTAGATGAAATATGGAGATAAAATCGGTACTTGTGGTGAATAGTACGAAAATACGGCACCATAGAAAGAAGGTGATTACTATTTACAAAGGTTATTTAAAAGGGAACGGAAAACGTGCTGCAACAAGATTTAAAGATGGTGCAAAACTATTAAGCTATCATACAGTTCGAAAATATGAGTCATTTGTGGGTGTTCTAGATGATGAATACATTATGGTAGATGTAGACGACATTGAAGAAGCTGAAATATTACTTGATATTATTGAAGATAAGGGTATTCAATGTTCAGTATTGGAAACGGATAATGGAATGCATTTTTATTTCAAGGGGTATGACATACCCTCTAATAAAATCAAATGGTATTCGAACATTGGCATTTTAGCAGATTACAAGTTAGGGATTAAAAATACTGTGGATCCATTAAAGATTAACGGTCAAACGCGGAAATGGATACGAAAAGTGAAAGACCATGAACCATTACCAATATGGTTATATCCCTATAATAAAAAGAACCCTGGACTAACCAATTTGGCAGAAGGTGACGGGCGAAATAACACACTATTTACATATATCTTAAAGTTACAGTCACAGGGTATGGCCAAAAATGATATTCGAGAAACAATATCAATCATTAATAAATACATTTTAGAAGAATCGGTTAGTGAGAAAGAATTGAATATAATCTTACGTGATGAAGCTTTCTTGAAAGTATCCTTCTTTGTGAAGGGTTCTTTCCAACATGAAAAGTTTGGAGATTTTTTGATTAATGAACATCATATTTGCAAAATCACAAATATATTACACATTTACAAAGACGGGGTTTATTCGGATAAACAATCAGATATAGAAGCTGTAATGATTCAGCATATACCGAACTTAAAACGAATGCAAAGGCAAGAAACATTGGCCTATTTACAACTGAAAGCTAAAGAAAAAAGCTTTTCTTCCACAAAATACATTCCGGTGAAAAATGGAGTTTTTAATTTAGAAACTTGGGAACTCCAGGATTTTTCACCAGATATCATTACTCGAAATAAAATTCCGGTTGCTTACATACCTGATGCTTATTATGAGGTAACCGATAAAACATTAAATAAAATGGCGGTTCATGATAAAAAGATTCGTCTCTTATTAGAAGAAATCTTGGGTTATATCTTATTCAGACGTAATGAGTTTGGAGCAACTTTTATTTTGACTGGTAACGGTTCGAACGGGAAATCATCTTTTTTAAAGATAATACGTAAATTAGCTGGTTCAGAAAATGTATCATCACTTGATTTAAAAGAACTTGATCAACGTTTTAAAACAGCTGAATTGTTTGGGAAACTCGTTAATATTGGTGATGATATTTCCAAAGGATACATCAAAGAATCGTCGATATTTAAAAAGTTAGCCACTGGAGAAACGATTAACGTCGAACGAAAAGGAAAGGATCCATTTGACTTTACGAATTATGCAAAGCTTATATTCAGTGCTAACGAAATGCCTCGCATTAATGATTATTCAGATGGTTTAGGACGTAGATTACAAATCGTACCATTTAAAGCGAAATTCAGTCCAAATGATCCAGATTTTGACCCATTCATTACAGATAAATTGTTGTCAGACGAATCTATGCAATATGTATTAAATTTAGCTCTTAAAGCTTTAAAACGTTTGTTAACAAATAAACAGTTTACAAAATCAAAAGCAGTTGAAGAAGAATTGAAAAAATACCAGGAAGAAAACAATCCGATTATTAGCTTTATTAATAATGAGGACATAGAGTTGGAGCGTGCCATTGTAAGTGATGTTTATATGCAATACAAACTATATTGTTCTGAAAATGGATATCAAGCTGTTAGTAATGTAAGTTTTAGTAAGCAAATTAAACAATTGTATGGATATACTTCGAAACAACAAAAAGTTGACGGTAAAAATAAAAGGGTATTTGTAAAAGAAGATGATTAAATTTTCTCGATTCCCCAATGACTGGTCACAAAAATGGTTAAAATCGTGACCAATTTTTTGGTCAAAGTGATTTTGAAAATACATTCAAATAAAGGAATGGTCAATATAAAGTGATTAAAATTTGGTCAAAAAATCACCTAAAATAGTGACCATTTTATAGTGATTTTCGCTAAAAATACCCCTTTATCTGTTACCCTGTTACCTTTCTGTTACTTTAAAAAACTTAATAATATCAAGGGTTTAAAGCTAATCGGTAACAGGTAACAGATAAAATCAACTTCTTTATTAAATTATATATTTATTAAAATAAAAATTTAGTCTTATAAAAAGAAAATTAGGGGGTAAATCTGTTACCTTATACCTATATAGGGTATATGAAATTCAGTTATGTCAAGGCTTCAAGACGGTAACAGATGGTAACAGATTGGTAACACATTTCCCTCTAAAAATAAGGTAGGTGAATCAATTGTACGAATGGTTAAAGGATTATCAAAAACTGACGGAAGAAATAGCCTATCTTGAATTCAACTTAGAGCAAACAGAGAAAGAATTAAAACGCTGGGTATATGGTGATTTATCAAAAGTTAAATTAACAGCTGATTCAGACGGTGCTAAAGTAGAAGAAAATTTAGAACGTATAAAAAACGAGCTGGATTTTAAAAAAGAACAACTTGATAAATTAATAAAGTTAGTTGATACCTTTAAAGGTTTAGATCATAAAATACTGAAGATGAAATATATTGATGGTTTAACTCTTGAGGAAATCGCAGAAGAATTAAATTACAGTTCCAGTTATATCTATAAGAAACATGCTGAGATCATGCGAATGATTAAATTTGCAGAAAAACTTTCACTAAACTTACCGTAAGTTTTGAGTATGTTATCTATTGAAAAATCATTTTATGATAGTAACATAGGAAATCGTGCTAAAGGGTGATTCAATCGAGTTGCTCTTTTTATTACCTAAGAAGGTGAGTTATATGAAACTAGCCGATCATTTATCAGAAAAAGACAAGAAAAAACTAAAGAAGATTAAGAAAGAAAAAGTCAACTGGCACGACATTATGGGTGTAAATAGACCAACGTATAAACGAGTCAGAGGAGCGATTAGGAGGAAGTGATGTGAGTAAATATCCTTTGTACAAATGTTCATATTGCAAAAAGAAATCATTTAAGAGTATGAATTGTCTTCACTGTATCAATTTTCCGCCAAGAGGCTGGGTTTATGAAGAAAATGGAGGGATTAGCAAACCAAGTTTTATAAATTATTCAAAGAAAAAATTAAAGAGGAACTAGTGTCAAAATTTGACGAACGAATTTTGTAGGAAAATATCTCCTTTTGCCGAAATGGAGTAGGTAAAAAGGAGGTGTTTGGTTATGAGTGATTTAAATAGATTTATTGTGAAATTTTTTTGTGAAGATAAGTTAGTAATGGATATATCTGTTGATAATTCTATGTGCACTAACTATGTATCTGCACTAAACATTAGTGAACATATTACTTTTTATGGAAAAAAATACAAAATTAAAAAAGTTGAAATGAAACACTTAACTGAAGAAAAATTGAAAATAGAATTATTAGTTAATCTGAAAGAGGTAAATGAACCTAGTATCAGTATCTTAAAATAAAATTAATTATATTATTTCGTAAAAAGATAAAGCATCTCATTTAAGCGAGGTGCTTTTTTATTTCGGAGTTGATTTCATGAACAAAGAAGAAATCATTCATCTCATCCAAACCAATAACCTCATGAAATTCTACAAATCAAATGCCTGGAAAGAACTACGGAATAAAGCTCTTGAACGTGATCATTACGAATGTCAGTCATGTAAACGTAAAGGGAGATACAGAAAAGCGAAGAACGTCCATCATATCAAGGAAGTTAAGACACATCCAGAGTTAGCCTTGGATTTAGATAATTTGGAATGTATCTGTATTCAATGTCATAACGAGGAACATAAGCGTTTAGAGAATTATGTGAAAAAGAAAAAGTTTTGGACGGAGGAGAGATGGTGATGAAAAGGGTAAAGCTTAAGTGTAACTGTACGATCTGTAAGATTAATAAAAGATTAGCGGATATACTTAATATGCGATTAGAGGAAGACATCATCAAGAATGCTCCTTCCAATATACCAACAAGCAGCATGCCATCATATTTAGAAGGTGCAAGAAAGATGTTAAGCCAGTATACTCCGAAAGGATAGGTGAAATATGCAAAAAGTTCAATTACGTTGTATGAATGAACACTGTGGAATCATTTTCTCCACAAACGGTAGAAATTTAGATGGTCTAAGCTGTGTTGAATGTTATGGTCCATTGTTAGCTGAACCATATAATCCAAATGTCGAACATACAACATACAATATCAAAAATATGAAAAGCTTTGTTCACTATCGTTGTTTATGTTGTGGGCATGAAGAGAAAGTTAACATGTCCAATGAAGAATATGCAGAGGTGAAGGTTTGTCCTGAATGTAATGGTGCTTGGGTTGATAAGTTTAGGGTTGGTAAGTACATCAAGAAAACAAACAGAAAAAGAAACATTGTAGATTTACCATATTTATCAGATAAAATATCAATCACGATTCATTTACCAAAGTGTAACGGTCCTGTCGTGAGTTATAATCCAAATCTATTATTAAGACCAGGCAAGCAAGTCCTTCACGGTTTAAAATCTGCACCACGAACACCAAGGCCACCAAAACCGTCATCACAATTTAGAAAATAATCCCCCCGATCAAAAATTTGGCTCTTTTTGGGGGAGTTGTTCAACGGGAGGGGGTAGAGCGGAAAAAATATTTTTTGAAATTCTCACGTGAGGGGAGGGGGTATGATGGCAAAATTAAGTAGGAAGAAACAGGATGACTTGATCCAAAAAGAAATTGATCGGTTGAATTCGATTTTTGATGACTTACCAGAACATGAAAAAGAAGTGGCAAAAGAGTTAATTGAACGAATTGCCTTTATGACCATACAGCTAGAAATCTTAGAAGATACGATTAAAGTAAAGGGGCCAACCTAC
>Ga0180433_10001532_pt1 | contig 38455 bp, 31 predicted proteins | sample SS_ome_8_FD_132980 | JGI IMG/M metagenome (GOLD analysis project Ga0180433, IMG submission 132980) | Hypersaline lake sediment archaeal communities from the Salton Sea, California, USA - SS_1_D_1 metaG | ecosystem: Environmental > Aquatic > Non-marine Saline and Alkaline > Hypersaline >... | reverse complement strand
GTGTTGTGAGGTATTATGATCAACCGGAGTATAAACATAAATATTACGGTCTTCGTTAAGTACGTTGGAATGCAGTTGTATGGCTTTTCCGACAGTAATATCTCTTCCTGTTTCTTGTGCTGTGAGGAGACAGGGGAAAAACAGTAAATTTATAAGCAGTATAAAGAGCATATTTTTGAATAAAAAACTAATTTTTTGTTTCATGATTCTTCCCTTTATTGATAACAATTTTTTATTTTGCAAGAGCAGTGCTTTATCTATTGTACGGATATGAAGAAATTTTCCCTATGAATAATTGTTCTTAAGAATGTTTATTTAAAGAATTATGATGGGTATATAGTAATATTTCGGTTGTAGTTGTAATAGATTTGTCATCAGTTAAAGGTAGTTATCAATAGTGATATGAGTATGTCCTAATGTGGGGCTGACTAAAAGCAAAATCTAAACGCAGAGTACGGGAAGCTCGCAAAGTTATAAATTTATAATTATTAACCATTTATAGTTTTTGTGTCTCCCTCTGCGATCTTTGCGTTAATAGTTTTTTCATACTATCTGGACAACCCCACATATTCATACAAACCGTTTAAAGGCAGTCCCTGACTGCCGGGGTAATAGATTCTAATACACCCTGAAACTGGGCCGGTTACGCATATGGCGTAGCCTTGGTATGACTATGGGTTTACAAACATTTCATTCTTGCGTAGGCGGGAATCCAGGGGAGAGGTTGCAGGGTGGATCCCCGATTGAAGCATTCGGGGATGACGGGAAAAGGAGGATGGTCGTTAATAAGTACATATGTACCTCTTCTGTCATCCCTTTTTGATCTCAGAACAGGGATTAACGATGTATGATCTTTGATCTATTTTTGATTTACTGATCTGATAAGCCTAAAGGTCGATGGGTGATCTCATACCATTCAAAAATCGTTTGATCATTAATGGGATTGAGCTGCATTTTTATTTGTCCGTCCAGGGGCACAGCCCAGGACGATCATAGAAATGTATACTCACAATCCCCGCATCCATTCAGGTTTCAGAGGAATGTTGCCCTGTAACGCCTGGTCTATTTTTCGGATGGCAGTCTGTTTGTCTCTGGGCATGCGGATTTTTAAAGGCAGGAAATTGGAGGCATGGTTGGAGAGGAATAATCCTTTAGATAAATTAGTGTGTTCAATCAAGGATCTCAGTTCCTGAAGCATCTGCTTTGGTTCCAAAAGGATGAATGATCCCTTTTGATAGTCATCATACAGAGGAGTTCCGGGAATGAGCATTAAGGTCAATGCACCTGTGAATTCCGGGTCAATTTCTGATAAAACTCTGCCGGTTTCCCGTGCATGAATAGAGGAACGTTCCGGACCTGCTATTCCCAGCAGAACAGTAACAGACAGTTTTATCCCTGCCTGCTTTACTTTTTTCCCTTGTTCAATCATGTCAGCTGACAGGGATCTTTTCTTCACTGCTGTTAGTGTTACATCATCTCCGGACTCCAGTCCCATATAAATTATTCCCAAACCCAGTTCTTTAAGTTCCTGCAGATCCTTGATTGATTTTCGTTTAAGACTCTTGGCATTGGCATAGATACCCACTCTGGTAAGCCAGGGAAGGTGTTTTTTAATTTTGCTGAGAAGTTGAACAAGTCTGGGCTGGGGAATGATCAAAGCATCACCGTCACAGATAAAGAGCCGGCGGGTATGTTTAAAATGGTTTGCAGCATATGAGATATCTGTATCAATAATAGAGTCTTCTTTTATAGTGAACTGTTTGCTTTTATAAGCTCCGCAGAAGGTGCATTTATTGTGTGAACACCCCACTGTTACCTGCAAAATAATGCTTTCTGCTTCACTGGGGGGACGGATGATGTTGCCCTTATAATGCATAAAATTGTAAAATTTGGTTCTTCCAATTATTGAGAATCAATTTTGATTTAACTTTCCGAAGATCAGGATTTTTATAGGTTTTGTTACTCAATCGATTTTTTTATATGGATATTTATTTACATTTAGACAGGATTAACGGGATTAACAGGATTATTTTTAAATATCTTGTAAATCCTGTTAATCCAGTCAAAAAGAATTTAAATCTTTCAGTCAAAAAATCTACCACCCGGACACCATTCTGTTAAGAATTTTTTCAGAAAGTTTTTGAGCAGCTTCTTTTATACCATCATCCATATTGCTCTCATATTCACCCCATTCTGTCCAGGTTTCTTTCCAGAGGTTTTCTTTTTTTACTCTGTCTTCAAAGATAACTTTTACTGTTAAATAGACTTTGAAATCCGAAGCCTGTTCGTTCCGGTCATATTGGCCGGCCTGTTCTCTGATATTCATTATCGAACCATTGAGAAGGGAATCTGAATTTTTTGGAGAAGCAATTTTGAGGGTGTTATCCTGGGTTAAAGCATTAATGATGCCGTCTGTCAGCGGCTGACTGACCCCATATTGAGCAGTAGTATTCTCAAATAAGGGAACAGCTACAGTTTTGATATGTCCGGGCAGGGAAGACCCTGAAAATGAATATATTCCGCATCCAAGTATTATAACAGTTATTGTACTATGAATAGTTGTTATAAGTAATAATTTGTATAAGAAATGAATTTTAACTTTCAAGATTATATTCCTTTATTTTTCTATACAGTGTTCGTTCACCGATATTAAGTAACTGAGCAGCTTTTTTCTTGTTTCCTTTGGTAATTTTCAGCGCTTTTTGTATCTGTCTTTTTTCCATTTCATTTATGGAAAGGATCGTCTCAGTGTCAGATTCACCTTCCTGTTCATTTAATATCTCAGCCATCAAAGGAGTTTTTATATCAGAATATGGTTTATGTTCGGAGCGGGTTCCCAGAAGATAATTGCGTATTTCCTCGATACTCATTTTGAGATCCAGTAACACCCGGTAAATAAGTTCCCGTTCAGCTTGTTCAGGAGATAACTTGGTGACAACCGGAAGGTTGGTATCAATGCCGGATTTCTGTACAAGATGAGAAGTAATATCAGATTTCTCAATAAGTTCCCCTTTTTTTAGAATAATTAAACGTTCAATGAGATTTCTTATCTCTCTGATATTGCCGGGCCAGGAGTAGTTTTCCAGTTCGCCAATTGCTTCTTTTGTAAATCCCTTAAAATCAATATTATTTTCTTTACTGACTTTCTGAGAATAGTATTTTGCAAAAAGTGCAATATCTTCTTTTCGTTGTCTCAGAGGAGGAATGTTGATCTTTACTGCATTCAAGCGATAAAAGAGATCTTTCCCGAAATTTCCTTTATTTACTTCATTTTCGAGATTTTTATTAGTAGCTGCAATAACCCGTACATCAACCAGTATGGATTTTGTCCCTCCTACTTTCATGAATTCTTTTTGTTCCAGGACTCTTAGCAGTTTTACCTGAGTAGCTATCGGCAGTTCACCAATCTCATCAAGAAAAATCGTACCGTTATTTGCAGCTTCAAAATATCCTTTCCTGCTGGCCTCTGCTCCGGTAAATGATCCTTTTTCATGCCCGAAAAGTTCACTTTCCAGAATACCTTCCGGAATGGCACCGCAGTTAACACTGATGATAGGATTGTCTTTTCGTTTGCTGTTTTCATGAATAGCTCTGGCAACCATTTCTTTGCCTGTACCGCTCTCGCCGGTAATGAGAACGGTAATATTCGTGGGAGCGACCTGTTTAATGCTTTCCAGAACCTGGAGAAATGATTCAGATCTGCCTATAAGTCCCATACTTTCAGCCAGAGGATGATTTTCTTTTTTTATTTGAAAATTCATTTACACCTCAAATACTTGTCCGTCGTGTGATATAATCATATTTACCTTGTCTGAGGATACATTTTCTGTTGTCAGATGTTGATTATCAATTTCCGGCGGAATATGTGATAGAATAACATTTTTTATGTTATAGGTTTCAGCAAATTTTTTTACTGAAGCGATGGAAACATGAGTGCACTCAGAGATAAGGAGTTCAGTGTTATCAGTATATTTTTGTAAATGTTTAAAATTATTGATATCAGAAGTATAGATAATGTTGGTAGATTTTTCTGTTATCAGAAAACTGAAACTGCTGACTTCATGTCCGTATTCAGCGGCATAAGTTTTGTTTTTCTGCAGATGGTCATTTTGTACAGCTCTGATCTGAAAATCATTATCCTCAAACAATGTTTGAGATGAGATTCCTTTAAGAATAAGAGGAAATAATAATTTTTCTTTATATATCTGGAAATAAGGAAAAACAGAATCAAAATTCAGTAATATAGAGTCAGGAATATACATTTCAAGAGGAGCAGTTCTTTTGATCTGCTGCATTGTCTGAATTAACATAATGATTCCGGCAGCATGATCAGCATGAGTATGACTGATAAACACAGCTTTTATTGTATCCGGTTTAAATTTATATTTGATTAATTGCTGAGTAACACCATCTCCGGCATCAAATAAATACTGATTATTCTGAGATTGAATAATATGGGCAGATGAATGTCGTTCCGGAACCAAAACCGCTGATCCCGAACCCAGTACCGTAATTTTCATTGAGACAGTTTCCTGAAAAATTCAACTGTTTTGTATAATCCTTTTACCAGATCCACCTGGGGCTGCCAGGACAGCAGTTCACTGGCTTTTTTGTAACTGATGACACTTCTCTGTTGTTCTCCGGGTTTAGGAGGACCGTGTTTTTCCTTAACACTGCCGTCAATATATTTAGTGAGCATATGAAAAATTTTATTTACATCTGTTTCAATGCCGGTCCCGATATTGAAAATATCATTTTTATTGTAAGAGAGTGCTTTCATGTTTGCCCGAACTACATCACCAACATATATATAATCCCTGGTTTGTTTGCCGTCACCATTGATTACAGGTTGTTCACCGTTGATCAGTTTATTGGAGAATATAGCAACTACTCCGGCTTCCCCTTTTGGGTTCTGACGCGGTCCATAGACATTAGAATAACGGAGAATAACATATTTGAGTTCGAATTGAATTGAATAGTAGAAAAGGTATTTTTCCATAGTCAGCTTGGTAATTCCATATGGAGATACAGGTCTTAAGGGGTGTGATTCATCACAGGGAAATTTTTCCTGTTCACCATATACTGCCCCCCCGGTTGAAGCAAAGAGAAATTTATTTACATTATATTTTACACAGTTTTCAAGTATATTCAATCCCCCTATCACATTTACTTGGGCATCAAATAGCGGATCTTCTACAGATTTTCGGACATCCATCTGAGCTGCCTGATGACAAACAGCGTCAAACTTTTCCTGCTGAAAAACTTTTTCCACCTCTTTTGCACCTATATCCAAAAGATAAAATTTTGCTTCTGGATTAATATTTTCCATACGCCCCATGGACAGATTATCCAGAATAACTACTTCATGTCCTTGTTCAATAAAACTATCAGCAATATGGGAGCCAATGAACCCGGCACCGCCTGTAACCAGAATTTTCAATGTGTATCTCCTTATTTTTCTTTCTTTACTGTATTTTTCAGAACACCAAGTTTTGAGATTGTAATTTCAATGTTATCTCCGTCTTTAATTTCAGATACCCCTTCAGGAGTTCCGGTTGCAATAATATCACCAGGCTGGAGGGTCATGTATTTTGAAATATAGGCAATTATTGCAGGAATTTTGAATATCATATCAGCTGTGGTTGCATTTTGCCTTATTTTGTTATTCAGTTTTAATTTAATGTTAAGATTGTGAGGATCATCTATTTCATCGGCAGGTACTACAAATGGTCCTAAGGGAGAGAAGGTATCTAAACTTTTAGAACGAAACCAGGGATTGCTGTTTTTAAGATCTTTTTTCTGCATGTCTCTGGCAGTTACATCATTGATGATGGTATAACCAGCCAGATAGTTCAAGGCTTCATCTTCCGGAATATTTTTACCGATTTTACCTATAATTACGGCCAGTTCAGCTTCGTGGTCTATTCTGCCTTCCAGCCAGGAAGGAATGATGATTTCTTCATTATGGGCTATGAGAGTCGAAGATGCTTTGGAAAAAAGTATAGGTTCATCTGGCACTTTATGCGCCAGCTCTTTTATATGTGCCTGGTAGTTTCTGCCCAGACATATTATTTTTGACGGTCGGGGTACAGGAATACTGTACTTAAATTCTGATGTAATTGTTAATTTTTTTATTTTCGATTGAACCCAGGGATTATTAAATATTTGATCGATTATTGATTTTGAACAGTACCCCAGTTCAATCAGCATTTGTAAAAATTGAATGGAGAACTTTTTAGTTACACCTTTAGATTTCTGATAGATATCTAAGGCTTCAGTCAGATTATAATTTTCCTTTTTTATTTCAGCTCCGATGTAAAATTTTTTTTCGTCATGTGTATAAGAAAAAAATTTCAAGGGTTATCTCCTTTTCTGAAAATGGTTAATAGTTATATAAATAATAATTATTTATAATGATTTAATCAAGAAAAAAATCATTAAATTCTTATTCTGAAAAAATGTTTGCAAATAAGAACTTTTATGAGTACATTTAAAGCTGTATGAATTATAGAATAATCAGGGGTGGTTTAACAGTCGTGGATTTTGGGATCCATGAATGTTAAAAAAATGAAAAGGCAGGATAATTTAAATATAAATAGATATTTATAATGAAGAAAATTAGTAACAGTGATGCTGTTTATTTGTGTATTTTCTTGCGCATTCCCTGTTAATAATCCTTTATTAAATTAAGAGAGTTTTTATGATTAAAAGAGCATTAATCAGTGTTTCAGATAAGACAAATATAGTTCCATTTGCAAAAGAACTGTCAGGTTTACATATTGAGATTATTTCAACCGGCGGAACCAGGAAATATCTTTCAGAAAATGGAATAAAAACTATACCAATAGAGGAAGTAACCGGATTTCCTCAGATGATGGACGGGAGGGTGAAAACACTTCATCCGAAAATTCACGGAGCACTATTGGGATTAAGGGACAATACGGAACATGCCTCACAGGCAGAGAAGCATGGAATTGAGTGGATTGATCTTGTAGTGGTTAACCTTTATCCATTTGAATCTGTTATTCAGAAAGAAAATATTGATATCGATGATGTTATTGAGAATATTGATATTGGTGGGCCTACTATGCTGCGGAGTTCTGCTAAAAATTATAATTATGTAACAGTTATCACAGATGTTTCCGATTATGATTCCATACTGACGGAAATTAAAAATACAGGGGAAGTATCTCTTGATACAAGAAAAAAACTTGCACTAAAAGTCTTTCGCAGAACAGCTGCGTATGATGCCTGTATTGATACGTATTTATCTGAGAAGTTTTTCAGTGAAAAAACTCTGCATATGAATTTTAATAATGGATTAAGCCTGCGGTATGGTGAAAATAATCATCAGAATGCAGTTTTTTTCCAGGATCAAAAGAGCAAAGAACCTTCAGCAGCCGGGGCGGAAATAATCCATGGTAAAAAAATGTCCTATAATAATTATGTTGATTGCGATGCTGCTCTGGAAGCTGTTAAGGAGTTAAGGGAATCTGCCGGTGTTGCTGTCATAAAGCACACAAATCCATGTGGTTATGCGACTGGAGAAAATCCACGTGAAGCTTTAGAACGTGCCTGGTCAGGAGATCCTGTTTCAGCTTTTGGCTCAGTTATTGCGTGCAATAAGAAGGTGGATTTAGAATTTGCTGAATTTTTAAAGGGGAAAAATGTTGAGCATACAGGCTATGTTATCAAAGGTGAAAAGTTAATTCCTCAGAGAGTGCCTAAGAAATTTATAGAGGTTATTCTCGCTCCTGATTTTGATAAAGACGCATATTCATTATTATCAAAAACCAAATCACTTCGACTGCTTAAAACCGGAGCACTGAACACCGATAACACAGAGGAAAAAACATACCGTAAAATCACTGCTGGATTATTAGAGATGGACAGAGATTTGTCTTTAATGAAGAATTTTGATGTTGTTACTGAAACACAGTTTAAAGAAGAGAAAAAAAAGTTAGCTGAATTTACTTACAAAGCATGTAAGCATACAAAGTCAAATGCTATTGTTCTGGGCAGAGAATATAAACCAGGATACTATCAGGTTATTGGAATGGGCGCTGGTCAGCCGAACAGAGTTGATTCTTTACGTAAATTGGCTATAACTAAAGCAAAGGAAAATCTGCAGATAGAGTACGATTTATTAAAACCGGATAAGAGTTTCGATGATTATTTGGAAGAACAATTTAATCACATGGTGCTTGCTTCGGATGCTTTTTTCCCCTTTGATGATACAGTCAAAGTGGCAGATGAATTTGGCATTAAGTTTATAATTCAGCCTGGCGGATCAAAAAGAGATAGTGATTCCATAAAGGTCTGTAACGAAAAAGGCATCAGTATGGCTTTTACCGGAATGAGGCATTTTCGTCATTAAGATATATAATATTTTAGATATAGTGTAATATATTTTATAGCTGGTAATAACATTGTTAATTCAGGGAGAAAAAAATCATGCATCCAATTCTTTTTAATATTGGCAGACTGGAAATTCGTGCATATGGTGCCATGCTGGCACTTTCTTTTTTAATTGGAATATTCTGGGCTTCTAAACGGGCCAAGAAGCGAGGATTAAATCCGAATCAGGTGGTTGATTTATCATTGCTTATACTCTTAAGTGCAATTATCGGGTCTCGAATTTTATATGTTTTCACTCATCTGGAAGAGTTCAAAGGACACTGGACTGATACCTTTAATCCGTTTCAGAGTACAGGTCAGATTGGTATAGCAGGATTAACCTTACTGGGGGGGGTATTGTTGTCAATAATTGTCATTATAGTTTATTGTCGGTGGAAGAATATACCTCTTTTAAAATTATTTGATGTCATTGCTCCAGTATTTGGACTGGGGGTATTCTTGACCCGTATAGGATGTTTTTTAAATGGATGCTGCTATGGTACCTCTTCTGATCTTCCCTGGGCAGTAAAATTTCCCTTTATTAGTGCTGCAGGGTATCATTTTTATGATACAGCTATTCATCCAACTCAAATATATTCATCTTTGTACGGATTAATCATAATGATAGTGCTTGTTATTGTCGATAAGAAAAAGCATGTAGATGGATTTTTAACTTCATTGGCTTTTATAATGTATGGAATTTTCAGATTTTTAGTTGATTTTGTCAGATATTATGAGGAAACTGATATGGTACCGTTGGGTTTTACTGAAATCACTATTAATCAGCTGATTAGTATTGGTATGATTCTGTTCGGGATTATTTTACTGGTTATATTACAAAAGAAAAACAGCAGGAGACTTGGAAAAGCTTGATTTTTAGAATAAATTATTATAAATTGTTAAGAATAAAAAATTTTTAGGAGGCGGTTATGGGAAAAAAATGTTTGACTATAGTCATAACAGCCATAATAATCATAGGTATGGTTTTGATTAATGGATGCGGGGGGACGGGGAGTACAATGAGAAGAGAAACTCAAACGACCGGTGATGCTGAAGATATTGATGCATTGTTAGGTTTGTCTGATAGTGAGGATGAATCTGGTAAAGAGAATAAGGATATTACAGAAGATGATGTGTTGAAATTATTAGGAGTTGTAGAAGAAGGGGATGACACGTCAGACACTCAGAAAACAACTCCTACAGAAGAAAATAAAACAAAACATAACAGATATGATTACAAGGAAGATACCAGAACTACTACTTCTGACAGACCTGAAAGAACTGTGGGGACAGAAATGGATACAAGAAGTTTTACCCAGAAGTATAATGAGGCCTTTCAACTCTATAAAGATCGTAATTATCTTGAAGCAATCCAGAAATTTAATAAACTAATATCAGAGGACAGTAATCATAAATTATCCGATAATTGTCAATACTGGATCGGTGAATGCTATTACGATATGGGTAATTTCGAACAGGCAATTGTCAGCTTTGAAAAGGTGTTTTCATTTACTGATTCCAATAAAGATGATGATGCACAGTTAAAACTAGGGATTTGTTATCATAGATTAGACAGAAGTGACCAAGCTAAAGAAGAATTTCAAAGACTGATTACCTACTATCCAGATAGTGAATTTGTTAGTATCGCCAGAAGTTATTTAAATAAATATAATTAATGAAAAAAAATTTGAAAATTTTAATTGTTTCACCTGAAATAGCCCCATTTTCTAAGACTAATAACATTGCTGAAGTTAATGGTTCATATCCCAAAAAATTAAAAGACAGTGGCCATGATGTCCGTATAATAACACCTCAATACAGAGCTGTTAATGAGAGAAAATATACCTTGCGGGATGTAATCAGACTGAAAGATATTGATGTTTCGGTTGGCAGTGATGTCTTACAAATAAATGTTAAGTCATCTTTTCTTCCTGATTCTAAAGTCCAGGTATATTTTATTGATTATAAACCTTATTTTTTCAGAGAAGGTTTATATAGAGATCCTGGTAATAATGAGACATATTCGGATAATGATAAGCGGTTTATCTTATTTTCTAAGTCTGTCATGGAGACGTTAAAAAAATTACAGTGGCAGCCGGATGTAATTCACTGTAATGAATGGCAGACAGGTCTGATACCTTTTCTCATTGAATATATGTATAAAAAAAGTACTTTTTTTCAGCATGTAAGTACTCTGTTAACTATAAGAGATTTTACTAATCAGGGAAGATTTAATTCAAAATGTTTTTCATTATCTGGAATAGAAGAGACCACTGATTTAAAAGATAAATTTCTTACAAACGGCACTTTTAATTTTTTAAAAGCGGGTATTTCCACAGCTGATTGTGTTAATTCCACCAGCAGTAAATATGTTAAACAGTTAGAAACAGATGATAAGTATAAAGAATTTTTTAAATCCAGAAAAGATAAAATAAATCATATTAAAGATCAGATAGATTATACTGTATGGAATCCTATGGAAGATCCTTATATCACGGAAAACTTTAATGCTGAAGGTTTAGAAAATAAAGAAAAAAATAAAAAAATTCTTTTGGAAGAATTTAATTTAAAATATGATAATGACATACCGGTAGTTTCTGTTATCGTTTCTTTTATTGATGAATTTGGCCTTAAACTAATCAAGGAAAGTATGGAGGCTCTCCTGAAATTGAATATGTATTTAATAGTTATGACTTCCAAAGATGATGAATACTATGATTTCTTTAAAAAAATGACGAAGAAATATAAAACTTGTATAGGATTACAGGAATATTATGAGGTTTCATCAGAACATATGGCTGTGGCTGGATCTGATATTATGTTATTACCCATCAAATATGATTCCACTGGCTTATCTCCGGTCTACAGCCTTATGTATGGGACTGTTCCTGTTGTATATGATTCAGGAGAAAGCATAGAAAATATTACTCAGTATGATAGTAAGAAAAAAATCGGGAACGGATTCATATTTGATGATTTTAATAAAGAATCATTAGTTTCCTGTGTAAAAAATGTTTTAGATTCTTATAAAAAAAGAGAAGTCTGGCAGAATGTTATAAACAATGCAATAACCGGAGATTATACAAAGCAGGATACAATTAAAAAATATGAGAAATTATATCATAAATGTATAAAAAAAATACATTAATTAATATTGTAAATTCAGGGTAGTAAATGCACGGTATAGATATTTCAGTAAATAATATTGGTACGAGACTTGATGTTACTCTTCTTTCTATTACCGGTTATATTGATACATCCAGTTGTCAAGAATTGGAAAATATAATTAATGATTTATTAAATAAAAATCAAATTCAGATTATTTCTGACCTTGGTGGAGTAACCTATGTAAGCAGTGCGGGGTGGGGTGCATTCATGAGTAAATTGAAGAATATTCGTGATCAGGGTGGAGATATAAAGATCGTGCAAATGAGTCAGGAAGTTTTTGAAATTTTTGAAATGCTTGAATTTGATAAAATTTTAAGAAATTATGATTCTATAGAAGAAGCATTAAATGACTTTGAAATAATCCGGGGTATAGATATTACAAGTGCTGGAGCAGTAACAGATAATACAAAAGAAGCCAACCCTTTAATCGATTATAATCCCAGAGTAGAGAATCTTTTTGAAGGTGATGGAATACAGATTGATTCTATGACTTCAGAATATCAGCATAAGAATTTACAACTGCCTGTTAATGAGAAAATAAAAAAGATAATTTTAGAAAATCCGATGTACAGCATAAAGAAGATATGCAAAAGAATGAATTCTGAAGAATACGGAAAAGTAAAAATCGGTTGGTTTCAGATGCGTTCACTTTTAAAGGATATGAGTCTTGAAACAAAAGAAAAAAGGTATAGATTTTATAGATCAAGATAGTATGGAGATATGAGATTATATTTATGCTTTTTAGCTAAATTTTACCTTTTCCCTTTTAATTTATAGTTTATTAAGAGTTGTTGAATTAAACAGCCCTTTTTTTTTGTTTATGGTATGTTATTTGCAAAAATAACATACTTATGAGGAAAACAAAAGGAGAATTGTGGAATGAAATATAAAAAAAAGTGCTATTTTATTGATAATACTAAGGTTACATTATTAATATTTCTTTTATTGACCTTATTTATTAATAGTTTACATGGTCAATCTATGCGTTCATTGACAATTTTTCGTCCAGGTGATGCAATCAATGTGGTTGTATGGGAATATTTATATGAAGAAAGAAGAAATTTAGATTTCAGTGGAGTATATCCTATAAACCCTGAAGGATATGTGGCTTTGCCTTTAGTCGGTGAGGTTAGAATTAAGGCATTAACCCTGGATGAAGTGACAAAATTGATTACAGAGAAATATTCTGATTATTTAAAAAATCCTTATGTGTATGTTCGTCCTTTGATCAGAGTGACCATGCAGGGAGCATTTATAAAACCCGGAGTATATAGAATTGATCCCTCAAAATCATTGTGGGATCTTGTTGCATTGGCCGGAGGGCCTAATGCCGGTGCGGATTTGGAAAGATTACAAGTAAAAAGAGGGGGAGAAGTAATAATCAAAGGGTTATTAAATGCTTATGAGAAGGGATATTCTTTGGAGGAAATCGGTATAGAGTCAGGAGATCAAATTATTCTTTCTGGAAGGGAACAAATAACGTTTCGTTTTATTATTTCCATAATCCATCTTTGTGGAACATTAGTATTACTTTATTTAAGAATACAAAGAGGATATTAGCAACAATTTAAAAATGGTGTAGAAATGAATGAATTTGCAGAAGAATATATAAATGAGGGACAGTCTTTAAATTTAGGTAAGTATTTTAGAGCTATCAAAGAAAAATGGTGGTTAATAATACTACTTACTGCAGTTGTAGCAATACCCTGGTATTTATATATTAACAGACAGCCGCCAACTTATCAGGCAAAATCTTTAATTGAATTTAAGAATGTAAGGGAAGATATTTCTTTACAAAGCAGAATAATAAGACTTGAAAGCCGTCCTGTAATGGAAGAAGTAGTTGCAGAACTGGGATTAACTCTGGAACTGCCCAGTGAAAAAGGGGTTCAGATTACCAGAGAACAGGTTTTTAAATATTTTACCACTGATGAGAATGTTCAGTCCGGTAGATATTCTATTGAATTTTATTCTAATGGCTATTTCTCACTATATCATGCAAGCAACAAGTTAGATAGTTTAAATGAAAAAGCCATGCGGGATACACTGAGTTATAACGGAATGACGTTTTTGTTGAATCCAGACGTCAAAACAATGAAAACACTTAATTTTTCAATTAATTATTTTGATGCTACAGTGAATTCGTTACGATCCCGTTTACAATTCAGACCTGTTGGGGTCGGGAGTATGCTGGTGATACTCCTTAAAGGAAGAGATCCTATCATTATCAGCAGAACTGTAAATATGATTGCTGAAATTTTTTCCGAAAAGAGTCGGAGGATCAATAAACAGCAGAATGATTTTGTTCTCAGTTATCTTCAGCAACAGTGTGATATGGCCCAGGAAAAACTAAGTCAATTTGATTATCAATTAAAATCTTTTCGTAACAGGCATCCGGAAGGACTGAATGAAGAAACTCAGGAGGTTTTACGGGAATTGGATCGACTGGAAACTGAAATAATAAATATTGAATTAGATATTGATATGTTACAGACATTTCTGAACAGGCTGGATCCTACTCATGAAGATTTTGATCCTTCCATTTCTGCTCATAATATTTACAGGCAGATTACCAATCAGAGAAGCCTTGCGGATAATACCGAATTAGGCTTGATTAAGAGACAATTAGACGAGTTAGATGAGGAGAAGGCAGATTTGTTAGAGAGCGGTCGTCCCAGAGAGAATCCTGATGTCATTGAATTAAATAATGAAATATCCCGTTTAGAGGGAAAAGTTCATATAATAGCCCAGAAAAAAATTGAAGAATTAAAAGACGAAATTGAGGAAAAGAAACAGGAAAGGCTGGAACTGGAAAATACATTAGATGATATCCCAGATGAACAGCTTAAAGCGATAAAATTAGAGAGAGAGAGAAGTGCTTCTGAGGATATATATAAAATGCTCCTTAAAAGAACTCGAGAAGCGCAGATTAATCAGGCCGTCGAATCAGAAAGTGTGGCAATACTGGAGCCAGCTGTACCACCGTCAAGACCAAGAAGACAGGACAGTATGAAAAAAATAGCTATGGGATTAATACTGGGATTAACTTTGGGATTAGGAACAGTATTACTCATTGAAGAGCTTAACAGGAGTATAAAAACCAAGGAAGATGTGACTAATTATTTAAAACTGGATATATTAGGGATTATTCCCCAGGTAAAGTTTGATGACAAATTTCTGGAGGATTCAGAAAAAGCTAAAAGTATCAGTTCGCAAATTGTGACCCATGATTATTCACCCACTCCAGTTGGTGAGGCTTATCGTTCTTTAAGAACTAATATTCTTTTTTCCAGGAAATATGGATTTTTAAAAACACTTACCCTTGCCAGTGCTTCTCCCGGGGAAGGAAAATCATTTACAGCGACAAATTTAGCTATTGCTCTGGCACAACAAAGATCTAATACATTACTTATTGATGCAGATTTAAGAAGGGGGGTACTTCATAATATATTTAAAGTTCCTAAAAAACCTGGATTAACCAATTATCTTACCGGAGTGAGTTCAGTAAAAGAGGTGTTAAATGAGACCTATATCCCCAATCTTTCCTTAATAACCTGTGGATCATTGATACCGAATCCTTCTGAATTATTAGGATCAAGTAAAATGAAGAATTTTATTAAAAATTTACGTGAACATTTTGATCATATAATATTTGATACCTGTCCTTTAAATGCAGCTACTGATGCTGTTGTACTGGGGTCTTTTGTAGAAGGTGTGGCAATTATTGTACGTGCTAATGAAACAAATAGGGATAGTATCAATAACAAAATCAGTCTTTTTAACAAGGTCCATGCAAATGTAATTGGTGTAATATTAAATTGTACTGGAGTTGAATTGGCCCACGAAGGCTATAGTTATTATAGATATTAGGAATTTTATATATGAATTTTTTGGTAACTGGCGGAGCTGGATTTATTGGATCTCATCTTAATGAGAGTCTGCTAAAAGATACTAATAGTATTGTGTGCCTGGATAATTTTGATCCCTTTTATGAGCCTAAGATTAAGTATGAGAATATAAAAAAGGTAAAAGATCACCCGAGTTTTAAATTAGTAGAGGGTGATATATTGGACTGGAAATTATTAGATCAATTATTTAAAGATAATAGATTTGATGTTGTAGTTCATTTAGCTGCAAGGGCTGGTGTTCGTCCTTCTATACAGAATCCAAGATTATATCAGAGAGTAAATATTGAAGGAACTATTAATCTCCTGGAGTTAAGTTGTAGACATAAGGTTGATAAGTTTATTTTTGCTTCTTCATCATCAGTTTATGGTAATAATAGAAAAGTACCTTTTTCAGAAAAGGATCCAGTTGATCATCCAATTTCCCCTTATGCTGCCACAAAGAAAGCTGGTGAGCTTATTGCCCATACTTTTTATGCTTTATATAATATACCAATCACCTGTTTAAGATTTTTTACTGTATACGGGCCAAGACAACGTCCTGATATGGCTATACATAAATTCACCAGATTAATTGATGAAGAGAAAGCAATACCGGTTTTCGGAAATGGAAAAAGCAGAAGAGATTATACGTATATTGATGATATTATAGCAGGTATTCTACTTTCAATTGAAAAATGTAAGGGATTTAATATATTTAATTTAGGAGAATCAAAGACGATTGAATTAAATAACCTGATTAAGCTGATCGAGGATAAATTAAATAAACAAGCAAAAATTGAAAGGTTACCTGAACAACCGGGAGATATGAAAGAAACATATGCAGATATAACAAAAGCTAAAAGAGAACTTGGATATAATCCTTCTTTTACTCTTCAAGATGGTATAAACGAATTCATCACATGGTACAGAGGTGTTCATGGATTGGACACAGATTAAACATTTTTTTAATCCTGAATATGAAGATAATGCCTGGGGGGAGTGGGTAGAATGTAATAAAAAGTATATTAAAGATAAAAAAAATCAATTTATTTTAGATGCTGGCTGCGCTAGTGGATTTGGGTCAGCACTGAGAAAATTTGAATTAATAAAAAAAGTTGGTTGTGATATTGATAAAAACTTGGCATGTAAAAAATATCTTGATTTCTGGATTGGTTGTTCTATTGATAAATTATGTTTTAAAACAGAAACATTCCAGGCAGTAACCTGTAATTGGGTTTTAGAGCATGTAAAAAATCCGGAGAGGACTATTAAAGAGATTCACAGAATCATTGATACCGGAGGATATTTTATATTTCGAACTCCAAATATTTATAATTATGCTATATTGTTATCATATATAACATCGATAAAATTCCATAATTTTCTTCGTAATTTGAACAGTAGAGAAGAAAATGGAAAAGCAGATAATGTGCCTACTTATTATTATGCGAATACTAAATATCGATTACAAAAATACCTGAAAAACTTGGGATTTGAAATTGTTGATATATACTATCAGGGAACTGCCAGCGAATATCTTACCTTTTCCCCCTTATTATACGGGATAGGTAAAATTGGAGATTTAATTACAAATTTGTTTTTCCTTCGTTGGTTAAAGAAAAATATAGTATGTGTTGCACGAAAAAAATGAATATTTATTGAGTGTATTATTAGATTATGATTAGAGAAAAAGAAATATTTTTAATACGGTTAATGAAATTTATTGACGGAGTAATGATAATTTTCTCATTTTTGATTTCTTATGTAATAACTACTGAACTCCGTAAATATTTAGGGTTATCTTACTGGATAAATTTTGGCAGTTTTGTTCAGAATTTTCTTCTTGTCGGAATTCTGTCTATACCAATATGGATTATTACCATGTCCTATTATCGTGTTTATAAAAACTTTCGGACTATATCATTTTCTATCGTCATATGGAATCTTATTAAATCAAGTGTATTAACCCTTATTTTTCTCGGGAGCATAACATTCATAATAAAAATGGAATTTGCCAGCCGATCCTATATTGCAGGGTATGTTATTATTAGTGGTGTATTATTGACTTTAGAAAAATTTATAATCAGAAAAATATTGAATGTCATATATCGAAGTGGCCATAATCTTATAAATTTACTTATTGTGGGGACCGGGAGGAGAGCGAGAGAATTCATCAATATTGTCAATGAGCACAAAAACTGGGGGTTGCAGATAGTAGGTCTTATAGATGATGATCCAAAATTTTTAGGTAAAAAAATTATGAATTATGAGATTATAGGCAGAATAAGAGATATACCCCGGTTATTAAGAGAATTAGTTGTGGATCAAGTTGTTTTTGTTGTTCCCAGAATGTGGCTTAATCGTATTGAAAAAATTATTTTTCATTGTGAGAATGAGGGGGTAAGTACAGCAGTATCACTGGATCTCTATAATCCTAAGTTTGCTAAAATGCGGATATCAAGCTTAGCTGAAGTTCCTCTATTGATATTTCATACTTCTATCGCAAAAGAATGGCAGTTATTTTTCAAGAGATCTATTGATTTAATTGTATCGTTTATATCTCTTGTATTTATGTTTCCGTTATTTGTTATTGTATCGATCATTATTAAATTAACCTCAAAAGGCCCTATATTTTTTCGTCAGATACGGAGTGGTAAATACGGCAGAAAATTTATACTGTATAAATTCAGGTCCATGTATGTCGGAGCTGAGAACCAAAGAGAATTATTGGATAAAAAAAATGAAATGAATGGCCCGGTTTTTAAAATGAAAAAAGATCCGCGTTGTACAAAATTTGGCAAGTTTATGAGAAGATTCAGCATAGATGAATTACCTCAATTTTTTAATATTTTAAAAGGTGATATGAGCCTGGTAGGTCCTCGTCCTCCTATACCATCAGAAGTAAATAATTATGAAACCTGGCAGAGACGACGTTTAAGTATGAAGCCGGGATTAACCTGTATCTGGCAGGTAAGCGGAAGAAATGAGGTTGATTTTGAAGAATGGATGGCAATGGATTTGAAATATATAGACAATTTTTCCTTATGGTTGGATTTTAAGATTTTGATTCGTACCTTTTTTGTTGTTATTACCGGTTACGGCGCAGCTTAATAAATATATGTGATGCTGATATATGAAAATATTGATGATTGCTCCTGAGCCAATTTTTGAACCTAGAGGAACTCCTCTGAGTGTGGTCGGGCGCCTTAAAACATTATCTGATTTAGGTCATGAAGTTGACCTGCTAACATATTCAATAGGAGAAGATGTTGTAATCCCCGGGGTGAGAATATTTCGTATTCCCAAAATACCAGGTATCAGAAAAATAAAAATCGGCCCTTCTTTTAAGAAAATCCCTTTGGATTTTTTTTTGTTTATTAAAACATGTATACATTTATTTCGATATAACTATCAGTTAATTCATACTCATGAGGAAGCCGGATTCTGGGGGACACTTTTGGCCAGATTATTTAAACTGCCTCATATTTATGACATGCATTCCAGTCTTCCCCAGCAATTAACAAATTTTTATTTTACGAATTCGAATATTATAATGCAAATATTTATTGCAATTGAACGCTGGGTGTTACGTTATTCCAGCAGGGTGATTACTATTTGTCCCGATCTTTATAATCTGGTGAAAAAGAATTTTCCGGAAAAGAGTTCTGTGTTAATTGAAAATGTTATTGACTACAGTATGATTTTTGGAGAAGATGATGTGCACAAGCAAATTAAAAATCAGCTGGAATTTGATAATAAGAAAATACTTCTCTATACCGGAACCTTTGAACCTTATCAGGGTCTTGATCTTTTAATTAAGAGTGCTGAAAAGGTAGTTAAAATAAAAAAGAATGTCCTGTTTTTGTTGGTAGGAGGACATAAAGAACAGGTGAAATTATATAAGAAGATGGTAGAAAATATGGGATTGCATGATCACTTTATTTTTACCGGACAGGTTTCTCCGAATCAGGTGAACAGTTATATCCGTTTTGCTGATATTTTATTATCTCCGCGGACCCAAGGTACCAACACTCCTTTAAAAATATATAGTTATCTTCGTTCAGGTGTGCCTGTAGTAGCAACAAATTTACTGACTCATACTCAGGTGTTAAATTCAGATATAGCCTTTCTTTGTGATCCTGATCCTGATGATTTTGCTGAGGCAATTATAAATGCATTAGAAGAATCTTCCCGGGCTAAGCTGGTTGCAGTGAATGCTGTAAAGCTTGCAGAAGAAAATTACAGTTACAAAGTATATAAAGAAAAGTTAAAGTGTGCGTTATCTGAGGCCATAGAAAGGGCTGCTTAATGTGTGGTATTTGTGGAATTCTTTATAAGGATGGACAGAGAACACCGCAAAATCAGATCTTGCAGGCTATGAATAATACAATTATTCACAGAGGGCCTGATGATGAAGGGATAAAGGTGTTTTCTTCAGTGGGACTTGCAATGCGCCGTCTCTCCATTATAGATCTTAAAACAGGACATCAGCCATTGAGTAATGAAGATGGTACTGCAACAGTGGTTTTTAATGGTGAAATTTATAATTTTTTAATGTTAAAGAAGCAGTTGCAGGAGCTTGGTCATGATTTCAGAACATCAACTGATACAGAAGTAATAATACATGGATATGAAGAGTGGGGAGAGGATGTATGTGAAAAGATGAACGGGATGTTTGCTTTTGCTATCTGGGATAAGAAAAAAAATAAATTAATGCTGGCAAGGGATAGAATTGGAATAAAACCGCTTTATTATTATCAGGATAATGAAAAACTGGTTTTTGGTTCTGAAATAAAAACAATCCTGCAATGTCCTGAGATTAACAAAACCATAGATTGGGTTGCTTTAAATAATTTTTTAACATTTGAATATATTCCTTCTCCCAGATCAATTTTTAAACATATCCGTAAATTAGAACCAGGACACTGGTTAACCTGGCACAGGAAAAATATAACAAATAAATCCTATTGGGATTTCACTCCCCAACAAAAATCCTGGAATGAGAGAAGTGCTCAGCAAAGACTGCAGGAGATTATGAAAGATTCTGTCCGGTTACGGCTTATATCAGATGTTCCGCTGGGTGCTTTTTTATCAGGAGGTATTGATTCCTCGATTACGGTCGCCAATATGGCTCAGCTTATGGATACACCAGTAAAAACATTTTCCATAGGATTTAAGGAATCGTCCTATAATGAATTAAAATATGCCAGGGCTGTGGCTGAAAAGTATAACACCGAACATCATGAATTTACCCTGGAAGCCAATGCTTTGGAATTAACGGAAAAGCTGGTTAAGCAATTTGATGAACCGTTTGGGGATTTTTCTATTTTTCCTACGTATCTGGTTTCAAAGATTGCCAGAGATTTTGTAAAAGTAACTCTTTCCGGAGATGGCGGAGATGAGTTATTTGCCGGATATGATACCTATCGAGCCCATATCTTTGCCCAGAATATGTATAAGTGGTTACCGGGAAAGGGCTTATTTAATTATCTGGCAGAGAAAATTCCTCCCACTGAAAAGAAAAAAGGATTGATAAACAGTTTTAAACGGTTTGTCCAGGGTACAAGGCTACCGCAAGATTTGTATCATGTCCGCTGGATGATATTTCTGCAGCAGCAGGAGAGAGATCAGCTTTTAAGCAGTGATATTTTGCATGAGATTTCTGATTATAAACTTTATGATTTTATATATCGGCATGCAGAAAAGCTTGATAAAAATACAGATGATATTACCAGAACCGGGTTTATTGATTTAAAAACCTATCTGGTAGACAATATCCTGGTAAAGGTTGACCGGATGTCCATGGCAAATTCATTGGAAACCAGAGTGCCTTTTCTGGATCATCGATTGGTTGAATTTGCATTTTCACTTCCTCCGCACTTAAAAATGAAACTGTTTAAAACCAAGTATATTTTAAACAAAACTTTTTGGGATTATCTTCCTAAAGAAGTACAAAACAGAGATAAACAGGGGTTCAGCATTCCTATAAAGAATTGGATAAGAGGAGAGCTGAAACCCATGATGACTGATCTGTTAAATGAGACCAGAATAAAACAGCAGGGCATTTTTAAACCTAAATATGTTACTGGTTTAATGGATGATCACATAAAAGGTAAAGAGAATCACAGTCATATTTTATGGGCGTTGATGTTTTTTCAGCAATGGTATGATCTATATGGTAAATAATTTTTTAATGAGAATAATTACAATAATAAGAAAGAGGTTATAATGAAAGCAGAGGGAAACAGTACATTACTCAATGAGATCAGAGATTACTGGAATGAACATATTCATGATTTAGAGATCGTTAAGCATCCAATCGGGTCTAAAGGTTTTTTTGAAGATCTGGACGAGTACAGATTTGATAAACTGAGATACCTTCCCAGGGTTGTTGATTTCAATGGATACAAAGGAAAAAAAGTTCTGGAGATCGGATGTGGTGCCGGTATTGATCTGATTCGATTTGCCAGAGGTGGTGCACAGGTGACCGGTGTTGATATATCAGAGACTGCTATAGATTTGGCAAAAAAGAATTTTACTATTAACGGTCTAAAGGCAGATCTGCGGGTGATGAATGGGGAAGCACTTGATTTTAAAGATAACAGTTTTGTTCTGGTTTATGTTCACGGAGTTCTTCAGTATACAGCAAACAGCAGACAAATGGCTGAAGAGTCATTGAGAGTATTAAAAAAGGGTGGTGAATTTATAGGGATGGTGTATAATCGTAAAGGGTGGCTTAATACCTTATCAAAGTTGATGAAAGTCGGTCTGGAACACGAAGATGCTCCGGTGCTTGATATGTATACCATTGATGAGTTCAAAGAACTATTGTCTGGATTCAGAGAAATAAAGATAGTACCTGAACGATTTCCGGTCAAGACCCGTCTGCATAAAGGCATAAAAGCATTTTTCTTTAATACATTATTTGTTAATATGTTTAATCTTATTCCCCGAAGTCTGGTCAGACCCTTGGGTTGGCATATAATGGCCTTTTGTATTAAATGATCATACTGCTTTTATTTTGATAAAATATTTATTATATTCATTACATTAATAAAAATAGATAGAAATGAATTTTAAACAGAAGTGAGTGTATGAAGAGAGACTTAAAAAAGTTATCAGACAAAACCTATGATCTGCTTATCATAGGGGGCGGTATTTACGGGGCAGCAGCTGCCTGGGAAGCTTCACTTCAGGGTCTTTCTGTAGCCTTGATTGAGAAGAATGATTTTGGCGGGGCAACTTCTGCCAACAGTTTGAAAATCATTCATGGCGGTTTACGGTATCTCCAGCAGCTTGATATAATTCGTATGAGAGAATCCATACGGGAACGGCGGTTACTGATGCAGCTGGCACCTCATTTGGCTCATCCGCTTACCTGTATCATGCCTACTTTTGGTCATTTTATGAAAGGCAGAGAGGTGATGACTGCAGGGATGCTGATTAATGATATAATCAGCTTTGACCGTAACCGTCTTGATGATCCGGAAAAGAAAATACCTATGGGGAAAGTTATTTCCAAAAAGAAATGTCTGGAGATGGTGCCTTTTATTGATCCGGATAAATATAACGGGGGAGCTCTGTGGACTGATGGTCAGGTCTATAATACTGAACGTCTTACCTTGGCATTTATCAATTCAGCTGTTGAAATGGGTGCTGAAGTGGCGAATTATGTAAAGGGGATCCAGTTACATCAAACAGATGATCAGATAAGAGGTGTCACGGTAAAGGATCAACTTACAGGTAAGGAATTTTCAATCTCATGCAATATGCTGTTAAATACCTGCGGAGGATGGGTAAGTGAATTTCTAAGCAACTCTAATGTTTTTGACAATCTGCCTCCGGTTCAGCTGTCCACAGCCCTGAATTTGGTAGTAAAAAAGAAATTACTTAAAGAAAACGCAGCAGGGGTGTACAGTAATTATGAATATACGTTGTCGGATGGAAACAAAAAAACAATACGACGGGTCCTGTTTATGACTCCCTGGAGAGATCATACAGTCATAGGAACATTTCACCGGCCATTTCAAAATAGTCCGGACAGTATGCAGGTCAGTGAAGAAGAGATTCAAGAGGCATTGGAAGAAGCAAATACTGCCTTGCATACAGAAAAAATAACCAGGGATGAGGTGAGTTTTGTTTTAAAGGGATTTCTTCCCATGGATGGTATTGACACAAAAACCGGAGAGGTGATACTTACAAAACATTATTCCCTGTTGGATCACGAGAAGGAAGAAGGGACAAGGGGAATAATCAGCGTATCAGGAGTGAAATATACTACTGCCCGGGATGTGGCAGAGAAGAGTATAAAACTGGTGTTAAAAAAGCTAAATAAAAAGCCCAGATCAATAGATCATTATACAATGAGACTATCCGGCGGCAATATTGACAGGTTTGATGATTTTTTAGCCTCTGCTATAGATTCATATGGTTCAGATTTCAGTGAAAAAACAATAAAGCATCTGGTTCTGAATTACGGCTCAGCGTATGAAAAGATAGGTAATTTTTGTACTGCAGATTCAGAATTAGGACGGCTGATAAAAGGATCAGATGAGGTAATAACGGCTGAAATTCTGTATGCTGTGCGAGATGAAATGGCTCACAAGCTTTCTGATGTAATTTTCAGACGTACTGATCTTGGATCAGCCGGAAATCCCGGAGATAGAGTTTTAAACGATTGTGTCCAATTTATGGGTAAAGAATTAAATTGGAATGAAAGCCGAAAAGATAAAGAAATTGAACAAGTAAAAGAGATGTATAAAACAGTATAAGAGATTAAAGGATGAAGAAAAAAGTTTTAGTAACAGGTGCATCAGGTTTTACCGGTGGATATCTATGCAAGGCATTAATAAACAAAGGATATATGGTCAAGGGTCTGGTACTACCGGATATTAATACAGAGGACCTGGAAAAGAACGGAGTGGAAATTGTCTTAGGGGATTTATGTGATAAAGACAGTTTGGTTCCTGCACTTAAAGGAGTGGAGAAGGTATATCATATTGCAGCTGTATACCGGGAGCAGAATATTTCAGAACAGCGTTTTTTTGAAGTTAATGTTGATGGGACCAGGAATCTTCTGGAAGTGTCAAAATCTGAAGGAGTCCAACGGTTTATTCACTGCAGTACTGTAGGGGTTCAGGGAGAAATTGATAATCCTCCTGCAACAGAGGAACATCCCTATAACCCCGGGGATTACTATCAGGAATCCAAAATGAAAGGTGAAATTCTTGCCCTCAATTTTTTTAAAGAGCAGAGTCTCCCGGGAGTGGTATTCCGTCCGGTGGGAATTTACGGTCCCGGCGATACTCGTTTTCTTAAACTTTTCAAGCATATACATAAAGGAACTTTTCGTATGTTTGGTTCCGGAGAAGTTCTCTATCACCTTACCTATATAGACGATCTGGTGGAGGGTATCATATTAATGGGAGAAACCCCGAATATTGAAGGTGAAGTCATCACTCTGGCTGGAGCAAGGTATACAACCCTGAATGAATTGGTGGAAATCATTGCAGATGTACTTGGGGTGAAACTTTCCAAGACGCATATTCCAGTATGGCCGGTCTGGCTGGCAGGTGCAGTCTGTGAGTTTTTATGTAAACCTTTTAAAATAGATCCGCCCATTTACAGACGAAGGGTGGATTTTTTTTTAAAAGATCGTGCTTTTGATATTACCAAAGCAAAAAGCCTTTTAGAATACGATCCAAAAGTAGATTTACATACCGGACTTAAGCGTACTGCTGAATGGTATAAATCTCAGGGATTATTAACCTGATAATGATATAGTATCATTTAAGAACCATATCCTACTCTTTAATATTACGTGAAAAAAAATGAAAAAAAAGACCATTGACATCCAGAAAGAACTTATTAAGAAGGGTGGAAAAGTAAAGAAATATCAGGATCTTATCCTTGGCCGGAAGAATATTCTGCTTTTATTAAAATATGAACTTATTACTTCTTTCACTCAATCACTGCCCGGAGCTGTGGGATTATGGCTGAGAAGCAAACTGTATCCGAAACTGTTAGGATTGGTGGGCGATAATGTTACTTTTGGTTCCGGAATTGTGATCAGACATCCTCATAAAATTTTTATAGGAGATAATGTTGTTATAGATGATAATTGTGTACTTGATGCTAAGGGGAGTGACAACAGAGGTATTTTTATCGGGGATGGAGTCTTTATAGGAAGAAATACAGTATTTAACTGCCAGAATGGAGATATAATTCTTGATAATGGAGTTAACATCGGATCAAATTGTATGATTTTTTCTGCCAGCAGAGTTAATGTGGGGGAAAAAAATTTACTGGCAGCGTACTGTTATCTGGTAGGAGGTACACATAATTTTCATGATCCCCGTCTGCCTGTACTGGATCAGGGGCGCAGCTCACAGGGAATTGAAATCGGCCCTGGAGGATGGCTTGGAGCGCATGTAACTGTATTTGATGGAGTACGGCTGGGTAAAAATGTCGTCGTAGGTGCTGGTTCAGTAGTATCCAGGAAACTTCCGGATTACTGTATTGCAGGGGGTAATCCGGTTACCATAATAAACAGAAGGAAAGTTGAAGAAGTACCGTCTATTAAAAAGAAAGTAACCGTTGGTATTATAAATTATAATAATGAAAATGTGATTTGTGAGACTATTGAATCTGTCTTAAAGCAGAACTATAACGCCATAGATGAAATGGTTATAGTGGATAATTGTTCAACAGATAATAGTATCAATCTTGTCAGGAAAAAATATCCTGATCTTCGGATACTTACAACCAGGAGCAACAGAGGTCCTAATCCTGCCCGGAATAAAATTCTGAAAGAGTCAGATTCAGAATTAGTCCTATTAATTGATGGAGATATTGTGCTGTCTGAAAATACAGTATCAGAGTTAACAGATGCTTTTCGATTGTATCCGGATGCAGGGATTGTAACAGCTCAGATCAGAAGTTATGAAGATCACACTCATATTCAATACAATGGAAGTAATATTCATTTTGTAGGAGGAGCAATTGCAAATCCATATGAGCTAGAGAAACCTTTTCGTGTAGGAGCTTCACCAGGCGGAATAATGATGATAGACCGAAAAAAGGCAGAAAAGATAGGATACTTTGATGAGGATTTTATTTTTGGCTGGGAAGACGGAGACTTCAGTTTCAGAATGACTATATGCGGGTATCTGTGTCTGGTTGTATCTAAAGCTCATGTTTATCACAGACGGGAAAAGAAGGGTATTCGCTGGGTTACCTATCAGGTGAGAAACCGGATATGGTTTATCCTTAAAAATTATAACTGGCGGACAATTATAATTTTATTACCAGCTATTATATTCTATCAGATATGGGTATTTGGATTCTTTTTAATCCGGAGAAAAGCTTTTGAATACCTCAAAGGAATATTTTCAATATGTAAAGGGTTACCTGATATATTAAAAAAACGTCAAAAAATAATGAAGATCAAAAGCAGACCGGACAAAAGAACTCTTCAGGGTAAGGGAATAAATATGGTTGGAGAAGCCGGAGATAAATTGTATGTTAGAATAGCAATGAAACTATTGAATATGATTATGAAAATATACTGGCTGGGAGCGAAATGGTTGATAAAGTAACAAATAGCGGGAAAATAAATGTAATGTTTTTTATTTCCAGCTATGGTATTGGGGGGTTTGAAAGAGTTTTAAAGGATTTAGTTGATAATTTTGATAAGAACCGATTTAGTATAATAGTTGTTCTTTGTTATCCTTTTTATAAGTCAAAAAATATTTCTGAAAAAATGCGTCAAAAATATTTCAGATTTTTGTACTGGAATGATGTGGAAAGATGTATCATTAATTTAAGATCACCATTTCAGGTACATGTAATTTTAAGACTTGTGAATGTTTTAAAGAGAAAAAAAATAAAAGTACTGTTTTTTTTCTCACTGGGAATGGGTACATTTATTGCTCCACTAGCTGGAAAAATTGCAGGTATTCCCGTTATTATTAGAACCAGTGCAAATTTATTAGATGGATTATACCCACGGATTTTCAGACCTGTAGACAGTTTTTTTTTGAAATTTATTCAAAAGATTATTTTTCCGGCGAAATATTTAAAAAATGAATACATAAAAAATTTTAATATTGATAAAGATAAAATTTCTATAATTTATAATGGGGTTAATGTATCCTCATATTCACTTAAATATCAAACTAATTACATTAAACAAGAATTGGGTATTAAAGGGAAGAGTAAAATTATAGGTATCATAGCAAATTTAATCCCAGTGAAGTCACATGAGGTTCTTATAAAGGCTATGCCCTCTGTTATAGAAAAATTCCCTGACACAATATTATTAATAATTGGTGAAGGGCCACGAAAATCCTATCTCAGCACATTGGTTTCTGAGTTAAACCTAGATAATAAAGTCATGTTTTTAGGTTACAGATCAGATATTGCTCCACTAATTTCGATTTTTGATATTGGTGTTCTTTGTTCAGAAAGCGAGATCAATCCGGTCGCATTATTGGAAATGATGGCAAGTGGGGTACCGGTTATTGCTTCTCGAGCAGGGGGAATACCGGAGATAGTGAAACATGATAAAAATGGCCTTCTTTTTTCAGAGGGCCAATGGGATGAACTGAGTCAATGTATTATAAGATTACTGGTAAATAAAAAAGAGGCACAATTACTGGGAAAAGCAGCACAGAAGTATGTCAGAGATTATTTTTCATTACAGGGAATGATTGATAATTATGAGAATTTAATAATTAATTTATCACAATGAATAATATTAACAATAAATATATTTCTAGCAGTCAGAAGTTAGTAGGCAATACGCTCCTGAGCAGCATGTCCGAGATGTCTCTGATTTTTAATTCAGTTTTTTTCATCCTTGCAGCACGATTTCTGGGTGATACTATTCTGGGAATGTTCAATACAGCTATTGAATTCGTAGGATTATTTGTGTTTCTGGTAGTCTTTGGCTTCAATTATTCTATTACCAAAGTTGTGGTACGTGACAGAGAGAAAATGCCGAAATACGTTGTCAATGCTTTATTCATACAACTGCTGGTAGGATTTTTTGTTTTTGGGATATGTATTCTGATAGCATATTTTTTAAAAACCAAATATCCATTAAAAGTTCGTTATGTGATAATGATTGTTTTTGCAGCAGAAACCTTCAGGTCATTTAATTTTACTTTGCGTACTTCGTTTAAAGCATTGGGGAAATTCAACTATGATGTCATTGCAGTTGTTTCTGAACGTTTATTCTTAATGTTGGTTGGAGGATTTTTGTTAATAAAGGGAGCAGGATTGTTTACAGCTGCTGCAATACTTCTGATCGGAAGGATGATCAGTTTTAGTATACTGATCGGGTTTCTTGTTAAGTCTGAAAAATGGAGGTCGCCGCGTCTGGAATGGGCTACCTGTACTATACTGATTCAGGAAAGTATGATTTTTATAACTCAGACTGGTATTACTAAAATCTATGAACATGCTGATGTCGTGATGATTTCTTTAATGAGAAAATTTGAGGAAGTTGGATGGTACAGTTTAGCCAGAAGGATACTAAAAGTATCCTGGTTTGTACCGGATATCATAACATCGGCAGTATATCCTGAATTAAGTTCACGGCATTTGATTTCAAGAAGACTGGTATGCAAGTTATTTGACCGATCTTTTAAATATATTTTAATGATTGCAATTTTAATTACTTTAGGTGTGGTATTATTATCCGAAATAGTTATTATCGGTCTTGTAGGAAAAGAGTATGTTAATTCAGTCATTGTTCTCATACTTTTAGGTATTGCAATTCTTCCCTCTTATTTACGATTTCTCTTCGGCACTACTTTAATAGCTATAAATAAACAAAGATTAGTTATGGTAATCATTATTATCAGAAGCATTTCAAACATAGTATTGAATGTTATTTTTATAACTCTTTATGGTTATGTAGGAGCAGCGATTGCAACAGTGAGTACAGAATACTTGTCTTTAATCATATTTATAGTATATTTAAAACAGGAGAATATCATTCATATTGGTCAACTAAAATTCATTTATAAACCTTTTGTCGCAGTATTGGCAGTAGTTCCTTTATATTTTATTTTTAATACATTACATGATATAGTAAAAGCTTTAATAATGATAGTAGTGTATGGTATTATGATTATTATATTAAAGTTTTTTGATTCTGAAGAGATTGCTGTATTTAAGGAATTTATAACAAATAAACTAATAAAAAAGAGATAGTAAAGATGATTTTTGGGTTTACAGGAGATCTGTTAAAAAATAAATATAAAGAAAGAGTTAACAGGTTACTTGCAGAAAAAGATACTGATATTTCCAGGATTAGTTTTTCAGAAATGGATATTTATCATTCAGGGAATGACGCTGGTAACGATATTCAGCAGGTACAACAGAAAAACACTGGCTTAATTATCGATGGAGAGCTTTATAAATGTAATGGAGCAGAAAATTCTATTAAAGGAGTTTTGAGTTTATATAAAAAAAAGGGGATTCCTTTTTTAGAATTTTTAAATGGTTCATATATACTGGCACTTTCAGATGCTCATAATAAGCAGGTCATAATAGCATCTGATAAGATGAATACCAGGTCTGTATTTTACTGTTTGGAAGAGGATGGTCTGATTTTTTCTTCAGACTTGAAATTCTTAGCAAAATTTTTAGAAAGAACAGTACATATTGAACCTTTGGCACTTATGAAATATTTAACTTTCTGTTATAATACCGGCAGTCAGACATTTTTTCAGGGTATTCAGCGTTTACTCCCGGGCTATTTTCTTCTCTGGAGTAAAAAGGACAGACAGATCAAGAAATACTGGAGTCTGTCCTTTAATTCCCAGACAGAGGAAAAAGAAAAAAAAGTAGAAGAGACAATACGGGAAAAACTTACTGAGGCAGTCAGAATAAGAGCAGATCGAAGAAAAAAGAATGGTGCATTCTTAAGCGGCGGATTGGATTCTTCCAGCATAGTTTCTCTGCTCTCTTCTTATACCAAACAGAATATTCCTACTTATTCCTTCCGGTGTAAGGGTAAATCTTTTGATGAATCTTATTATGCCAGGATCGTTTCAGATTACTGTAAAACCCAATTTAATTTAATTGAGTACTCTCCTGAAGATGTATTAAAAGCTGAAAATATGGTTGATCTCATGGATGAACCATTTTGTGATGTTGGCATCAATATAGCCACATATCTATTAAGTGAAAATGCAGCAGGAAAGATTTCCAGTATTTTTACCGGAGACGGAGGGGATGAATTATTTGCCGGGCATCCTGTTTATATTGCTGATAAAGTGACTAAAATGATTTCTTGGATACCGGAGTCACTATTACATCCGATTTTCAAGTTTGGAAGAAGCTTGAAGGATTCTGAAAAGAAAAAAGACGTACGGGTGAAATTTAAGAGATTTTCCGAAAGTTACAGATATCCTGAAGAGCTGGGGACACATCGCTGGAGAGTATATTATAATCCGTTAGATTTAAAAGAACTTTTAGTACAGGGATGGTGGTATGGTGAAAATCCGGAGGATATCTTTGATGATATAATCCAGTTTAATAAGCAGGCAGATGGGAAAGATATGCTGAGCAGATCCCTTGCTTCAGATTATCAAACAGTAGTCCAGTTTTATTTAAGAAGAATGTCTATAGCGAGACGAATGGGGTTAATTCCAAGGATGCCCATGCTTGATCCTGATCTGGTGAACTATTGTGCTACTGTACCATCAAAATTTAAGATAAGAGGTTTTTCAGATGTAAAGTATATTGAGAAAACAGCAATTGAACCATTGTTGCCAAAAGAAGTTGTATACCGAAAGGATAAACTGGGGCACAGCATTCCTATGAAAAACTGGTTGATTGACAATGCTCGAGTTAAAGAATTTGTGTATGATTTAATTTCTGAGAATACTATTAGATCACGGAATTATTTTAATCCTGAATATATAAATAAAATGAAGGAGGATCATCTCAACAGAGTACGAAATAATTCGCATCGTCTCTGGGCCCTGGCTGTTCTGGAACTTTGGCTGCAGTCTCTTGAACATTAATTGTCCAAAATCAAAACATGAGAAATAAATGTTCAGAAATCATTATTAATTATAGTTCACTATATGAAAAGAAAAAATGAATTTAGAAAAAAATCTCTGTCTGTAGTTATTCCTCTCTATAATGAGGGGAAAAACGTTGTTCTTCTATTTCAAGCCTTAAAAAAGGTACTGCTGAGAATGGACAGAGAGACAGAAATTATTTTTGTTGATGACGGCAGTAAAGACGGAACCAGAGAGGTTTTAAGGGCAATAGTACAGAAAGAAAATATATTAAAAGTTGTTTTTTTACGGAAAAATTTTGGTCAGTCAGCAGCTCTGGATGCCGGATTCAGAATCAGCAGCGGAGAAATTGTAGTGACCATGGATGGTGATCTTCAGAATGATCCTGAAGATATCCCTATGATTGTTGAAAAAATTGAAGAAGGGTATGATGTTGTCAGTGGATGGAGAAAGGACAGAAAAGATAAGCTTCTTTTCAGGAGAATACCTTCTATAATTGCTAATAAAATAATATGTTCAATTACCAAAATCAAACTCCATGATACAGGTTGTGCGTTGAAGGGATATAAAAAAGAAGTAATTGACGGGATACGGCTGTACGGCGAACTGCATCGGTTTTTACCTGCTTTAACCAGAGTGGAAGGAGCTACAATTACCGAGGTTACAGTGAGACATCATCCCAGAAGGTTCGGAAGGTCAAAATATAATTTAACCAGAACGTTCAAAGTATTGATGGATATGGTTTCGTTACGTTTTTTCATAAAACATTTACGTAGTCCTTTGGGCTTTTTTGGTAAGATTGGCATACTGATTACTATGGTGGGATTGATTGGTGCTGTATGGTGTGGATTTCAAATAATTGATAAAAATATAAGTATTATTAATCTTAATGTACCTCTGACAGTAGTTTTCTTACTATTAGTTGCTGGATTTCAATTTATTTTCTTAGGACTTATTGCAAGTTTAATTGTGAAAACCGGGGAAAGAAGTGGTTTTACACTGAGTCCTTTTGTTTTGAATATAAATGAGGGCAAGGATGAAGATGAAAAATAAAATAATTCAGGAAGAGAAAATTTCTTATATTGTTTCTGTCTACAATATTGAAGATAAAGTGAATAGTTTATATGATTACTCCAAGAAAATGCTTGACCGTATTGGTGATAACTATGAAATGATTTTTGTGGATGACGGAAGCAGTGATGAAACGTATCAATATCTGCAATCTATCTCAGAAAACGATAAAAATGTAAAGATTATACGTATGCGTTCATCATTCGGAGAGGCCTGTGCTCTGGATGCCGGATTAAAGTATTCTGTAGGCGGAAGAATAATTTTTTACAGTGGCCGGGTAAAGATTAATATAGATGATATTGAAAAACTTTTAAGAAAACATTCTTCAGGACAAGATCTGGTGGTGGGTTGGCGTTCTCCCAGAGAAGATTCCCTGTTGAATCGGATGGTTTCATTTTTATTTAATAAATTAGTAGGTATTTTTTCCGGTTGCAGAATGCATGATATAAACAGCGGAATTTTTGTCTCATACAGATATGTATTTGATAATATATCTTATTATGGAAACCTCTACAATTTTATACCCGTCCTCTCAATGCAGCAAGGGTATAACATTACAGAGGAAAAAGTTGAACAGGTTCCGGGATCCTACAGGACTTCACGGAATCCAAAAGAATATTTACGCAGGGTATTGGATATAGTAACAGTGTTCTTTTTAACCAAATACTCTAAAAAACCAATCCATTTCCTTGGTTTCCTGGGGTCTATTTTTATTGTATTAGGTATGATAATTGAACTCTATCTTTTCTTTTACCGGATTTTTCTTATTGGCCCCATTGCCGGCAGACCGTTGTTAATACTTGGTGCTCTGTTATTGGTTATTGGAATTCAGATGATCTCTATTGGATTGATTGGTGAAATGATAATATTTACGCATGCAGGGGATATTAAAGAATATAATATTGAAGAGGTTATTGAGTAATACTTATGTTTTATATGATAGCCAATAAAAGTCAGTGTATCAGCTAAAAAAAGAGAGTTTTATTATGTCAGATTTCCCTTATCATCTCCTTGAGCGAAAAAAAGTTTTAATAACAGGCGGACTGGGATTTATCGGAAGCAGTATAGCTCTCCGTTGCAGGGAGTTAGGGGCTGAAGTCACGATTCTGGATGCCTGTCTGGAACCTTATGGATGGAATTTTGCTAATATTGAAGATATCAGGGACGAGGTGGATTTTATTAAAGCTGATATAAGAGACAAAGAGCAGGTTGAAAAATTGACAGCAGATAAGGATTTAATATTTCATATGGCAGCTCAGGTGGGCAGGGAAATTTCTATGGAAGAGCCTAGGAAAGATACTGACATTAATTGTTTCGGTACATTGAATCTTCTGGAATCTATTCGAAAAATGTCACATCCCCCTAAAGTAATTTATGCCGGCTCACGCGGACAGGTAGGAGAACCAAGGTATCTGCCTGTAGATGAAAAACATCCTGATAATCCCACTGATATTTATGGAATAAATAAATTAGCAGCAGAAAAATATATTATGCTGTATCACTGGGTATATGATATTCCGGCAGTGTCTTTACGGTTGAATAATGTGTATGGCCCCCGATGTCAGATGCACGCTGGTTTTTACGGTATATTAAACTGGTTCATGTCGAATTGTATGCAGGATAAACCAATCACAGTATATGGCAAAGGAACTCAAACCAGAGATTATGTATATATTGATGATACTGTAGATGCTTTTATCAGAGTGAGTTTGAGTGATAAGACGAATGGTGAGATTTTCTATGTTGGTTCCGGAGTAGAGACAGTTTTTATTGATATGGTGAATGTGATCATCCGAGCGGTCGGAAAAGGTGAAATTAAACATATTCCTTTTCCTGAGTCCAGAGAAAAGATAGATATTAATAAGTTCGTTGTAACTTTTGAGAAGCTCAAGAGATTTGTTGAATGGGAGCCGGGAACAGATTTAAGAGAAGGCATAGAAAAGACTTATACATTCTATAGAAGAAATTTACATAAATATTTAAAATAACAGTGATAAAGCTGTATTAAATCAAATATGTAGGACAATATTATGAAGTTAATTATTCAAATACCTTGTTTTAATGAAGAAGAGACGTTGCCTTTGACGTTAAAAGAAATCCCCCGGACGTTTAAAGGAATAGATATTGTTGAGATACTGGTCATTGATGACGGCAGTACGGATAATACTTTAGAAGCTGCCAGAAAAGCAGGGGTTGACCATATTATTCAGCATACCCATAACAAGGGATTAGCTCAAAGTTTTGCTACCGGTCTAAAAGAAAGCCTGCTCCGGGATGCTGATATTATTGTTAATACTGATGGAGATAATCAATATGCAGGGAAGGATATACAAAAATTAATTGATCCCATTATTACTGGTAAGGCTGATATAGTGGTTGGAGACCGAGAAGTCATGTCCGTTGAACATTTCTCATTTATTAAGAAATGGCTTCAGCGTATGGGCAGTTGGGTGGTTCGTCAGCTTTCCGGCACTGACATACCGGATGCAACCAGCGGATTTCGTGCTTTAAGCAGAGAAGCTGCCCTGCGGATAAGTATTTTGTCAAAATTTACTTATACTCTGGAAACAATAATACAGGCAGGGAAAAAAAATATGTCAATAACGCATATTCCGGTCAGCACCAATGAGCAATTAAGGCCTTCTCGTCTCTTTAACACTATCCCCGGGTATTTAAAAAGATCCTTAGGAACAATACTTAAAGTATATACACTTTATACACCGTTAAAAGTTTTTTCCATCATCGGAGGGGTGATTTTCGGAATTGGTTTGATCGTCTCTTTAAGGTTCCTTTATTTTTATATTATTGGTGACAGCAGCGGGCACATCCAGTCCTTAATTCTTTCTGCAGTATTTATGATTGTAGGATTTCAGATTTTTGTTATTGGTCTCATAGCTGAATTAATTGCTACCAACAGAAAGTTTTTAGAGGATATAATTTATCATATTAGAAAGATTAATTTATCCATGAAGAAGAGGAATGGGGAAAAAGAATAATAAAAATGTAATCAAAATATGTTATATTGCAGGCAGAGAAGCTGCTTATACCAGAACCAGGACGATTATAGAAGCACTTACATATAATGGATATGAAGTTATTACCTGCCTGCCTGCTGATAAGTCTTTTTTGCATTATCCTTTTCTTTTATGGCAGATTGTAAGAAGAAATAAAGATTGTCAGCTCATTATCGTTGGTTTTTACGGCCAGCTGCTTTTGCCCTGGGTAAAACTCTTCACTAATAAGAAAATATTGTTCGATCTTTATGTGTCAACCTATGATACTATGGTGTTTGATCGAAGGATAACAGGCTCTAATACACTGTTAGCTAAATGGTTTCGGTTTGCAGATCGTTTATCTATGAGACTAGCTGATAAAATTATTTTAGAAACCAGGGATCATATTGACAATTATGCTGAAAAATTTAAAATCCCCAAAGAAAAATTCTTTCATATATTTCTGGGATTAAATGAGAATTTATTTATTCAGAATAAGAAAGATAAAAAGAAAAAAATTTATTTTCTGGTTCATTTTCATGGTGAGTATGCCCCTTTCCATGGAGTAGAGTATATCCTTAAAGCCGCAGATTTATTGCGTAATGAAAAGATAAATTTCAGAATAATTGGGACTGGCATAACCTATCAAAAGGATATGAAATTGGCTGCAGAGTTAAAACTTACCAATGTTGAATTTATCAATTGGATTCCTTATGAATTACTATCAGATAAAATGTCTGAAGCTGATTGCTGTCTGGGATTCTTTGGTATTAATCCCAGAGCCGAGAGAATATTAACCAATAAAGTTATTGAAGCGTTAGCAGTGGGGAAACCGCTTGTCACCGGGCGTAATCAGCCTGTACAGGAATTGCTGGAACATAACAAAAATGCTTTACTGGTAAAAAGAGGCGATGCAGAGGCATTAGCAGCAGCGATTTTGAGGTTAAAAAATAATACAGAATTAAGAAGAAAAATTGCAGAAAATGCTCATGCTGTTTTTATGCAAAACTGTTCTCTGAAAGTGTTTTCTAAAAAATTAAAGACAGTAATTGAAGAGCTTATATACGAAGAAAAATAAAGATAGTTTAATTAGTATTTATGTTATATAAGTAAAACTGAATGGTTTGATGGTCTGAGATATTAAAGCATGGAACATCCATAGAGTTTTACATATAGAAATAAGAAAAGAACCTTGATAAAAGTGAGGGATGTCGTTATATGCTCCATAAAAATAAAATATTCTGTTCTGTAATTATCCCCAGTTATAATTCTAAAAATATGATCTGTCAGACGCTGGACGCTCTGCAAAATATGGAAACTGAACATCCGCATGAAATAATTGTTGTAGACTCTTCTGCTGATGAAACACCGGAGATTATTGAAAATAAGTATTCCTGGGTAAAGTTAATACATCTTGAAGAACAAACCTATCCGGGATCAGCCCGGAATTTAGGTATAAGACATTCACGTGGAAATATTATTGCCTTTCTGGATTCCGATTGTATTGTTATTAAAGAATGGCTGAATATAATAGTCAAAACCCATCTTAATCACCCAGACTATGCAGCAGTGGTAGGAAGTATAGGCAATGGTACTCCTTATAATTTTGTAGGAACTGCTTCTTATTTGATAGAATTTAATGAATGGACACCAAAGACTAAAAAACGTGAAATAAATTATATTCTGGGCGGTAATGTCAGTTACAAGAAAGAAATTATTATGAAACACCAACTTTCTTATACTGATATTTTCCCTTCTGAGGATACAATATTTGCCCAGGATCTGATTTCAAAGGGAGAGAAAATATTATTTGTTCCGGAATTAATTGTCTATCATGTTAATAATACTCATTTATTGCAGGTATTAAGACATCAGTATGTGCTCGGCAATGCTTCTGCCAGGGCCAGGCGGGATAAAAATATGTTCGGGAATATAATCAGCAAATATAAGATCTTAATATTAGGTGTACCTTTTATGCGTTATATAAGGGCTTTTATGAGGCTTTTAAAACAGGATTTTATATTATTTATAACATTTATTTTCATCTCTCCTCTTTATCTATTAGCAGTATTTTGCTGGGCAATTGGATATACAGGTAAAGATAAGTTTAAACCGACAAAAATTAAAGTATAATGTAATATATATATTAAGTTCTTATTTACTTTAATCATTAACAGATGAAGCATCAGTTTTATTTACCAGCCATATAGTAGAACCGGTAAAACAGGAATCCTGCCATAATAAAGTTGCATTATTCCTCAGCCATGTATTAATATGTTCTTTAAATGGTGAATCTGGCAACAGTCCATCTGTAGTAAAAATAAGGTTTTTAAACTGAGTTGACAGTGAATCCATTTCAGCGGTGGATTCTATCTGTATTCTGCGTACTTTTGGATTATTATACGAAAGCTTGGATAAGTAATACCGTATACTGTAGTCTCCCCAATCAGGTATAGAAATAATGGTTGTGTTCTCAGAATTATATTCAGATATATATGATATACCCTTTTCCCAGTCAGGTTTTTTTTGATTTACATAATAATAATAAAGAGTGTACATATTAATTCCGGTTAATAGTATTACAATTGCTGTTATACTGTTTGTTTTAAAAGTATCGTTTGTTTTTTTAAATCCGGATATTTTCCCCCAAAAATGTGAGATTATGTTGCCTAAAGAGACTACGGAGCAGGTCAATAATAAAAGGTAAGGAATAATGAGAAATATCAGGAATCTGTAACCACTGCCAAAATAGATAAAAAGTGTACTTATCCAGCTCATCAGCAAAGACACAAGTATTATATAACTGTTAAAAATAAATATTTTTTTGTATCTGTTCCATCCAGCAATTACGCCTAAGAGAATAATCAAGCCTATAAAATATTTAATATATCTGTCTAAG
>Ga0180433_10001530_pt1 | contig 38456 bp, 41 predicted proteins | sample SS_ome_8_FD_132980 | JGI IMG/M metagenome (GOLD analysis project Ga0180433, IMG submission 132980) | Hypersaline lake sediment archaeal communities from the Salton Sea, California, USA - SS_1_D_1 metaG | ecosystem: Environmental > Aquatic > Non-marine Saline and Alkaline > Hypersaline >... | reverse complement strand
CCAGTAGGTTATCACTGAAACCTGCCATGCCCAGTAATGAAGTGAAGTCCTTCGCCTCGTAAGCCATCATATCCTCCGTCACCGTTCATTCCGTGCCACCCACCCCGTGCCTCAGCGGATCTTGCTGATAAACTCTCTCACCTGGTGGTCCCACTCCCGGGAGATCAGGTCAACCTGGGTGCCCTCCTCGCCGGCACAGGCCACCACTTCCACCCCACCGCCACCGCCCTCGAAGCACGCTGAGCCCGGGGTCTGCTCGGTTACCTTTAGACCGTAGCCCCCGCCGGGACCAAAGAACTCCACCGCGCGCTTGATGGCATCCTCGGGACTGAGCTTGGTCCCGGTACCTATTTTCAGCATTTTCCTCCTCCTCATATAGCCGTGTGACGGGAATGGTATTACAGGACTGCCCGCCAGTCAATGCTCCAGGTCCGGGCAGCCCGTACCTTGCTCTGGCACAATCGGTCAGTTGCTCTATCCTTCGCCAAAATCACACCCAAGCCCCATCTTCCATCACCGCTCTGTCAGTATTCAGTATCTCGCCCCTGATGCCAATGGTCACCTCGGTGAGAGGGATGTCCCTCCGGCTAGCGCGTATCGCCTGCCGGACCATATGTACCAGGCCCGAGCAGCAGGGCACCTCCATGTGCACCACCGTCACGCTCCTGACACCTGACTCCCTGAGAATATCTGTGAGTCTCTGCTGGTGCGCCTGGAAGTCGTCCAGCTTCGGACAGGCCACCAGCAAGGCACGCCCGACCAGGAACTCGCGGTGGAACCCGGCGAAGGCAAAGGGTACGCAGTCTGCCGCCAGCACGAGGTCAGCCTCGCGTAGAAAGGGCGCTTTCGGGCGCACCAGGGCAAGCTGTACCGGCCAGTGCCCCAGCATGGAGGGCTCCTTTGCTCGTCCGCCGGCCGCTGGTCGCGTACCGGTAGCCTGAGTGAACGTGGTAACATCCGCCGACGGGCAGCCGCAGGGCTCCTCGGTCTCTCGGCTTCTGGAAAGGTGCTCTTTCACCAGCTCCTCGTCGAACTCCTCCGCCTCCCGCTCTTCGACCGTAATGGCACCTTCCGGGCACTCACCCAGGCAGGCCCCCAGTCCGTCGCAAAACCGGTCATCCACCAGCCTCGCCTTGCCATCGATTATCTGCAGCGCACCCTCAGCACAGGCGGGTATACATACCCCACAACCGGTGCACTTCTCCTCGTCAATCCTGACTATCTTCCTTCTGGTTGTGGCTGTCATTCCTCCCCTCCTCACCAGGTCTTCCTCCGACAGGAAGAGCATCATCTTCACCCCGCAGCTCCTTCCAGCGCTCTTCCCCGAGGCACTGGCGTGCATAGGCACACCAGTCGATACAGGACGGCACCCGCTCACGGTACACCCTCGTACCGCACTTCTGGCAGCGTACCCTCATCTCATCGGAGAAGATCTCAACCTCGCCACCGCAGGTGGGGCACTTGTGCAGAGATACCCTCAGGTTCCTCATATCCTGTCCCGGACAGCGCATCGTCATCCGTTTCCCTCCTTCCGGCTGGGGACAACTCTCGACAACTGCTCCCAACCTTTAGAAACATAGTACAACGAGAGCGTGTCACTGACTATGATTTGAATCATGTTGGCGGCAATCGCCCGCCACGCCTACACGCGGGGGTGTCCTTCGCTCAGCAGCCTGAGCTTCTGGGCATCAAGGATGGTAATCCTCCCCCGCACCGAGCGGATGAAGCCCCGACTGCCCAGGTGACTCAGAACCCGGATCGCAGTCTCGGTGGTCGTCCCCGCCATGTCCGCGATCTCCTGCCGGGTGAATGGCAAAGTAGTGCCCAGGCGCCGAGACAGCATCACGAGGATACCCGCAACCCGCTGCTCCACCCTCTCCCCGGCCAGATCGCGCAGCCGCGCCTGCGCGTCGCGTAATCTCCCCCCGAGCACATTGATTATCCTCAGCGCCACCTGGGGACGGCTGGCCAGGAACGCCAGCAGGTCCTCTCGCCTGATACCCAGCACCGTGGTGGTACCGGTGACCTGCGCCGAGGCAGGATAGGGCCGGTTCTCAAAGACGGCCACTTCCCCGAACATCTCCCCCGGCCCGAAGAAGGCAATGATGAACTCTCTTCCCTGGGAGGAATGCTTCACCACCTTCACGCCGCCCTGGGCAATGATGTAGAAGCGGTCCGGCGGGTCACCGTCCCAGAAGACGAACTCGTCCGGCGGGAAGCTGTACTCCGCCGCCAGGTCAGCCAGGGCGGTGAGCTCATCATCGCTCAGTCCCGAGAATATGGGTGAACGCTTCAGAACCTGGACCTTGCTCGGCTTCGCCAACTGACTATCCCGCGTTCAGCCTGGTCTCACCTGTGGCCCGATTATAGCACAGCCAACACGGCAAAGAGCGTCACGACAGCGAACATGATACAATGGCGGTAACACGTCCGGTGCCGGCCTGCCGACCACGTGCCCGGCAGGCTGAAGGAGGTGCTCCGATGGCTGAGGAGAAGTACGTCTGCCCCGAGTGTGGGAGGGAATCGGACGAGCCGGGGCAGTGCCCTCACTGCAAGGTAGCCCTGGTGGCTACCTGCCCGATATGCGGTAATCCCCTGGTCGGTGAGCATGTTCACCCCAAAAGCTAGTTTGGTCAAGTTGCACACGTGAGGTGAAGCATGGCGGAAAAGCAGGTAGTGATCTACAGTACCCAGACCTGACCCTACTGCAAGCGGGCGAAGGAGTATCTTTCGCGAAAGGGCATCAGCTACACCGAGCACGACGTCGGCCGTGACCGGGACAAGGCCAGGGAGATGGTTCAGAGAAGCGGGCAGATGGGGGTGCCCGTCATCGTCATCGGTGACGACATCGTGGTGGGGTTCAATCAGAGCAAGATCGATGAGTTGCTGGCGGGCTAGAATGATACCTGCACGGCACTGCTCACCTGCTATGAGGAGGCAGTGGTGTACGACCTGATGGTCATCGGAGGTGGTCCGGCAGGGCTGGCCGCCACCATATATGCGGCACGAAAACGCATCAATGCAGTCCTCATCAGCCAGGATGTGGGGGGCCAGATGAACTGGACCCTCGGCATCGAGAACTACCTGGGCTATCAGTTCATCGAGGCACCGGAGCTGATCGGCAAGTTCCAGGCCCAGGTGGACCAATTCCCGGTGGAACAGAAGATCGGCGAGCAGGTGGCACGGGTGGAGAAGGCGTACGGCGGCTACGTTGCCCTGCTGGAAGACGGAGAGCGTTACGAAGCAAGAGCGGCCATTATTGCCACCGGCAAGAGGCCCCGCATGCTCGGCGTCCCCGGTGAGCGAGAGCTCACCGGGAGAGGAGTGACATACTGCGCCATCTGCGACGGCCCCATCTTCGCCGGCCAGCGAGTAGCAGTGGTCGGCGGGGGAAACTCGGCCCTTGAGGCGGTGCTGGACATGGTCAAGATCGCCGAGCACGTGGACATGGTGTCCCTGACTCCCCTCACTGGCGATCGCGTCCTTATAGACCAACTTCCAGACGGTGACAAGCTCACCGTCTATACCGAGCACCAGACGGAAAGGATCCAGGGCGACCCGATGGTAGAGAGCATGGTCATCAAGGACATCAGGAACGGCCAGGAGAAGCGCCTGGAGGTAACCGGGGTCTTCATAGAGATCGGCCTTGTGCCCAACTCCCACCCGGTCAGGGGTCTTCTGGACCTGAACCAGTGGGGAGAGATACCCGTCAACTGCTCGTGCGAGACTGCCCTGCCCGGCCTCTACGCCGCCGGCGACGTCACCAACGTCCCCGAGAAGCAGATAGTGGTAGCTGCCGGAGAGGGCGCCAAGGCAGCCCTCCAGGCACACCGCTACCTCCAGAGACTGGCCTGAATCCCGCCGACCGGCAGGGTTATCCGGCCGTCTGTCAGCACCCGGGCTCGCCGGGGTGGCCGCAGCATGATTGCCTCTTCCACAGCTTGATGAGGTTGTTTCGGAAGACCAGGTACAGCTTCCTCCGAAGAGGCATGGGTGCCGACATGTTGGTGAAGAATGCCCTCATTGTCGCGCTTCTCCCCGGCTACGCTTTCCCGGTTGCCAGGTACTTCTCAGGGTCCTGGTCAAAGACCTTCTTGCACCCCACGGCGCAGAAATAGTAGGTCTTACCCCTGTACTCGGACGTGGCCGCCGCCGACTTCTCGTCAACCTCCATGTGACAAACAGGATCAATCGCCATTCTCCCACCTCCTCCGCTACTAGCGGCAGTAGCAGGACCTACCATGGACTCCTTCACCACCGGCGGCCGGAATCTCCTCAGCCTGAGGGAGTTGGATACCACCGTAAGAGAGCTGGCCGCCATTGCCGCCGCCGCCAGAATCGGGTTCAGGAACCCGTAGTCACCCAGCAAGAAACGCGCTCCTCCAGGCACGCCGGTCTCACCGAAGGCCAGGTAGAGTACCCCCGCCGCCACCGGTATGAGCACGGCGTTGTAGGCGAAAGCCCAGAACAGGTTCTGCTTGATCGTCCTCACCGTGCTACGGCTCAGGGCTATCGCGGTCACGATGCCGCCCAGATCACCCCTGATGAGAGTGATGTCTCCGGTCTCCATGGCCACATCCGTGCCCGTGCCGATGGCAATCCCCACGTCTGCCTGGGCCAGAGCAGGGGCGTCGTTTATGCCGTCCCCGACCATCGCCACCACCCGGTCCTCCGCCTGGAGCTTCTTCACCTCCCGGGCCTTGTGCTCCGGCAGTACCTCGGCTATCACCTCGTCCACTCCCGCCTGACGCGCAATTGCCTCGGCAGTGGCGCGGTTGTCACCCGTAAGCATCACCACCGAGATACCCATCCTCCGCAGCTTGCCCACCGCCTCGGGGGCATCCGGCTTGAGGGTATCCGCCACCGCAATCACTCCGATGACCCGGTTGTCAACACCCAGGAACATCACCGTCTTGCCCTGCCCCCGGAGCTTCTCGGCGTCCGTCCCGATTCCATCCAGGAAGAGCTTCCTGTCCTCCACCAGGCCCAGGTTACCGAGCAGGAGCTGTTGCCCATCCACGGTAGCTTCCACACCGCGACCGGGAATGGCATTGAAATCCGATACCCCGGCCAGTTCCACCTGCATTGTCGAAGCCGCCCGGACAATCGCCTCGCCCAAGGGGTGCTCCGAGCCGCGCTCCGCCGATGCCGCCAGCCGCAGCACCTCCTCCCGGGAGTGGCCGACCACCGCGACAACGTCGGTCACCACCGGTTCGCCCACGGTCAGGGTGCCGGTCTTGTCCAGCATCACGGTATCAATCTTGTGCGCCCTCTCCAGTGCTTCGCCACTACGGATGAGTACCCCGTTTTCGGCGCCTTTGCCCGTGCCCACCGTGATGGCCGCCGGGGTAGCCAGGCCAAGAGCACAGGGACAGGCTATGATAAGCACTGCCACGAAGTTGAGCAGGGCAAAGGTCAGTGCGGGAGCCGGCCCGGCGAAGTACCACACGATGAAGGTGATTACCGCAATACCGATGACTATGGGCACGAAATAGCCGGCGATCACGTCCGCCAGCCGCTGGATGGGCGCCTTGCTCCCCTGGGCCTCCTCCACCAGCCGGACAATCCGGGCAAGGGTGGTGTCCCTGCCCACCCTGGTCGCCTCGAAGCGAAAGCTGCCCGTCCGGTTCATGGTAGCCCCGATAACCTCGTCACCTGCTCCCTTCTCCACCGGGATGCTCTCGCCGGTTACCACCGACTCGTCGATGCTGGAGCGTCCCTCCCGGATGACGCCGTCCACCGGTACCCGCTCACCCGGCCGCACCAGCACCAGGTCACCTACCCGCACTTCGTCAATCAAGACATCGGTCTCGTGGCCGTTACGCAGAACCAGGGCGGTCCTGGGTTGCATACCCACCAGCCGTCTTATCGCCGCCGAGGTCTGCCCCCTGGCGCGGGCCTCCAGGAATTTACCCAGGGTGATAAGGGTTATGATCATCGCCGAGGTATCAAAGTATACGTTCCTCTCCAGCGCCTCGGAGGCAAAAACCCCCGGGAAAAGCACCGCCACCACGCTATAGAAGTAGGCCGCTGACGTGCCGACGGCAATCAGCGTATTCATGTCCGCCGTCCGGTGACGCAGAGCCGCCCAGGCCCCGCGGTAGTAGCGCCACCCCACCCAGAACTGGACCGGGGTAGCCATCGCCCAGAGCAGGTACAGCTTGCCGGTGAAGTCCGGCACCCACATCAGGGCGAAGATAGGGACGGCCAGCGCAACTGCCAGGACCAGCCGGTTTCGTACCGACCTCACCTCCCGCCGGGCAGCGGTAGTGACATCCTCCAGTCTTTCCGCCTCGGGCCCGAGCTCATAGCCAGCCTCGGCCACTGCTTTCCTGAGGTCGGCATACTCCGTGCCCTCCACCAGCTCAACAGTGGCCTTCTCTGAGGCCAGGTTTACGTTTGCCCGGAGAACCCCGGGCACGCCGGAAAGGGCCTCCTCCACCCGCGCGACACAGGCTGCGCAGGTCATACCCCGCACGGGATATACGGCCTTCCTGCTAGCCAGTCTGTAGCCGAGGCCGGACACGACCTCATGAATCTTGCCCAGGCTCACCCTGGTAGGGTCGTACTCGACCGTGGCCTTCTCAGAGGCAAGATTAACACTCGCATCATCTACCCCATCCACTCCCACAAGGCCCTTCTCAATGGTCGCAGCGCAGTTTGCACAGGTCATACCCGTGACCGGCAGAACTGCCTTCCTTTTCTTCCCGCGCTCGACCCCCGCAGCCATGCAACCACACTCCCCGTGTCATTGCTGTTAGCCTACCATCCAAGCTGTCCACCAGGTATGACAGAGGTCACACTCTGCCTGCAAGCCCCTCAAATTACCAGAGGCTGGCTGGCAGGCCCTACTGCGCTTTGAGCACCCTGCCATCAATGCTGATAGAGATGGCATCATAGGGGCAGGACATGATGCAGGCCCCACAGCCGTTGCAGAAATCAGCCCAGGGAGTCACCAGCACCCAGATGGTCGGGTCCACCCGCTGCTCCAGGGGCACGGTAAAGTCCCGCTTGTGGGCAGGCCTGGTGGCAAAGACCTTGGCGGTGCACACCTGCAGGCACTTTTTGCACCCGAGCGGGTCGTACATGGAGTACCGGCACCTGTCCGCGTCAATGGTAATCTCTACCGCCGCTTGCTTCTCCTCCATCACCAGAGCTCCCGGGCGGCAGGTATCTCAACTCGCGGCACCAGCTCAATGGCGTCATTAGGGCAGGCAGTGCGGCACAGCCCGCAGCCGAAGCACATGGTCAGATCGATATCCACGGTATCGGCTATGCGCGAATGGTGAATTGCCCCGAACTGACACACCTCCACGCAGGCACCACAGGCCGTACACTTGAGCGGGTCTATCCTGGCGATGAAATGGCCCTTCCGAACGTAATCAGGCACCCCGCTGATGACGCGGTTTCGCCAGTAGGTGCAGTAGCGCCTCTCGCAGTTACAGATCGCCTCGATGAGGGGCATTCGGCCCCGGCTCATGATGATGTGCCACAGGCCTCTCTGCTCCCAATCGTCAAGCAGCTCCTCGGCCTCTTCCAGCTTCAGGGGGACCTTGGCGTGCTTCCTGAGCTCTCGCCGCAGCTCCCGCCACTCAGCACCCCCGAACTCGGTCAGTCCCTCGCGCGGCAGTCGGCCGTAGCCTATCTCCATGGAGAGCGCCACTGGCATACCAAAGCCCACGCAGCAGTAATCGCGCACGCCGTCATACACCAGGCGGCAAGGGCAGTGCCCTACCACGAGCATGCTATCCTCACGCTTTGCCGCCTCGTCGGCCAGTCTGAGTATCCGGAGCACTTCCTCCCTCGTAACAATTTGCGAGCCAAACCCCGCCGAGGCCCGCTGCCTGAGGAAGTCCACGTTCCGGATGTACTCCGGTTCCGAGTAGCGCCATTCAGTCTCGGCGAAAGTGGCAATCATCTCCCTTTTCTTTTGTTCCTGCTCTTCGGCGTCCGGGAATATTCTGGTGAAGAGGTAGTTGTCAAACTCCTCGTACCACTTGTTGTCTCTGGACGCATGCACCTTGCACCAGTCACACACCGGGTAGTCCTCCTTTGCACGGCCCGGCGGCCTTACGCTGGCGATCCGGACCAGTGCCAGCCGGCGGGCTCTCCCGCCTGCCTATATTTTCCTGGCAACTTCGTTGGCGCTCCAGATGGCATCCTTGATCTCTCCCACCTGGGAGCAGTCCCCGATCCGGTATACCTCTGCGGCCTTGCCCTGCAGCTGCTCGAAAAGAGAATCATTGGCTGCCCGCTCCCGCGATATGATGAGAGTGTCATAAGGGAGGAGCATTCTCCCCCCGTCCCGGTCTACCAGCCTGATTCCCTCCGGCCCGATGTCCTCTACGTCCACGTAGTACAGGATGCGCGGGTTGTGGACTCTCTCTGTTTCCGGGGTTGCCCTGACCACGTTAACATCGGTCAGCTTCCTGAATATGTAGAACCGCCTGACCCAGGGGTAGTCCCGGGCAAGCGTATCCTCGCCGCCCCTCCCCATCAGGACCACGTCCTTGCCTTCCTCAGCCAGCGAAAGGGCCAGCTCGGCGGCGACCAGCCCCCAGATGACCACCCGCTGCCCTATCTCTCTCTGCCTCCTGACGGCATCGATGTGGCCCATCACCCCCGGCTTGCCCCGGGCTACTTCAGGAATCACCATGGATGAGCCGGCGGCGATTATGACCACGTCCGGGTTCAGCTCGTCCACATCCGCCGCGGTGGCCTCCTTGCATACCCTGACATCGACATTCAGCTTCCTAATCTGAGTAGCCAGGAAATCGATGACATTCCTGAACTCGGAGGTAAGCCTGGTGAGAGCCAGGGCAGCGACCATGCCCCCCAGCTCGGAGTCCCTCTCCATCAGGGTCACGTGGTGGCCCCGCAGCGCGGCTATCCTGGCCGCCTCCATGCCCCCCACGCCCCCGCCGATCACCAGCACCTTCTTCTGTCTCCCGGCCGGAGTCAGTGGTATGGGAGCATCCTGCATGTCATAGTTGATGGCGCAGGGCCGCCCGCATATGCCGCCGTCCTCGGTGCGGATCACGCAGCCGATGCACTTCCGGATATCCTCGGGCCTGCCCTCAAAGTACTTAGTGGGCGTCTCGGGGTCGGCGCAGAGCTGCCTGCCCATGTAGATAATGTCTGCCTTACCCTCCTGCAGGAATCTCTCCGCCATGTCCATGTCCACGATACGCCCGACCCCGATGACCGGCAGCCTGGTAACCTTCTTCACTGCCTCCGCCAGGTGTATGAAACACCCCCGCGGGTAGTACATGGGTACGATAATCCCCTGGGTTGTGTGGGTCATCGATCCCTGTGACACGTCAAAGCAGTCAACTCCCGCCTCCTCCAGGGCCGGGACTATGATGTCGGTGGTGTCCTCTAACGTGACCCCGCTCTCCCCGAGGAGGTTGTCGGCGCTGATCCGCACCAGTATCGGGTAATCTTCACCAACGGCCTCCCGCATCTTCCTGATAACATTGACCGGGAAGCGCAGCCTGCCCTCCCAGTCGCCCCCGTATTTGTCAGTCCGGCGGTTGTAGAACGGGGAGACGAATGCCGATGCCAGTGACGCGGCACCGTGGGTGCAATGCAGCTCCACGCAGTCGAACCCCGCCGCCTTCACATTGGCCGCCCTCGCTGCCAAGTCGTCCTCGGTCCTTTCGATCTCCTCGATTGACAGCTCCTTGACCGGGATAACCTGCCCGGTGAGGAACTCGAACAGCCCCAGCTTGGCATGGGTCTGGTCAGGGAAGGGAGCCGGCGAAGGCCCCTGTCCGGACATCGGGCCCATCCCCACAATCTGCACCCCGATAGCCACGTCATAGGAGTGGATGATGTCTGTCAGCCTCCTGAAGCCGGGGACCTGCTCGCCCGCCACCCGTGCGGGTCCGTGCATAAGGAAGCCTGCCCCGCCCTTGGCCCTCTCCTCGTACCACCTGATGGTGAGGTCATTGACGCTGCCGTCGAGCTCACGCGGGTAGTTCGCTAGCGGGGCAAGCCCGATCCTGTTCTTGACCCTCATCCCCTTGATCTCGATAGGTTCCAGGAGCTTCATTGCCGCTGTTCCTCCTTTCGTACCGAGCGACTCCGCCATGACACCCGGCTGCTCCAGGTTGCGCCCAGGCTCAGGGACGCAATCCCAAACCACTGGTGGCACAATGGTAGTCCATACGGGCAGGGCCGTCAATACGAAACGCAGACCGGACTTCCACGAGGGTCACTCAGGAGGCAGGCGCCTTCTGCCCGGCTATCATCAGCCCGATGAGGTTCTTGCTGCTCCCGTCCCGGGTCCTGAGGCCTTCAGAGAATGGGATCACAGCCGTGACGGTTGATTTTCCGTGCCGCAGTCTGGCGCGGATTGGTCCGGCGACACGCTCATACCGCACCTCTCATCCTTCTCTGAAAGCGGTAGGACAACCAGTTGGTCAAGGTGTTGATGGCGATTATGGTGATTATCAGCACCGCGCCGGTAGCCATGGCCTTCTCAAAGGCATTCGTCTCCATTGCCAGGTAAAAAACGTGCAGTGATAGCGTTCTTCCACCTGAGAGCAGAGAGGTAGGCATGGCGGCGCTACCGCCGAGGGTGACGTAGAGGCAGGCCGTCTCCTCAATCGCCCGGCCGACACAGAGGATTATCGCGGTAACGATCCCCGGCAGGGCGGCCGGCAACAGCACTCGTGAAGTCATCTGCCACCGGGTGGCGCCGAGTGCCAGTGCAGCCTCACGGTAGCCGTAAGGAACCGCCTTCATGGCTTCCTCGCAGGTGCGTATCATCGTCGGCAGCAGCAGGCAGACCAGCGTCAACGCCCCCGACAGGATGGAGAAGTTCAGGTGCAACGCGGTTACGAACAAGGCAAAGCCGAACAGGCCAAAGATTATCGAAGGCACGCCTGCAAGCGTCTCCACCCCGTACCGGATCACGCGGGTCAGCCGGTTGTCGGCAGCATACTCCGCCAGGTATATCGCTGCACCCAGCCCTATCGGCAACAGCATCGCCACCGTCACCGCCACCAGGTAGATAGTTGAGACAATGACGGTGGAGATCCCGCCTTCACCGGACAGACCTCCCTGTGGCGCCGTCAGCAGAAAATCAAGGCTAAGACCGGGCGCTCCCTGGACGAGCACGTAACCGATGACCACAACCAGTATGAGGACGGTTATAATCCCACCTCCCCAAACGTAGACCATGGCCAGCGCCTGGGTGGTCCTAGGCGAGACTCTGCGCATGGGTACCCCTCTTGAGCGTTACCACCGCAATGCTGTTGAGCAGGACTATGAACAGGAAGAGGACTATTCCGGTGGCAAACAGCGCGTCCTCATGTATCCCGGTGGCGTAGCTTATCTCCACGGCGATATTGCCGGTGAGGGTGCGCGCCGGGTCCAACGGCGACTTCGGGAAGACGATGGAGTTACCGATGACCATTATCATGGCCATCGTCTCGCCCACGGCCCGTCCCATGCCCAGGACGATACTGGCTCCGATGCCGGAGCGGGCGGCAGGCAGTATCACCCTCCAGATTGTCTGCCAGTGAGTCGCACCCAGCGCCAGCGCTCCCTCCTTGTAGGCCACCGGCACGGCCCGGATGCTGTCCTCGCTGATGCTTATTACGGTGGGCAGGACCATGGCCATCAGAACGATTGACGCGGCGAGCACGCTGAACCCGTTGCCCCCGATGTGCCGTACCGCCGGAACGAGGAGCACGAGTCCCACCAGCCCGTAGACCACCGAAGGGATGCCCACCAGCAGTTCCACCGCCGGGCGCAGGAACCGCCGCACCCCGGAGGGGGCCACCTCCGCCAGCAATATGGCACAGGCAATCCCCAGCGGTATCGCCAGAAGCAGCGATCCCGCCGTCACCGCCGCCGAGCCGGCTATCATGGCGAGTATGCCGTATTGCCCCTGCCCAGGCCGCCAGACCCCTCCTGTGAGAAAATCCAGAACGCCGACCTTCTCAAACGTCGGCGCTCCCTCCTTCACGATGAATACCGCGATTGCCAGGAGTATCAAGAAGGACAGCGTAGCCGTAACGAAGACCACGTACCTGGCAAGGCGGTCCATGAAGTGACGCGACATCTTGTATCCTCAATTTGTGGGGTGGGGTGGGCGGGGGCGCACCCACCCCACCACTGCCAAGGAGGGAAGGTTAGTATGCCGACATATAGCCCTCACCTTCGACTATCGCCTGGCCTTCCGGCCCCAGGCAGAAGTCGATGAACTGCTTCACTACCCCCGCCGGCTGACCCTTGGTCAGAAACAGTAGCGGCCGCACCACCGGGTACTTTCCACTGTTGGTATTGGCTACCGTCGCCGCTACTCCATTGATGCTCAGCGCCTTGATGGTGTCATTGATGTACCCGAACGAAAGGAAGCCGATTGCATCAGCATCCCCGGCTACCGCCGTCCTTACCGCACCGTTGGACGCCTGCAGAATCGCTCCCGCACCAATGAGAACCTCCCCCATCACCATCTCTTCAAACGCAGCCCTTGTCCCGGACCCCTCTTCCCGTGCCACCACGTGTATCTCTCTGTCCGCTCCACCCACTTCACTCCAGCGGGTGATCTCCCCCGCAAAGATATCCCGCACCTGCTCCTTGCTCAGATCACTCACCACCTGCGACGGGTGCGCTACAATCGCAATGCCATCTTGCGCCAGTACGTGCGTCACCAGCCCCAGCGTCTTTTCGCTCTCCTTCAGCTCCCTCGAAGCCGCACCAATGTCCACCGTCCCTGCGGCAGCAGACTTGACACCAGTACTTGAGCCTCCACCCTGCACCACCACGGTGACATCCGGATACTTGCGCGTGAAGGCATGGCCCAGCTTCTCCGCTACCGGCTGCACAGTGGTAGAGCCAGCTTCGGTTATGGTGCTCTTCTCCTGCTTGGCCGGCGGCGAATCACCGGGCTCCTCTGTGGTCGCCGCCTCACCGCACCCTGCCAGGGCAAGCATGGATGCCAGGACCACCGCCACGGGCAGAGCCAACCACCTCTTCTTCTTACCTGCCAATTGCATACCTCCTCAGATTGCCGTACTCCATCAATACCAGTCTGGCAGCCATCCGTTAAGTCCAGGTTAGGGAAGCATTAAGCGTTTGTTAACCCTTTTATACAAATCTGTTAAGGTACAACCGCCCAGGCGAACGAAGTGGAGTTGCGCCGGAATGACAGAAACAGGACAACGGCCAGCTCTCACCCGGTGGGAATCCCCACCCGACAAGTGCTAGAATCGAATGGGGCAGAAATCTGTAACCGGCAAGGGCTTGAGAGGACATGAAGACCGTACTTTTCGTGTGCGTGCACAACTCGGACCGGAGCCAGATGGCCGAGGCATTCTTCAACCAGCTTGCCGCAGGGCGGGCCCAGGCCTTCTCCGCGGGTACCCAGCCGGCAGACGCGGTCCATCCCGTGGTCATAGAGGCAATGCGGGAAGTGGGCATTGACATCAGCCGTAACCGGCCGAAGGTGCTGACACTGGAAGCGGCCGAGGAGGCGGACCGTATCGTAACCATGGGCTGTGGAGTGGAGGGGGTGTGCCCGGCGGGCATGGTTGAGACCGAGGACTGGAACCTGGATGACCCTCAGGGTATGACCCTGGAGGGGGTGCGGCACATACGAGACGAGACCCGGGAGCGGGTCGTCGCTCTCCTGGAAGAGATTGCGGCCGGACCGGGACCGGGTATCTCCGGCCCCGAAATATGTCCCGCAGACACTGATCACTCTGCTGCAGAGGTTTGAGGATGACTGAAGCGCTCTCCAAGACCGCCATTGACCACATCGTACGCCCAAGGAACCTGGGCCGACTGAGTGGGGCCGACGGCTTCGGCCGGGTGACCGGACCCTGTGGCGACACCATGGAGATATGGCTCATGGTGAGAGACAACCGGGTGTGCGAGGCCACCTTCATGACTGACGGATGCGCTACCACCCTCGCCTCGGGCAGCATGGTCACCGAGCTTGCTACCGGCAGGCCGGTGGCCGAGGCCATGAAGATTGATCAGGACGAGATACTCCGGTGCCTGGAGGGGCTACCTCCGGACAGCCAGCACTGTGCCCTACTGGCGGCCAACACACTCAGAGAAGCGATACGGGACTACCTTGCCGTAAGCCGGGAGCCGTGGCGCAAAGCCTACCGCACCTACTGATTGGTGCCCGTGGCGGCTCTCACCCGGTTGCGCTACCACAGCAGGTTGTTCCGGCGGCCCGTGGCGGGCTGCTCGTGTCAGCCCTCTCTCCAGCTCGGCTGGACTCCCAGCCAGAGCCCTACCGGCCCAGGTCCATACCTTCCCAGGCGTCCAGTTCCTCGCGGCCGGGATCAATCTCCACCCGGCAGGGAACATCAAACAGCATGGTAGGACGATACTCCGCGGAGTAAGGCTCCCACCGGGGGATGAAGGCATGGTTGGGGTCGCCGTTGCGGGCGAAAGCAGCCCAGGTCTGGCTGACTATCGCTGCCAGCCCGCGAGTAAAGGGGTGGTCACCCGCCAGGGGCGAGTCATCGGTATTGTCAAACGCAAACGGGATCTCGACCCCGTGGCCCGCCTTGAAGAGTCCCCCGAGGAAGTTGGACTCCCACGTGAAGAGGTACATGAATACCGGGGCCGGCCCACCCGCAGCCTTGCGCTCCGCCAGCAGGATTGACGCCCGGCGGGCCCTCTCGCTGGTGATCCCGATGAGCAGCTCCCAGGGCGCGGCCTCCGGCCTCGTCCTCCTGTAGACATCCAGTATGCTGTCCAGGCGGTCACCCAGTACCGGCGCCAGGCGCTGACGAAGCTCCGGTTCCTCCAGCCTGCGGCGCCGGGGATCGCGCGCCAGGAAGAGCGCGTTCTCATCCCGATTCGTCCCGATCATCAGGGGCACATCCGCCGCAGCAGGCGCCGCCTCCGGATCGAACGGATGGGCAGGCAGGAAGGGGCCGTCGACCACCGGCGCCAGCCTCATCATGGGCCCGGCGGCAGCACCCGTCATGCCAAAGCGCGGCTGCTCGGGCATTAGCGCATCCACGGCGTCCAGCAGCTGCTCCGCCGGTACCGTCTGGAGCTTCTGAACCTCGTCCGTCCCGATCTCAAGCCTGGCCAGTACACGCTCAGCGAAGTCGTTAGCATCACTTGCCTCCACTCCCCGCAGTCCGGCACCGCTCTGTATGACGGCGCGATGAAAGAGGCCTTCCGCCGGGGGCATACCTAGCAGGGTACTGACCTTGGCTCCCCCGCCGGACTCCCCAAAGACAGTCACGTTGCCGGGGTCGCCCCCAAAGGTCTCGATATTGGCCCGCACCCACTCCAGGGCTAGCACCGCGTCCAGCATTCCGGCCACCCCCGAACCGGCGAAGTCCTCCCCCACGATATCCGCCAGGTGGAGGTATCCGAACACGTTCAGCCGGTGGTTGATCGTCACCACCACCACGTCGCACCGCCGGGCAAGGTTGGCGCCGTTGTACATCACCTCTGATCCGGCCCCCGAGGTATAGCCGCGACCGTGCAGCCAGACCATGACCGGGCGCTTCCCACCGTCCCTCATGCCCGGCGTCCACACGTTCAGCACCAGGCAGCTCTCACTCTGGGGCAAGAACCTGAGGTGCCCTTCGGTGCGGGCCACCGAGTACGGCCGTGTCTCGTCCACCAGCTGGCCCCGCTGCGGGCAGATCGGCCCGAAGTCGCCCGCGTATCTCACCCCTGCCCACGGCTCTACCGGAACCGGGGGCAGGAATCGCCTTTTCCCCCCGGTGGACGCGCCGTACGGGACACCCTTGAAGTTATAGACGTCTCTCTCCATGGTTCCGCAAACATTTCCTGCGGTTGTCTCTGCCATTACTTCAATCATCACCTGCTCCTTCCCGACCGCCACTACCGGCGTCAGGTATGCATCCTACCGGCAGCATTGTGTACCCGCGGGTATCCGGATGTCAATCCCCCTCGTGCCCGGGGGCTTGCGCCGCCTACCTGCCCTTCCACTGCGGCTTTCTCTTCTCGGCATAGGCCCTGAAAGCCTCGCGGACGTCCTCGGTACCGGGCAGGTAGTTGAACTCCTGCCATTTAGCCAGGGTGATCGACGATGGCACAACGCTGGAGAGCCGGGCGCTTCTGCAGGCTTCCACGACGATCCTCACCGACAGTGGGGCCAGCTCGCATATGTCCTGGGCCATTTCCCTGGCGGCAGAAATGAGCTGGTCATCCGGCACAACCCTGTTTATCAGGCCGATCTCGTAGCACCTTTGGGCAGGTATCTTGGCGGCCAGTGCTATCTCCACCCCCAGGTGAAAGGGAAGCATCTGGGTGGCGATTGCCTGGCCCCCACCCTGAAACCCGAAGAGAGGCTCGTTCTGCCAGAACGTGGCACTTTCTGCCGCCACGACGAGGTCGCACCCCATGGCCACGAACCACCCGTATCCGATGGCCCACCCATTGACAGCAGCAATGACCGGCTTGGGTATGCGTTCCCGGTGCTCGAATGCACCCCACCGGCCCAGCCTTCTCCTCTCCTCGGCCTGCTGCTGCCGCTCCTCATCGGAAAGCCCCACCATGTCCTTGGTGTCCTGTCCGGAGCAGAAGGAGCTGCCCACGCCGGTAAGGATGGCCACTCGAACGTCATCGTCTTCTTCGAACAGGCCGAAGGCACCATTGAGACCGCGCCGCATGGCCATGTTGAGTGAGTTACGGCGGGCGTCGTTGTTCATACGGATGATGACAATGGGGCCATCCTGCTCGTAGTCCACACAATCAAATTGCTTCACCTCTGCCATTGGTACCTCCCGGTCAACCTCATTTTGGCGGAGACGCACAGACGGAGCACGCGCCCTTCTGCTGGCCCAGGAATGCAGGTTACGAACCGGCTATGACCCTGACCCGATACGGCGCATGTCCTGCCCTATCTCTCTCCTCGAGACAACCGGGAATAGCCTCTTGGCCATCTCCAGCGCATTCCCCCAGAGGTCAAAATGTGCCAGCCCGCCCCTGGAGGTCTGCATTCGCCGCCGGTCGACTCCCACTCTGTGGGCGGCCTCCGCCAGGGCCTCGCGGTTGTTCCCGTCATCATAGAGATGACCCAGCTCCGTGTCCACGGCGATGCCCAGCGGTTGCTTCTCGAATCCCGAGAAAAGGTGCAGCTTGACCACGGTTCCCTTTCCGTTCCACTAGCCTGTCCGTCCAGCCTGATCCGTGGGGGCCTCGGCAAGCTGTCTGCCCAGGGCCCGGCACTGCTCCACTGCCTGCCGGTCCGGCGCACCGCGACAGCCCACCGGCTCGCCTATCTGAGTTCCCACGCGCCTGAAGATGCGGAGCATGGTCTCCCTCACCCTGCCACCACCCCCGTGCGAGTAAAAGAGGACGTACGGCTTGGCCTTCAGCCCTGCCAGCCCTTTGCGCACGTCATGCACGTAGTGGTCGTCCATGAATGTCTTGAGGCCGCCGGCGATATAGCTGTAGTAGTCCGGCGAACCGAAAGCCACGCGGTCGTACTCCGGGAACCGGGTCACCGGGTATCTGCCGTCGTTGGTATTGAAGAGGTCTACCTCGCAACCTGCTCCCCTGAGACCCTCGGCCACTGCTTCCGCCATGGCGGCGGTGTTGCCGAACTCCTGGGAGTGATACAGCACCAGTGCCTTTGCCATTCCGCTCTCCTTCTATCTATGCTTCAGGGGCGGGCTACCACGCGGCCAGGCCCGGCCGCACATCAACCCGCAGATGCGCTCACTATCTCAGGACGAAGGGCACAACCAGGGCCACCAGTCCCGTGAACAGGACGACAAGCATGAACAGATTGTACCTGGTGTTGTAGTTGCTAAGGAGAGAGGGGTCATAGTAGCCTTCGACACCCTGGTCGCGGTACATCTTCAGCAGGCCCTCCAGCAGCTTCATGCGGGTCTGCCTTCCCCGTATCAACCCGATCTCAGCGACGAAATTGACCACCAGCACGAGGGCGACGAAGGTAAACATCACGATCGTGGTGGTACCATTGCCTTCGGATGCTGCTATGCCTGAATTGACGCCCAGAGACAGCAGGTTCAGCACGATGGCGGTGAGAACGAAGATCGTGTCTGTACGGGTGTTCTGCTGTAGCTCGGTGACCAGGTGCTCGTGAACTCGCTCGATCATGCTACCTCCTTGGCTGCCAGGCACTCGTCGCTGCCGACTATCACCTGCTCCGGCCGAAGCGCAGGAATACGTACACGAAAGCTGCCACCACCACCCCTCCCACGACACCACCAACCCACACCCACGACCCTTCCGGCTCGTCCACGCGAATATTGAGGACGGCTGTCTGCCGCACCTGGTCGGAGGCGGCATCCAAGCTGACTTCACGATAGGCGGTAGAGGCCTCGGGGGCGTTGATGGTGACCCTGACATCCCGCGAAGCGCCGGGAGCCAGGCTGGCTATCTCAGCAGGGTCGAATGCCACTGTCCACCCACTCGGCCCACTCAACGAGAAGTCGATGGAGGTGAGGATACCGCTGCCAGTATTGCTGATCCTGATAGTAATCTCACTATCCTCTCCGGCGGTGATCTTGTGGTAGGACAGGGACCTTGGGCTTACCTCCATCGAGTAGGTCGGTACCACCACCGCGACAAGCTCGATGGTCTCACTTATGTCACCAGAGCCCACTGTGAGGCTGACACGGTACTCTCCCACTGGAGGCCTGGCTGATGGTGACGGCATCGAGACCACCATGACCCGGTCGGACGGCCGCTCGCCGGGCTCAAGCCGGATAACCGATACCCTGATGGTCTCGTCAGTCGAGGTCACGTACGTGCTCCAGTCGGAAGGCCCGCTCGCACGGAGATTGAACTGGCGTGGCTGGCTACCGTGGTAGGCTACTGAGACGGGAAACTTGAAGACGGCACCCGGGGCCTCACTTTCCACCCTGGGGTAGACCGCCTCCAGCTCAAGTGCTTCATCCTGGGCAAAAGCCGGTGATATCAGCAGGAATACCACCGTCCCTGCGGATGCCACCACGCAACAGAACCGCTGGAAACCTCTCATGCGCCCATCCCAGGCCGGTCATTTGGCTACCGGTAGAGAAACCCATTATACAACAGCCGCGCCAGCAACTGAAGAGGAAGAAGTCAGCAGTAAGCGCACGCACGGCAAAATTCTATGATTCTAGCAGGATTTTGGATGTAGGAACTATTGATAATGTCCTAGACTCAGGTAGAATCCATTTATGCAGCTTTGACATACCAAAGAGTAATCAATTATCATCTCGACAAGGTGATACAAATGCCCTTTGATAATTATCGCGCAGTTTTTGAAGTAGCCAGAAGGTTAAACATACACCGCGATACCGCAAAACGTCTCTACCGACAAGGCGACATCACCGTAACCAAACTCCATAATCATTCGCTTGTCGAAAAAGTAAGCTTCAGTTGTTTGCCGTGAACTATTCCCCAAAGCGTGGTGGTAAAAAGCGATTACTACGATGGTGAAGATATGTCCAAAAGACAGTTGTCACTAATGGCTCCAGACAGTGCGGACGTTCAGGAATTCTGTCAAGGTAACATTACGGACTGTTTCGACTGTGAAGATGCTGAGAATTGCCCACTTCTGAATGAGCTATTCATAAAGCACTTCAAACGTAACGGTATTAACCATTACGTAGCAAGTGAAGAACGTAGAGTTCATCCTAAAAACGCATTGAACGAGCTTACAGGTTCAGAGTGGTTATACTTCACAAAGACTTTGTTGACAACCTCATACTCTAGCAAGTATGCTCACGAGCTGAGGAAAGCTCACGGTGCTAACAAACCGCCGGAACTAATGAAATATCTCATTGAGTTCTTTACAAGACGCAATGATAGAATCCTGGACCCGTTTGCAGGTGTAGGCGGAACACTTATAGGTGCCGCTATATCAACTCCACCTCGCGAGTGTATTGGAATAGAGATTAACCCCAAATGGATCGATATTTACAGTCAAGTGATGGAAAAGTGCAAATCTGAGGGTCTAGACCTGAGAAAGTATGAACTCCTGAAGGGTGACTGCCTCGAATTGATGAAATCGTATAATGATGAAGACTTCCAATTCATTGCCACCGACCCGCCCTATAACCTCCATCTAGAAAAGACTATGTGTAATGGTCAATATGAGAGCTTCGTCAACAGAAGAACGGATTACGATATGCAGTCTGAAGACAAGCGTGACCTGGCTAATCTTACGACTTATGAAGATTACCTTAACTCAATGGAGCAGATACTTCGACAATGCCATAGACTTCTACAAAGTGGAAAGTATATGGCAATCATTCTTCGTAATGCTTACCAAGATGGTGAATATATTTTCACTCACGTTGACATCGCCAGAAGGGCAAAAAGGCAGGGTTTCACTCCAAAGGGCGAAATAATTTGGTACGCGGCGGGAACTAGATTAAGACCATATGGTTACCCATATTCGTACGTGCCTAATATATCACATCAGTATGTTATTATCCTTCAAAAGAGCAAAGAGACCAACAAACGTAGGAGGTCTGCCGGTGCCCCGTGTTAAGGGTAAAATGAGTTTCAGTGATGCCGCCTACGAAGTATTGAAATCTGAGAACAGACCTTTGTCGCCTACAGAAGTAGTTGCGCTTGCCATAAAGAGAAAACTGATTGGAACCGAAAGCAAGAGACCTGGTGCCACGATGGCGGCTCGTCTTTGGTCTGATGACCGTTTTGTAAGTGTAGGTTCCGGTAAGTGGAACTTAAAAGAGTGACAATAAGAAGTCTTGCCTTTCAAGCATTCTTATTGAGTAACTCCTGAACTTCCTCTATTGACAGCATCTTTTCCTTCACACGATGTATCATTCTGTGACAATTTGAGCAAACAGTTTTCAGGTTCTCCAAAGCCTCTTCTATCGTTGCTTGCTCTCCTTCAATATCCATTAAGTGCATGGGCTGTAAGTGATGAATTTCTATAAAGTCTTTGCCTATCTCACCATAGGTCTTAAGAAAATCAAAGCCACACGCCACGCAAAACAAACTACCGTTGTGTTGCTTCTTAAATTCGTTTATTGCTATTTCCCTTAGTTTATTTGACCTGTTCCTTTGAGTAATGGTTCGCTTGTCAACCGAACCTTCCTCGATTATTACGCCCGAATAGTCTTGTTGTGCCTCTTTTTCAATCGTTGCTGAACTGAACCCCTGATTAGTCAACGAAGAAACAATGTCTTCCGGTCGACCATCATCCACTACTATTTCTATGCTTTCAAGATGCTGTACACCATCGGGGGTTATTGTCCAAACTCCCCTTTTGCCCAGTTTGCGATATCGTGCCCAGTTATGTTTCTCAAAAGTATTGTGTGATTTGAGGTTTCTAACCTTTTGGCTAAAATATGTGTCTTTCCTCCCCTCAAGTATTTGCATATCGTGTCCCGTAGGTTGGAGAACATCCATGAGATGATCAATCAACTGCGTGGTGGTCACACCATTAGCGTTATCCCTCATAAACTTGAGGGCAGGGATAACTAGTTCTGGCTCCGAATATTCTGTCATCGTAAACCTACTTTCTTTTCGTTATCATAGCCCGAGTCCTGAACAAGGTCAATAAAGCTTGATTCGCAGTAACAGTCAGTAGAGCCTGGCCAAGCCAGCCAAGGTGGCGGCCGAGCAGCACAGCGCCCTAGTATCCTGTTTCTAAAGTCCGCTGAGTAATTCCGGTGGTTCTAACCATGGGTCTTCTGCAAATCACCATTCCGGCGCAAGCCGGAATCCACTTCCCCCATCTGGATTCCGAATCAAGCACTTATGCCCGCTTGCGCCGGGCGCCATGATCGGAATGGTTATCCAATAATGGTCTCGCCTGGAACAATCCTTCCACGTATTTCGGTTACAGGACACTAGAACGTCGGGCCCTGCTTGAGATACCCGAAGGGCTGTGACCGGTTCAGCTCGGCGCAGGTCAGGTGGCCGCCGGCAACCCGCAGCACCGCCTCAAAGACCTCCCGCCCGACCTCCCCCAGCGTATGCCCGCCGTCGTCGGCGATCGTCCCGGCGTTCACATCCATATCCCCCGGCATACTGTTGAACATCCGGCTGTTGCTGGACACCTTGATCACGGGGGTAGCCGGGAAACCCGCCGGGCTGCCCCGCCCGGTGGTGAAGACAACAAGCTGGGCCCCACCACCAACCATCCCCGCCATGGAGTCTATGTCATACCCGGGCGTGTCCATGATCACCAGGCCGCGCCGGTCCGGTCGCTGAGCGTAGCCGACCACCTCGTTTATCGGGGTAGTGCCCGCCTTGGTAATGCAACCCAGGGATTTCTCGGTGATTGACGAGAGGCCGCCCTCGATGTTACCCGGCGCTATCACCATTCCGGCACGGTCACCCAGGGCCTCGCGCACCTTCTTCTCGTGGTCCTTTACCAGCTGCTCCACCTGCTCGCCGATCTCGGAGGTAGAGCCACGGCGCTTGAGTATTTGTGCCGTACCGATCATCTCGGTGGTCTCGCTGAGAATGACCGTTGCACCCTCCACCACCAGGAGGTCAGCCGCCACACCCACGGCCGGATTGGCGGTTACTCCCGAGAAAGCGTCGGAACCCCCGCACTCCAGCCCCACGATCAGCTCGCTCACGGGAACCGGCTCTCGCTCCTGCGTCGCCAGCTCTTTCAGAAAACGGGCGGCAATCTCTATGCCTCTGGCCGTGGTGGCCGCACTGCCTCCGTCCTTCTGAATCACCAGTGTCTCCACCGGCTTACCCTCAACGCCCCGGGCCAGACTCTCGGCACTCAGCCCCTCGCAACCCAGCCCGACAAACAGCACCGCCCCCACGTTGGCGCCATTGGCCAGCCCGGTAATGACCCGCGAGCTGTTGCGCAAGTCCTCCCTGCTGGCATAGCCACATCCATAGGCATGCGTAAGGGTCACCACCCGGGGAAGAGCACGGCCGATGGCCTCCACCACACCGCTTGCGCAGCTGACCGAAGAGACCACCAGCACGTGGTTGCGCACCCCGGCCCGGCCGTCCCTGCGCCGGTAGCCCATAAACTCCATCTCGTACCACCTCCACCGCGCTAGGAATCCCCGGGAATGGGCCTGGTATTGTGCACATGCACCCACTGGCCCGGGGCTATGTCCCGGACGGCTTCTACTATCGGCTCACCGTAGCGGATGACCATGTCCCCCGCGGAGATAGGTGCAAGGGCAACCTTGTGGGCCAAGGGAATATCCTCGGCGGTGTCAACCACGTGCTCCCCGCCCACGATCACCGGGCTGCCCTTCTCCAGAGGACGAGCGGCCACGGCGACGTTATCTCTCTCATTGATCTTTATGGCATTGCCAGTCACGGCCTGCTTCGCTCCTTGACATACGCGGGCTATCCTGGCCGGTAAGCACCGGTCAGCAGTGTACCCCTTCTCCCCGGTCCTGTCAACGCTGCCAGACATCTGACAGCCCTCTCGGTGCACCGTATCTGCTTTGACGTCGCCCCTACCTGCTGGTAGAATCATGCAGCAATCGCACCGGTCCGGCAGCGCTGCCCCCTGCCCGGGCAAGGAGGCCGTCTGCCGCAGGCCGGACAAAGGAGGCGCCAGGTGGGAAGGCTTGATGATAAGGTTGCCGTGATTACCGGTGGGGCCAGTGGCATCGGCAGGGCGACGGTGAGGCTTTTCGTGAACGAGGGGGCCAGGGTAGTCTTCGGGGACATCGAGGACGGAATGGCCCAGACTCTCGCCAGCGAGCTCGGGCCGAACGCCTCCTTCCTCCATACTGACGTAACCAGGGAAGAGGACATCAGGGCGCTGGTGGATCACGCGGTGGAGAGGCTGGGACGGCTCGACTGTATGTTCAACAACGCCGGGTCGGGTGGTGCCAGCGGACCGATTGACGAGATTTCGACCGAGGACTGGGACGCCACCGTTGCACTCCTGCTCCGGAGCGTCTTCCTGGGCATCAAGCACGCCGCCCGGGTGATGAGGCCACGCGGTGCGGGGAGCATCGTCAGCACCTCCAGCGTGGCCGGTATCCAGACCGGCTTCGGTGCCCACCCCTACAGCACCTGCAAGGCGGGCATCATCCACCTGACCCGCACCGCGGCCATGGAGCTCGGCCTGAGCGGGATTCGGGTGAACTGCGTCTGCCCGGGAGGTATCGCCACTGGCATCTTCGGAAGGGGGCTGGGCCTGTGCGCCGAGGACGCCCTCAAGGCCGCCGAGCTGCTCAAGGTACCGTTTGCCGACCTCCAGCCGATAAGACGTGCGGGTCTGCCCGAAGACATCGCCCAGGCCGCACTCTGGCTGGCCAGTGATGATTCCGCCTTTGTCAACGGCCATGCCCTGGTAGTCGACGGCGGGCTGACCGGTGGACACCCCTGGACCGGCGCTGACCCCGAGGCCTCACCGATAATCTCGGCCATTGTGAAGGCCCTTCAACCCCACCTGGAAGGGCTACAGCAGCAGACCGGGCCCGTGACCGAGGACTGAATCACTGCCGGTCACTGCCGGGGCTTGCCCGCCCCCGCATCATGCGTTCGGGGCGGACTCCTGGCGAGCCCGGGTTCTGTTTGGTTTTGGCCGCATCGGGTGGCAGATGTCATTGTTGTCCAAAGGGTATTTTCACAGGTTATGGTTTATTTGCGAGAACACATCAAGCATTGCGCGCCCGCCTCAAGCGCACCCGCCAATCTCACCAACGGCAGGGCATGCCTCCTTTCGCCGGCAGTGACTCTACGGGCAGGCAGGGACGAAGTGGCGCCCGAGCGCCGCTTTCTTGACATGCCGCCGCCGTACGCGTATTATCGGTGCCAAGTACAGGCAGTCCGGCCCATCCCCGGGGGCTCGCTGGTGCACTCTGCGGCTTAACAGTTTCCCGGTTATCTGAGCGTACGGGGGTCTCCCATGGACAGGGACAGAATAGTCAGGGTTCTCATCGCCAAACCGGGGCTGGACGGGCACGACCGCGGTGCCAAGGTTCTTACGCTTGGATTGCGCGACGAGGGCATGGAGGTCATCTACACCGGCCTGCGCCAGACACCGGAGAAAGTCGTCCAGGCGGCGGTGCAGGAGGACGTGGACGTGGTGGGGCTGAGCTGCCTTTCCGGTGCCCACAACGAGCTCTTCCCACGGGTGGTGGAGCTACTACGCGAGTCCGGAAAAGAGGACAGCCTGGTCCTCGGAGGCGGCCTCATCCCTGAGGAGGACGTCCCCCGGCTCAAGGAAAAGGGCATCAGCGCCGTCTTCACTTCGGGTACGTCCATCCACGCCATCGCCGAGTACATCCGGCAGAACGTTGCCCCCTGAAACTCCAGCCCTGGTACCGGCCGGCCTTCGGTACCGTGAGGAGACCGGCGGGAAGGACGAGAGGATGCTGTTCAACAAGAGAGAGCTGAGCAGAATTTCCCGGGCGAAGCGGGAGTGGCAAGAAGGACCGCTCAGGCAGCAACTGGAGCGATTCGGGATGGAGGCGCCTCCCGCGAACACCTACACCCCGGCTGACCTGGGTGACTGGGACTTCCTGGAGAAGGTAGGTTTGCCCGGACAGTACCCTTTCACCAGCCTGGAACACCCTACTCACCTGCCCGAACGGGGGGCCGCGGTCAGCGCGGTACGCTTCGTGGCCGGTGCCTATGCCGGATACGGCACAGTTGAGGACACCCGGGACCTCTGGCGAGAGCAGGGACGCAGGGGTGCCAATGTCGCCTTTGACCTGCCCACCCAGTGCGGATACGACTCGGACGACCCCATAGCCCGCGGCGAGGTGGGCAAGGTGGGCATCGCCGTGGACACCCTGCGCGATTTCGACGTACTCTACCAGTTCCTGGATGGCATGGCCGGCCTGGACCAGACCGCCTCCAACTTCACCATCAATGCCCCCTGCAACATCATACTGGCGATGTACATCGCGGTGGCCGAGAAGCGAGGGGTTGACCCCACCCGGCTCCGCGGCACCCCGCAGAATGACATCCTCAAGGAATTCATCGCGCGAGGCACCTACATCTTCCCGCCGGACCCTTCGATGCGCATGATCAGGGACACGATAACCTACTGTAACAAGAACCTCCCCCTCCTCAACCCCATCAGCATCTGCGGCTACCATATCCGCGAGGCGGGAGCCACCGCCGCCCAGACCATGGCCTTCACCTTCTCCAATGCCATTGCCTACGTGCAGCTGGGGATTGACGCCGGCCTGGACGTGGACGACTTCGTCCGGCGCTTCACCTTCCTGAACTTCAGCGGCAGCATGGACTTCTTCCTGGAGATTGCCCGTGCCCGGGCAGCCCGCCGCATATGGGCGAGGATAATGAAAGACAGATTTGGGGCAAAGAACCCCAGGAACTGGATAACCAGCGGCCTGGGGAGCGCCGTGGAAGGGCGCTACTGCTACACCACCCAGAGACCCCTGAACAACCTGGCCCGTGGCATCATTATGGGTGTCGCTGCTGCCCTATCAGGGGGACGCCCCTCGGGCGGAGTGCCCTATGACGAGCCTCTCGGGCTGGGGCACAGCTACGAGGCGTCGCAGCTCTCCCTGGACGCGGCGCGTATCATGCGTCACGAGGCTAAACTTGGAGAGGTCATCGACCCGCTGGCGGGCTCATACTACGTGGAGTCACTTACCGACCAGGTGGAGCAGGAGACCCTGGAGATAATGCGAAGGGTGGAGGAGATGGGCGGCTCGGTGGAAGCGATCAAGAGCGGCTGGATGCAGCGCGAGGTGGCCAGGAGCGCCTACCAGTTCCACCGCGAGGTGGAGAATGGCGAGCGGGTCATCGTGGGCCTGAACCGGTTCACTGGAGACAACGAACTCAACGTGTCCACCAGCAGGCTCGCCCCACATCCCTACGACCCCAGGAAGCGCGAAGACGCCGAGGAGCGCCAGCTTGCCAATCTAGCCCAGGTGAAAAAGGAGCGGGACAACCGGCAGGTGCAGTCCAGCCTCAAGGCCCTGCACAGGGCCGCCCAGGACAAGAACGAAAACCTCATGCCCTACTTCCTGGACTGCGTCAAGGCCTACGCCACTATCGGCGAGATGTGCAACGTGCTCCGCGACGTTTTTGGTGAATGGGAGCCGGTGGATGTCCTGTGAACACCGCCGTAATGCGGACATAAGGAGATGGCCATGGCAGAAGACCTGATTCTCGCTGAGAAAGACGGCCGTATCTGTACCCTCGCTATCAACCGCCCCGAGAAGCACAACTCCCTGAACCCGGAGGCGCTGATCCAGCTCGGAGACATCCTGAACTCCCTCAAGGAACAGGGAGAGATACGGGCAGTCGTCATACGCGGCGCCGGTGAGCAGGCATTCTCCTCCGGCTATGACATCGGGCGGATTGGCGGTAGCTCTGCCTCCGAGGGACCGCAGAGAAACCCCCTGGAGTACGGCATGAGCAGCGTCCAGAACTTCCCCTACCCGGTCATCGCCATGATATACGGCTACTGTGTCGGTGCCGGACTGGAGCTCGCCGTGGCCTGTGACCTGCGCCTTGCCGCTGATACCGCCCGCCTGGGCATCACCCCGGCCAAGCTCGGCGTGGTCTATAGCGCCGAGGGTATCCGCAGATTCCTCAACGTGATCGGGACGACGCCCACCAAGGAGCTATTCTACACCGGCCGCCTGGTTAGCGCCCAGAGGGCACGGGAGATGGGCCTGGTGGACTACGTCCACCCCGCCACCACCCTGTCCGCGGCCACGTACGAGCTGGCCGCAGAGATTGCCGGCAACGCCCCCCGGTCTGTCAGCGCTGCCAAGACCACCGTGGCCAGGCTCCTCAGCCACCAGAAGCTCTCACCGGAAGATGAAGCCGAGCTCCGCCGCCTCCAGGCAGAGGCCTATGCTAGCGAGGACCTCAGGGAGGGACAGAAGGCCTTCATGGAAAAACGCAAGCCGGAGTTCACCGGGCGCTAGCGGAAGGGAGACAAGCACAGCATGGAAACGGCGCTCTCCGGGGTCCGCGTTCTGGACCTGACCCGCGCGCTTGCCGGACCATACTGCTCCATGATCCTGGGAGACCTTGGCGCCGAGATCATCAAGATCGAGGCGGTGGCAGGCAGGTCCGAGGTGACCGGACCCTATGCCTACAAGGGGCAGGATGGCTACTTTATGAGCGTCAACCGCAGCAAGAAGAGCGTCACCCTGGACATCCGTACCGAGAAGGGCCGCGAGGTCTTCTACGACCTGGTGCGGGTGTCAGACATCGTGCTGGACAACTTCCGGCCGGGGGTCCTGGAGAGGCTCAGAGCAGACTACGATACCCTCAGGGACATCAATCCTCGTATCATCTCCTGCTCCATCAGCGGTTTCGGGGCTGACGGGCCTTACCGGGACCGCCCGGCCTATGATCTGGTGGTGCAGGCCATCAGCGGCGCGATGAGCATCACCGGTGAACCGGGACGGCCGCCGGTACGCTCGGGAGTGGCCATCGGCGACCAAGGAGCGGGGATGTACGCGGCCCACGGCATACTCGCCGCGCTCTACGCCCGCGAGCGTACCGGCCTGGGATGCAGGGTTGAGACATCACTCCTGGAGGCCATGATAGCCCAGCTCGCCTACGAGGCAAGCCTGTACCTGCTGTCCGGCATCATACCGGAGGCCCTGGGGTCGGGACACCGTATCCTGCCGTTCTACAACGCCTTCCAGACCAGCGACGGCTACATTGCCGTCGCCGCCATCAACCGGTTCCCCAACCTGTGCCGGGCACTGGGGCGCGAGGGCCTGGCCGACGATCCACGCTACCAGGGCCGCCAGATCGGCGAGCACCGCGACGAGGTCATTGCCCTGATGCAGGAGGTCTTCCTCACCCGGACCAACGCCGAGTGGCTAGACCTGCTCAATCAGAATGACGTCCCCTGCGGCGCGGTAAACACCCTGGATTCGGCCCTGGCCGATCCCCAGGTCAAAGCCCGGGACATGGTGGTATCGATCGAGCATACCCTGGGAGGACAGATCCGGCAGACAGGCAACCCGGTCAGGATTTCATCCACTCCACCCGGGGAGCGGTCCCGCTTCCTGTCACCCCCTACCCTGGGTGAGCATACCACCGAGGTGCTCTCCGGCATACTGAGCTACCCCACCGAGAAGATAGATCAGCTGAGGCAAGAGAAGGTGATATGACCGGCCCGCCCGCCTTCAGCCCGAGGAACGATGAAAGAATCCAAAACGCCCCCTGAACTGGTATCGGAGATGCTGTCCGGCGACCAGCTTGCCCTCGCGCGCCTGATTACCCTCGTGGAGAGGGATACGCAGGACGTACCAGAGATAATGCGCCTGGTATACCCGCACACCGGCAGGGCCCACTGCGTGGGCATCACCGGGTCCCCCGGCGGAGGCAAGAGCACCCTGGTGGACCGGCTGGTATCACTGATACGCGCTGAAGAGAGAACCACCGGGATTGTCGCCGTCGACCCCACCAGTCCGTTCTCCAGCGGCGCGGTCCTGGGAGACCGGATACGCATGCAGCGCCACTATCTTGACAAGGGAGTCTTCATCCGCAGTATGGCCACGCGCGGCAGCCACGGCGGACTGCCCCTGGCGGCCAAAGGCGTTATCATGCTGATGGATGCCTTCGGCATGGACTACGTGCTCATTGAGACCGTCGGGGTCGGGCAGGCAGAGCTGGACATCATGAAGCGCTCCGATACCGTGGTGGTCGTGCTCGTGCCCGGTGCTGGCGACACCGTCCAGACCATGAAGGCAGGCATCATGGAGATTGCAGACATCTTCGCGATCAACAAGGCGGACCTGCCCGGCGCCAACCAGGTACTCATCGACCTTGAGACCATGCTCGAGATGAGCCCAGCCGACCCCGTTTGGAAGGTGCCGGTAGTAACTACCCAGGCGAATCAGGGCAGCGGGGCGGACGAGCTCTACCAACAGATACAGGCCCACCGCCAGGCCCTGGTCCAGTCCGGACGGCTTGCCGAAAGGCGCCGGGAGCAGCGCCGGGACGAGGTCCTGGAAGGTGTGCAGCGCAGCATACAAACACGGCTACTGGAGCTTATTCAGCATGATGGCGAGTTCGCTGCCATCATGGCCAGGGTGGCCACCGGAGAGCTGGACCCGTACTCCGCCGCAGGCGCAGTCATGAGTAGTGAAAGCCTGCTCCAGAGCTGCCTGTCAGCAGAGGAGGTGGGAAGATGGGAGCCACCGAAGACATAGCCCGGTTCGTTGTCACCACCGATTCCGGCAGCATCCCCACAGACGTCCTCCGCGCCGCCAGGGACGGGGTGCTCGATTGCCTGGGAGTGACCCTCGCCGGGTCCGGTGAGCCAGCGGGCAGGATCATCACCGACTACGTCAGGGAGATCGGCGGTACTCCCCGGGCGGGCGTGTTCGGGCATGGCTTCAAAAGCACCCCTTCCCAGGCCGCACTGGCCAACGGCACCATGGCCCACGCCCTGGACTATGACGACGTTATCGCTCCCATGTCCGGTCACCCTTCCGTCCCGGTATTGCCTGCCGTTCTCGCCCTGGGCGAGGATAGACACACCCCCGGCATAGACATACTGGCTGCCTACGTCATCGGCATAGAGGTCGAAGCCAAGATAGGCTCTGGAATCGGTATGCGCCACTACGCTGCTGGCTGGCACCCTACCTCCACCCTGGGCACACTGGGAGCGGCCGCGGGGGCCGCCAGGATACTCCGCCTGGACCTACACCAGACCAGGGTGGCCCTGGGCATCGCCGCTTCCCAGGCCAGCGGTCTCAGGCAGAACTTTGGCACCATGACCAAGCCCTTCCACGCGGGCATGGCCGCTCGCAACGGGGTCGTCGCGGCTACGCTTGCCACCCGGGGCTTCACCGCCGACCCGGACATCCTGGAGAGCCGGTTCGGCTTTGTCCCGGTGCTCGGCGGCGAAGGCGAGTATGACCTCGACCGCATGACACAAGACCTCGGCACGCCCTTTGCCCTTGTCAGCCCCGGCCTGGAGATAAAACCCTATCCTTGCTGCCGCTTCACCCATCGCTGCATCGATGCCGTCCTCGCGATTGTCGCCGACCACCGCCCCGCTCCGGAGGATGTCATGGAGGTGGAATGCCACACCAGCCGCTTCGTGCCTCAGATCGTGATTCACCACCGCCCCACCACCCCGCTGGAGGGCAAGTTCAGCATGGAGTACTGCATGGCCCGTACCCTCCTCGACGGCGAGATGCGCATAGCCCAGTTCAGCGACGAAAAGGTGCTCGACCCACGGGCACAGGAGCTGCTCCGGAAGGTCCACTACGTGCACCCACCCGAAGGAGACCGCCAGGGCCGTGCCGAGATGGTCACGGTTAAACTACGTGATGGCCGCCAGTACTCCCGCGAGGTGCTCCATGCGAGAGGCGCTCCTGAGAACCCCCTGAGCCCGGCTGAGCTCCGCGCCAAGTACCGGGACTGTGCCGGCACTGTCCTCCCGCCGGAGTCGGTGGAGCGCTCTCTGCAGCTAGTGGAAGGCCTCGACGCGCTTGCCGACGTCACCGAGCTGTGTGACCTGGTGACCGTCGCGGGTGGCCGCGTTGCCGCAGGCTAGGGGGCCTAGATGAGCGAGGACCTGCCACCCCGAGGGGAATACGTCTTCCGCTATCCCCTGCATCCCGGGCCGGTACCGAGCGGCACGCATCCCAACCGGCTAACGGAGATGCTGCGCGAACAGCTCCAGAATCTCCTCGACCTGCTGGTGCCGGTCTCAGGCACGAGGGACCAGAGGGTGAATGCCTTCAGGCTGCTGAACGACCCTGAGCACGTCCACCCGCTCTACCGGCAAGGCCCCGCCAATGGTCGGCTGCAGCAAGCTGGCGGTACCGGACCGCAGGCGAGTAGCGGCTTCCGCGACGCAGGCAATGCCGCTCTCTACGAGCCGCGCATCCCCTTCATCAAGGCGCAGCTCGAAAGCCTCCTCTCGGTAGTGCAACTTGAGGAGGACGGCCAGCCGGTGGATGTGGACGGCTTCCGTCTCAGGAACCTCCGGGACTGGCTGGTGCCGTCCTCCGGCGACCCGGTGGAGATGTTCGGCTATGCGGGCACACGCTGCGATGCCGACTGCGTCTTCTGCTACAACCGTGGCAATCCCCCGGGCCTGGCTCTGAACGTTGTTCCCCGTTCCGCCGACACGGAATACGAAGAGATGCTGGCCAGGCTCCAGTACTTCTCCCCCTGTGCCAGGGTAGGGCTGTTCCCTTCCCTGGGCAGCACCTACGAGGTGTTCGCGCATCCCCGCATCTTCACCGTCCTGCGGCAGTTACGCCGGAAGACGCGGGCGGTCTTCCGGATCACCACCCACGGTGGCCGTCTTACAGCCGACAGGATACGCCGCCTGGCCACCCTGAAGCCCGTGTACCTCTATCTATCCCTCATCAGCTCGTCACCCGGGCGGCGCCTGAAGCTGGTAAGAGACCGAAGACCGCAGGTAGCCATTGACGCGCTTCCCCTGCTGCGAAAAGCCGGTATTCCCTATGCCACCATCATAGTACCCTGGCCGGTGGACTCCATGGACGAGATGTTGGGCGACCTTTCCAGCACGGCCGCCTACGCTGACCAGCACCGGTCGCACATCATCCAGATCAACCTCCCCGGCTATACCAGGCACTTCTCCCCCCAACCACTCTACGACCATGAGCAGGTATGGTCGGCGGTGGTCCGCCGGGTGAGGGCACTCAGGGAGACCATCAGCACACCCATCGTCGTGATTCCCGGCACCTACGAAGAGAACCTTTGTGAGATGCACGGAAACCGCCCGACAGTTATCGGACTGGTGCAGGACTCTCCCGCGGCCAGGGCGGGAGTAGAGCGGGGAGACGAGCTCATCACGATCGCGGGGCTGGAAGTACAGAACCGGCCACAGGCCAGGCAGCTACTGGCGGCCATCCAGGAAAGCGGCACGGAGCCAGTATCCCTGACCGTCGACCGTGCTGGCCAGCAGCTGAGCCTCACCCTGCATCTCCCCGATTTCGCCTATCCCTACACGGGGATAGTAGACCGGCACCTGGGCATAGTCATGATAGGAGGCGGGTTCCGCACTGGCTACCTGGAGAGGCTGAGAGAGATCGTGAAGCGCCACCGTGCCGCGCGTGTGCTCTTTCTATCCTCGGAACTGATGCGGCCTACCTTCGAGCGCGCCCTCTCTGCCTCTCCCCTCTTCGCCTCGGGCCGGCCCCAGATAAGATTGGAGGTACCACCCAACCGGTTCTTCGGAGGCGATATCTGCATGGGCGACCTGCTGGTGGTTCAGGACTTCATCGACTGCATCCGGGAATACCTGGCGACCGGCAATCCCAGGCCGGACCTGGTTGTGATACCATCCTCTCCCTTCAACCTGGGAGCCTGGAAGAGGGACCTGACCGGCAGAGTATACCTGGATATCGAGAGGGAGGTGGGCATCCCGGTGGAGCTGCTGGAGTGCGACACCATCTACGAGTAGAAGCGGCTGCCGTTGCGGCAGCCGCTTCAGTTGCCCCATTGAGAGTATTTCCTACTGCCAACCGCTCCGGGCGCTCGGTCCGCCCGTCGGCAGGGGACCAGCCGGCCAGTTGAAACCCAGGGTCATGGCAGTGTTGACATCCTCAGCAGTGGCGATCCCCTCTTCGACGATCTTCATGGCTTCACGGCGGACGGCGCCCATCACCCGGTTGCCCACAAAGCCGGTGTCCCCGGGAACGTCCTTGACCCTGATTGGAGTCTTCCCCAGCTTCTTGCTCAGCTCTTCTATGAGCACTATCACGTCCTCGGTAACCTCCGGCGTGTAGGTCACCTCCACCAGCCTCATGATGTTCGCCGGGCTGAACCAGTGCATGCCGATGAACCGGTCTCTGCGGTTGGTGGCCGCCGCCAGGTCGGCAATGGTGAAGCGCGAAGTGTTGCTCGCGAAGACCGCTTCCTTCTTCACCACCTCATCCATCTCCTTGAAGACCCGCAGCTTGAGGTCCTTGTTCTCCATCTCCTGTGAGCCGGAGCCTCCTATGGCCTCAATGATCAGGTCACAGTCCTTGAGGTCCTCCACCCTGGTGGTTGTCTTGAGCCTCGCCAGCGCCTGGTCCATTTGCTCCTGGGTGTGCTTACCTCGCTCTACTCCGCCCTTGAGACCAAACCGGCCGTTGATGATGGTGTCCTTCGTTCTGGCCAGTATCTCGTCCTTGAGGTCACGCACGGTGACATCATACCCGGCCAGAATCGCCGACTGGGCAATGCCACCTCCCATCACCCCTCCACCCATAATGCCGATGCTCCTGATGTCTTCCAGCTTCACGGTATCCTCCTGTGCCTTTGTCTGCCAGGCCCTGGCCCGTCCAGCAAGGTATGATAGCGCAATTGCTCAAGTGGCGCAATCATCTCCTATGCCGGGTGACGTCGACTGGAGGAGATGCCACCAAGCCCGCCGGTAGCGGCCCACCCGGCTGGCCAGCAACAACCCACGCCGGAGCTTGAGAGTAAGGGCACGGGGAGACAAGGAGAAGTGGGAGACCGCGCTACACCGGGGCCTCCACTTCTACCGTGGTCCCCCTACCCGGTGCGGAACGAATGGTCAGGCTGCCTCCCAGAAGCCGGGCGCGCTCCTGCATTCCCAGCAGGCCCAGCCTGCCTGTTCCCGCCAGGTCCCCAATGATTTTCGGGCGCCGGAAGCCGTGCCCATTGTCCCTGACAGCAAGACGAACGCTCTCCTCATGGAAATCCAGAGTGATCAGCACCTTGGATGCCTCTGCGTGTCTGCGGATATTGCTGAGGGCCTCCTGGGCAATGCGGAAAAGCAGCACCTGGGCCTCTTCCGGCAGTTTCCGCTCCTCGCCGGATAGCCTGACACGGGCCTCTATCCCATAGTCCCGCGTCATGTTGTCTGCCATCCACTCAAGCGCCGGCACCAGTCCCAGGTCGTCCAGTATTCGGGGGCGCAGGTCCTGCGCGCATCTCCGCAAGCCTTCCAGCGCTTCCACCGCCCTCCCACGCAGGTTCTCCAGCCTGTTCTTTATGGCCGCAGGTATCCCATGCAGGGAGGAGGCCAGGGCGTCCACCTCGTGCACCAGGAGAATCAGGGGCGGTGAGGACTCGTCATGGAGCTCACGGGCAATACGCCGCCTCTCGTCCTCCTGCGCCCTGGTGATCTGCTGCACGTAGAAGCGCATGTTCTCTTCCATGTGCTTCTCCTCGGTTACGTCACGGGCAACGTGCTGAAAACCCCGTAACTCCCCGTCAATGACCACCGGGCTGGTAGACATCATCATTGTCGCGATGGTGCCGTCTTTTCTCCTGAGCCTCTGCTCGTAGGGCTGGGGCATCTCCTCCCCGGTCAGCAGCCTGCGGCGTACCTCACGTGCCAGCTCCAGTGAGTCCCCGGCAATGAAGTACCTGACGTTCTTGCCGAGAAGCTCCTCGCGGGTGAACCCGGTGAGTTTGGCACAGGCCCGGTTGACATCCACGATATTGCCATCCATGTCCTGGACCCACATCGCGTCGCTGGCATTATCGAACAGGTAGCGGTAATTCCTCTCCGTCAGCCGGAGCCGCCCTTCCATCAGTACGTCTCCCCCGAGGGCACCTCGTCAAGCGTTATGTAACCCTCCTGAAACCCCTTGGTTATCGCCTCGGTCCGGCATCCTACCCCCAGCTTGTTGAAGATGCTGGTAAGATGAGCCTTCACCGTCCGTACGCTAACCAGGAGGGTGCTGGCAATAGCCTTGTTGCTCATCCCCTTGGCCGCCAGCCTGAGCACCTCGTGCTCCCGTGCGCTGAGCACCTCCGCGCGCCCACTGGAGGCCTGCCCCCGGGCCGCACCCACGGCCCGCTCAAGCAGCTTGCGGGTCACCTCCGGGGCAAGCACGGACTCGCCCGACTGTACCGCGCGAATAGCCTCAATGATCTCGCTCCTGCGGGCGCTCTTCAGCAGGTAGCCGCAGGCGCCCGCCTCCAGCAGACCGACCACGTAGCGGATGTCGCTGTAGGCTGTCAGGATGAGCACGTTGGTACGCGGGGCGGCTTCTTTGATCTGCCGGGTGGCCTCGATCCCGCTAAGCCCGGGCATGACGATGTCCATCAGCACCACGTCCGGTCTGAACTCTATCGCCAGCCTGATTGCTTCCTCGCCGTCGCTCGCTTCCCCCACCACCTCAAAGCCCTTCTCCCTATCGAGAAGGTCACGCATGCCCTCTCTCACCACCGCGTGGTCATCCGCAAGCAGAATCCGGGTCTTCACCATCGCTATGCTACCTGATAGGGCTGTTATCCCCACGACAATTCTACGTCATCTGCAGCATTACCTCAACACGCACGCACGCACGTGACTGTGAACCACCCGGCTCTGCCCTTTGGGGCAGATGCGGTTGCCCCTTTGGCACGCACAAACTAGACGCATGGCCGATTTCACCAGTCTGAAGACGCGGTAACCTGTAAGTGTAGAAGGAAGAGAAGAGAGGAGGTGAGGATGATGGCTACAGCGACAAAGGCAAGAGCGGTAACGACCGGCCCCGAGCTGGAGCGGCGACTGTGGGCGGAACCCGAAGTCTCCGCGCCAGGGTACCAGCAGCGGCAGGGCACCGGAAGGGCACTGGTAGACGCCCTGCTACTGGTAGTCGGCCTCATCTGCGGCAGGAAGTTCACCACCCCCGTGCTTGAGGTCACCGAGAAGTACCCCTACGCGACTGCCCAGGTATCCTACTGACCGTCCCCCGGGGACAGCGCGGTCCAGTCCCACACGGAGTCCCCAAAGTCAATACAGAGGAGGAACAGACATGGTAACCCACACAGCCGAGAAACCCAACAAGACAGCAGGTACCGGAACCCTGCGGAGAACCAAGGCAGGACAGGAGGCCATCCTGGAAGTCCTGGCTCGCGCGGCGGACGACACCGAATTCCTGGCCAGGCTCGCTGACAATCCCGCAAAGGCCCTGAGCGAGTACTACACCCTGACGCGTGAGGAACTGGCGGCACTGGCAAGCGGTGACATCCGCAAGATAGAGCAGTGGTGCGGGAAACTGGACAAGCGTCACGCCACCTGGCTCTGGTGCCGTCTCAGCCAGGAGAAATGGTGAACGATAAACATCGCGAGGTAGGACCATGACATCGGACGCTAAGAACAGACAGGCAGGCGCGACGGTCTCTGTACAGGACAGGCAGCCTGGAGATGGCCACGGTGTAATCAGTGATGTCATGCGGGATTCTTGGGAGGCGGTGCCGGGCCGAATGCAACTGGAGGCCGTCCTGGACAAGATCAGCAAGGCCCTGTCCCACGATGCCCATCCGCCCGCAGCGGTGGCTGCCAGGGCAGAATCTGCCGGTGTCGCCAAGGGTGAGCTCAATACCCTCAGCACCATTCTCCTGGGTATACTCGCCGGTGTCTTCATCGGACTGGGCGCGATGCTGTGCACCGTGGTCACCACCCAGACCGGACTGGGCTTCGGGCTGGCGAAACTACTCGGGGGCCTGGTCTTCTGTCTCGGCCTGATTCTCGTGGTTGTGGCCGGGGCAGAGCTCTTCACCGGCAATACCCTCATAGTCATGAGCTGGATTAGCGGGCGCACCAGCTTCCTTCGACTGATGAGGAACTGGGGTTTGGTCTACGTGGCCAACCTGGCAGGCTCACTCAGCCTGGCAGGACTGATCTTCTACACCTACCAGTGGACGCTGAGCGGCAACGCGGTGGGCGCGAATGCACTCCTCATCGCCAACGCCAAGGTGAACCTCAGCTTCGGGGAAGCGCTCGTACGCGGCATTCTCTGCAATGCCCTGGTGTGCCTGGCAGTGTGGCTATGCTTCGGAGCCAGGAGCGTGGTGGACAAGGTATTCGCCATAATCTTCCCCATCACTGCCTTTGTGGCCGCCGGCTTCGAGCACAGCATCGCTAACATGTACTTCATACCGATGGGCATCATGATGGCCGGCCAGCCCGCCGTGCTGGAGGCCGCCGGGGTAGGCGCCGAGGGTGTCGCTAACCTCACCTGGTCGGGCTTCGCCAGCAACCTGATACCGGTAACCATCGGCAACGTTATCGGCGGCGGTGTCCTGATAGGCGCGGTCTACTGGCTCGCTTATCTACGGCGCGACCGCACGCTGGAGGCGGCCAGCGCACGACCCTGGCTGGGACGGGTGTTCCCCGCCGTCCGGCGCGCGACCCTCACTACAGCCTCCCCCACGGCACTCGCCGCCCCGGCCCGCGCCCAGCTGGAAGCCCTGATACAGGAGAAGGCGGCGCAGCCCCCCACCCTCCTCGACCGCGGCGGGAGAGAGCTGCTCGCCGTACTCGCGCGGGCGGGAGAAGACCCCGGCTTCCTTGCCGACCTAGCCACTGACCCTGACCAGGCGCTGGAAGGCTATGACCTGACTTCGGAGGAGAAGGCCGCCCTGGCGAGCGGAGACATCCGGTGGGTAGAGTCCAAGCTGGGAACTCTGGACGAGCCGCTGCGCACCTGGCTCAACGCCAGGCTTGCACAGGAGAAGTGGTAAGAATCTCGGAAGACGCGCAGGAGTTACTAATCGTCTCATAATAGTATAGACATTTCTGCCTCAATCGGTTATCATTGAGGCATGAGAAAAACTGATGCGCGACGGTTAAAACATAATGAACTCACCGAACTTCGGAAACGTGGAGT
>Ga0180433_10001529_pt1 | contig 38465 bp, 56 predicted proteins | sample SS_ome_8_FD_132980 | JGI IMG/M metagenome (GOLD analysis project Ga0180433, IMG submission 132980) | Hypersaline lake sediment archaeal communities from the Salton Sea, California, USA - SS_1_D_1 metaG | ecosystem: Environmental > Aquatic > Non-marine Saline and Alkaline > Hypersaline >... | reverse complement strand
GTGAGATATACGTGAGATGGCGAGCCGCCGCCCGCACGGCCCCCCTCCTAACATTAGATGGCGGCGGCACTTACGAGCAGCGGGCCCTTAACTCAGCGGTCAGAGCAGGGGACTCATAATCCCCTGAATGAGGGCTTCATAGAAGCCGCGATGCGGGGTTGCGGGCCGAAAACGGCGATTTCGGCCGGCGCGCGGGACAAAAATCTGTGAGATGGGCGTGAGAAAAGTTATGCCGATGTGTTTGCTCTCTGCCGGCCCCTGCCCGAAACGGGCCGAGACGCGCCCGGTTACAGGCGCCTCGCTTGCGAGGCTGCCGCTTGGCACGCAAACGGGGGTCGAGTCGACCCAGGACACCCCCGGAGAGGAGATCGTGCGTCAGAGGGCGAATACGGGCGTCAGGGCTTCCCTAAGCTCGTCTCGGCCAACTCCACGAAGAACTTGTGCCTTCGGACCCTCTTCGCACCGACCTCGGCGAGCAGGTCGTCGTCGAAGGTCTCCATCGTCTCCTTCGAGGCCCGCTTGGTCACCATGACGGCCAAGTCGAGGCCCTTCGCCTCCAGGGCCGCGACGACCTCCTCGGCCTTCCTGATGAATCGGATCTGCTGGCTCTGCCGCCATCCCACTCGGCCGTGGGCGAGCGCGAGGCTCCGCTTGTGGCCGAAGTCCCGACGGCGGCCTTTGGCGAACGCCTCGATCTCCTTCACCAGGACCTTCCGCTCCTCGGAGAGGGACGAAGCGGCCTCGATGACCTCGGCCCGGATCGCCCGGATTCGCTCGTCGGCGTCCGACTGGATTTTGTCGCGACGGGCGTCGATCTCTGCCAGGCGAGCGAGGAGGCGGTCCACATCGTCCCAGGAATCGATGGCGGCCCTTGGGGGTGCGGCTTTGGGGCGGCGCTTCGCGCGGGGCGCGCGACGTCGTCGTCTGGTCCTCGTTTTGTTTTTTGACTTCGACATTGACCTTTCCTAATTCTTTCCAAACCTTGTCTCAAGGCCCCTTTAGAAATAATCGAACCCGCCGGCCACGTCGTAGCGGACCAGCACGACGCCATATCCCCCGTCGTATCCATAGTCATAGCCCTCTAGATCCGGTTCTCCTCCCCAGTTGGGGGGCTTGCTTGCATCGCCGTAGGACTGACTGCTGATGCGCCCCCCGGAGTCCGCGGCAGGCAGGGTTTCCGCGTACCAGTGGCAAAGGTAATCAGGCCAGGAACAGGGGTCGCCCTGGCTGTTCCAGACGTCTTTTTTATGCATGAGGGCGTAAAAGTCCACCCCGATGGCCCGCTCACATCCGTAGGCGGGTTCCCAGAACTCCAGGTAGGCATACTTGCGGGAGGTCCAGGCATCGTAGCCTGAGCCCTGTAAAGCGCCACAGTAATGTTTCCACCCTCCGGTCCAGGCGCCGGGCGAACCGTTCACGCTGCCCTCCGCGCCGTAATCCGCCTTAGCCGCGGCAATTGCGGCCTCCCAAGTTTCCTGACAGCTGCTATCCCCGTGGTAGTGGTTGGTTTCGCCGTCAGCGGTCCATTCAGCCCCGTCGCCGGGGGTCTTTCTGGCCCTCCAAACGAGCACGTTCAAGATGGCCTGGAGGTCGGCTAGCAACCACGCGCCGAGTATATCTCCCGTCTCTGCCTTGCCGTATTTGACTGTGCCGCCTTCGGACGGATGGACGGTATAGCGCCGCCAGTCCGTGTGCGTCAACCCGGCGGCTTCAAACAGCTGCGTCCGCGACCCATACCAGTCGCCGTAGGGCCCGTCCGACTCGTAAGCGGGCGTCCAGTGCGTGGCCGGGTCGCGCCGAATGCCGTTCTCGTGCGAGACGACCCAGCCGCCCTCGACCGCCGTGGTCTCAATCCACTCCTGAATCTTGCGGACCCAGATGGAGTCGAAAATAAACTTGCCTCTTCCAGCCGAAGGGTCCCCGACGCTTTTTGTCCAGTCCATCGCGCCGTCGCCGGCCGCCACGTACCGCTCGCTGAACGCCTGCAGGAAGTCGTTGACGTCCTCCTCGGTGATCCAAATGAAATCGCTAACGGAGGACCAGTCGCGATGCCACCCGACCATAGATTAGCTCCCCTGCACGACGCGCGGCCAATCCCGATCCCATCGTCCATCGGCATTGACAAAGAGGCCCTTGTAGGCATCGTCGGCATCCACGGTCGGCAGCGGCGGCTCAAACCGCCATTCGAGCGATGAATCGTCCGACAAGATCACTGGGCGGAGCCGGACAATCGTGCCGGTTTGCACTTCCACGACGTCGCGCGTCAGGTAGGCTTTCCCGTCCTCGGTCGAGTTGCGGCCGCCGTCGAGGTCGCCCCAGCCGCCGCCGGCCGTCGTCGGCTCCTTTTCCTTCCAGGTCCAGCCGCCGGCCTGGTCGCCGCCGGTGATCTCGGCCCACAGGCCGTCGGCCACGACGCCCAGGCGGACGAGCGCCCACAGGAGGTCGCTTGTGTCTGCGCTTGCGCCGCTCTCGCGCCAGAGCACTTGGGCCGGAGATCGCGCCGACGGCTCGAGGTATCCGGTAGCGCCGTCGGCGATGTCGGCGAACGCCACCGTCTCGTCCACCGGCACGTACAGGCGGACGGGGCAGATGCCGGAGGCCCTGGCCCGGCCGATCTTGCCGGCGGGAATGGGTTCGAGGAGGACGGCGAACTCGCCGAGGTCGTCGGGCACAGAGGGCGTCCCGCCCTCGAAGGCGGGCCGCTGGCGGAACTCCGACTCGTTGTCGGCCGGCGTGATGATCGGCAGGCCCAGGGCGAGCACGTCGAACTGGGCGCGATCTGTGCCGCTGCCGTTTCGGACGAGGACGACGCCGCCGTCGGCGGGGCCGGGCATCGGGTGGGCCTTCGGCGGCCGCCGACCGTCCTGATAAGCGCGGGCGGCGTCGGCGAAGGCGTTCCAGTCGCCGGCCTTCGGCCGGAATGGCTGACCGGTCTGGACGCGTTCGAGGTCCGCCATGTGTCAGATCCCAAGGGCCGAGAAGCTGGTCTCGCGATAGACCTGATCGACGTAGGCGGCGACGGCCTTGGCGTAGAGCCGCTTGGCCGCGCCATCCTCGGCCTGCTCGTACCGGCACCAGAGGTAGTCCCAGCCCTTCTTCTCGTCCACGGTGATGCCGGAGCCGGGTATCTCGAAGTTCGTCCGGTTCGCCTGGACGGCGAAGTTATAGACGATCTGGAGACCGCCGTCGCTGCGGGCGGCGCCGGCCTCGTGACTCTTGAACAGGCATTCGCCGGCGGCGCAGGTGATGGTCCGGCCGGTCCGGCTGTCGGTGACGCTGAACGCGGCGTTATTGACGGTGCCGGCCAGGGCCCGGAGCGTATCCTCGGACGGCGCGCTGGCGGGGTTGGTGAAGATCTTGGTGACGGTGAACTCGTAGCGGGGCGCTTCGACGTCGACGCCCTCGACGTTGCCCTCGCCGTCGTCGCCGATGCCGTGGTTCTCCGGAGCAGCCTCCACGCCGGGTGTATAGGCGCCCCGGTGACTGATGGCGACGACCATGTGCTCGGCGCCGCCGCCGGACCGGCTGCGGATGAGGGTCTCGCCGATTTCCGGTTCGATGCGCTCCGTCTCGGCCGGGCCGTACTGTACGACGCCCTCCCACAGGCAGCGGGCGGGGTTCTGTGTGTCGACGTACACCGGGTCGACGTCCCAGCCCTTGCGGGGATGGCCGCCGTAGGTGTCGGGTGAGTTGTCGCGCAGCGCGTTCCGGGCCGCCACGCCGTCGGCCGTGCCGCGGACCTGATAGCGCTTCTCGTCCCTTCTTTGCTCGCCGTCGGAGCCGGAGCCGCTGTCCGGACGTTCGGTCACGGTGATGGTCATGAGGGGCCGCCCTTATACGAATGCCAACTCTCCGCGCCGCCTGTCGCGCTCGTCCATCCGCTTGACATGCTTCGCCGCTTCCTCGTTGGCCTTGAGGTTCCGTTCGGCGGTCCGGTCGCGGACGGCGAGCCCTGTGGCCCGGGCGCTGAAGGTTCCGCGCGTGGTGAAGCGGTCGGCGATGTCCCTGGCGGCCCTGAGGGCCTTCAGTTTGAGGCCATAGAGTTTCTCGATGTAACCCCGCTGTTTTTCCGTCTCGGCCTCGGCGAGGGCCTGTTTCTTCTCGAGCTGGAGGAGGGCTTTCCGCTGCGCGACGCCCTCCTTGGTGTTCATGATCTCCTGGCGGGCGATCTGATTGCGCAGGCTCGCCTCGCGGTCCATCTGGGCCTCGATCTCGCGGGCCGCCTCCGCCCGCGCCTCCTTCTCCTTTTCCGCCACCTCTTCGGCGTGGAGCTTGCGTTCGGCGGCGAGTTTCTCGTCGCGGATGTTCTGGAGACGGGCCAGGGCCGCTTCCGAGGCGCCTTGTTCCTGGAGTTGGCGGTAGCGTTCGTCGTATTCCTGGCGAATCATGGCCATGCGGCGCTGGTGCTCGTCCTCGAAGGCCTGAATCTTCAGGCGGACCAGCTCGTCGAGCAGTTGCTGCTCGGTGTCGGCCCGCGCCTTCGCCGTCGCCTCGGCGGCCTTGCGGGCGGCCTCCTGGGCGGCCTCCGTCTCCGTCGCCTCCGCCCCGCCGGTCATAATCTCCTCGCCACCGCCGCGCCGCAGGATTTGAATCTGCCCTTCGATTTTCGCGGCCTCGGCCCGTAGCGCTTCGCGTTGCTCAAATAGGGCCTTGACCTCTTCGGGCATCTCGCCGGTCGCGATGGTTCCCGCCACCTGCAGCGGGTGGGCGAAGACGTCAGCGTGGGACTCGATTTCCTTCTCGATCTCACGGATGTTCTCAAAGATTTCTCTCTGCCGCTCCGCCAGCTGGAGGCGGGTCTGTTCCCGCATCTGGTCGGTGACCTTTTGCATGACTCCGGCCATGCCGGAAATGGCCCCGGTGGCCTTGTCCACGCTGACCGTGACGCCGTCGTAGGAGCTGCTGATTTCGTCGACCAGACGTTGGGCCTCTTTGATCTCGGCGTTGGTCTTGGCGTGTTTGCCCTGGAGTTCCTTCAGGCGGCGGAGTTTGGCGAGGTCGGCCGCATTCTGCTGATGGGTCGTCTCCAGGGCCTTCTTTTGCTCATCATGGAGTTGGGCCGTGTAACTCCGCAGCCGGCTGATCGCCAGGCCCAGGGCGACGACCGCCCCGATGCCGAGGGCGACCCATCCCAGGGGGTTCGAGGCGGCCAGGGCGGTAAATGCCGCCGACACGCCTTTGACGATGCCGATGATGGCCGTCAGGCTGGCGGCCAGCTTGCCAAGCACCACCAGGCCGCCGCCGATGACGCCGAGCCACAGGCCCGCCTTCAGAGCCAGCTTGCCGTAAGAGGCGATGAGGTCCTTGTTCTCCTTCACCCACTTGACCACGCCGTCGAGCCAATCCTTGACGTCCTTGATGAGGCCCTTCATCGTGCCGCCGAGGGCCTCGCCGATACGGCCGGCCGCCACGACCGCCGCTTGCTTCATCTGGTTGAAGGCGTGGGTCAGAGTCTTCGTCATTTTCCGGTAGGCCTCTTCGGTGGCCCCGGCCCGGGCGCCCATCGCCTCGATGTCCTCGGCGAAGCCTTTCAGGTTGTTGAGCGCGGGGATGATGCCGCGAAGGGCGCGGATGTTCGGGAAGATTTCGGCCACCTGGCCGGGGTCGAGGCGCGCGAGGCGTTCGAAGACCCCCGCCAGGCCCTCGGCCCGGAGCGTGGCGGTGTCGAGCGAGAACCCCAACTCCTCCGCCGCCTTCGCCGAGGCGGGCGTCGTCTTCAGGAACGTGGCGACGATGCGGTTGACGGCCGTGATGGCGTTCTCGGTTCGCACGCCCGCCCGCGTCAGCACCGCCACGCTCGCCCCGAGTTCTTCCAGGCTGAGGCCGGCGCTTGCGGCTGTGGAGGCGACCAGGCCGATCTGGGGGGCGAGCTCGGCGAAGGTCGTCTTGCCTCGCCGGACCACGCTGAAGAGCAGGTCCGAGACGTCGCCCGCCGCCTCGGCCGAGAGACTGTAGGCGTTCAGGACGGTGGTGATGGCGTCGGCGGCGGTCTTGGTGTCGGTCATGCCCGCCTTGGCGGCCTTGACGGCCGTCTCCAGCACCTCGAGGGCCTTCGCCGGGGCGACCGACGCCGAGAGGATGTCGTAGAGGCCGCCGGCGAGGGCCTCGGTCGATTCGCCGAATTCCACCGCCATCCGCCGGACGCCTTCGGTGAACCGGCCCATGTGCGCGCCGGTATCGGAGACCATCGTGGAGACGTTGGCCATTCTCTGCTGGAAGTCGGCGAACGCCTTGGTCGCCAGGGCCATCGGCGCGAGGATGCCGGCGGCCGCCGTCGTCATCTGCATCCCCAGGGCCTGCACGTCCTGGGCGAAGTATTTCAGGCGCGCCCGAGCGCGGGCCAGGCCCCGCTGCATCCGGTCCTTCGTCGTCAACTCGACCGAGGCCCGGCCGGCCTTGATGTCGCGGGCGTAGGAGGGCACGGTCTATCCCTTCAAGCTAACGGAAAGACTGCCTCTGGCCACTCGACTCGCTCTTCGGGCAGCCGCACATTGAGCAAGATAGGGGCTACAAAGTCGTTGCGATTTGCGCATGCCCCTCTTGCACGTTCCCGGTCGGAAAACACACCTACAATCTCCCAGGAAAACTGGTGCTCTTCCGGGTGTATTCTCCCGACCACCCAGACTTGACGACCTCCAGCCATTTCTCATTCCTTCACGCTGTCATGCCAGAAGGAGGCCAACTTGGGTTCGGCGCGCTCCAGGGCCGGTCCCATGTAGGGGCGGGCCTGGTAGACGGCGCCCGTCCGCGGGTGACGGCCGCCAAACTCCAGGAGGCCGGGGATGTCGCGGCTCGCCTTGAAGACGCGCGGGCCGACCACCACCGACCCGGCCGCCCGGTCGTAGCCATAGAAAATCTGGTCGCGCAGGAGGCCGACGTGGGAGTGCGGCGGGTGGCCCGGCCGGGAGGCCCCCCGCCGGCGGTGGATCATGTGCCGGGCGACCATCCGCAGGTAGGACCCCTGCCGGATGAGCACCCGCCGCTTTGCCCGGTCCACGGCATCGCGGACGCGGCGGGTATTGAAGAACATCGACGGGTCCACGCCGATACGGATCCCCAGACCCCTCAGCGGCGGCGGTCGCATGATGCGTCCTCTCCCGGCAGCCGGGCGCCGAGCAGGGCGGCCCGGACCTCCTGGTAGGCCTCCAGAAAGATTCCGGCCGTCTCCAGGGCATGCTCGGCGCCGGGGACGCCCCGATGCGCCGCGACGACGGCCCGATGCAGCCGAATCCGTTCATCGAGCCACGCCGCCGTCGCTTTCCGGCACGCGGGGCAGAGCATGGCCGGTCTTTCTCAGCCTACGGGTGCTCCGGCCTTCGGGCCGAGCGCGCCCGCCGCCTCCAGTTCGGCATGTTTCAGGCGGATGCCTTCCTCGATGTCGCGCCGTTCCCACGCAGGCGGCATCCGGTCGTTGGCCTCATGGTAGACGCGGAGCACGTAAGCCAGGGCGTCGTTGAACCGCCGAAGCGACTTGTTGTCGGCGTCGTCCGGGATGGCCTTCTCGGCGTGCTTGACGGCCTCGACGATGGTGCCTTCCCAGTCCTCCCACGCCGGGTATCGCTGACGGGCCTTCTTCAGCAGGTACAGCGCGAGCGCCGCCACGGCCGTGATGCCGAGCGGGGAGTTCAGAAACGTCCAGACGGCCGATAGAATCGCGTCCATATCAGTCTCCCTGTGCGTTCAGGCGGCGGTCCACGCGCCGAAGGAGCCGCCAGGCCACACGTCCGCCCAGGCCCGCTTCCGGCAACAGCACCGCCGCCAGGTCCATGAGAAGGAGCCAGAAGAACCGGCGCTCCTCGCGCTTCAGATCGTTGTAACGGACCGCCCGCTTCTCCAGGCTCAGCATCGCCGCGAGGTTCTCCCGGACCTCGGTCCTGAGTTCATCCTTCGTGAGATGCCGCTCTTGCATAATCCCGCGCCCCTTCCGCGACGCCCTCCAGGGCCGCGATGGTGAGCGCCCGGGCCGCCTGCCGGACCGCGTCGTCGGACTCGGCCAGGTCCATCGTCTGCAGGTGGGCGTCGATGCGTTGCATGACCCGGTCGTTCAGTCGCTGATAGAGGGCCAGAGTTCGCGGCTCGTCCACCAGTTGGGCCAGGATGGCGTCGACGGCCCGCTTTCCGGCCTCCGGGTCCTCGTCGCGCATGGCGGCGGCGGTGTCGGCGAAGATGGAGGCGATTCGGCCGGCCTCGGCCGCCGTCGCCTCCTCGCTTGTCAGCATGGCGTCGGCCGCGACGGCCATCGTCGCCCTGAGGTCGCCGCATGCGAGGTCCACCTCCTCGGGGTCCTCCGGGTCGAACCACAAGCCGCCGCAGCCGGCCAGGAGCGCCGTTGCCAGCACCGCTGCAACCTGTAGCCTGCAGCCCGCAGCCTGGAGCCTGCCGTTGCGTCTCATCGTCTCCCTCCTTCCGTGAAAGCCCTGACGAACGTATCCCAGTTCTCGCGGGTCACCTTCATCCCCGTCCGCCGGCGGCGGGCGGACGAGTCGTAGGGGTCGAAGTCCTCCGCCCTGGCCTTCCGCCCCCGCCGGGGGTCGCGGTGGACATTGATGTACCAGGCCAGCAGCAGGGCCGCCTGCTGGGACCGGACCCGCTCCGGTCCCAGCCGCCCCTCGGCCATGCGGGCAAGCTCCCGGAGTGTCAGCGGGCCGGGGTCGACGCCGCAGAGTCCGGCGAGCCGGTCGACGGCCTCGGCGAGGGTGAATTGAGCATCCGGTCGATCTCCCCGCTCGCCAGCATCGTCTCCGCCCGCGCCAGAATCGTCTCCTGGGCCTCCTCGCCCTTCGCGACGAGTTTCCGCAGCAGCGCCGCCTTCCGGCTCGGGCAAAAATCCGCCAGGGCCTCGAGGAAGGCCCCCGCGGCCGCATCCAGCGCGTCGCCCCGCATGGCCCGCCCAAACGCCTCGTCCGAGATGCCGTCGCGCTCGGCCTGCTCCTGGCAGAGGACGTACAGCACGTCCACCAGCAGGACCGGGTCGTCGGCGAGCCGCCCGAGCGTCTCGCCGCCGATGGCGTCCATGAGGTTCAGATCCAGTCGCTTCCGCACCCGGCGGAGGGCGGCGACGTCGATGTCGACGACCCACTCGCGTCCGGCGGCGTCGGCGAAGGTAGCCATGTTTCCGCTCCAGGCTACAAGCTCCATGCTCCAAGCCTTGATGCTTGCGGCTTGAGGCTTGCGGCCGTCAAACGACCTCGTACTCTTCGGGCGCGTGGTCCGAGGGGGCGATGTTCAGCGTCACGTCGGCCGTCTGGATGTCGCCCATGGGCTGGTTCTCGGTAAACGACATGGCCTCGAACGTGCCGCGCAGGCCGCGAACGCCCACCTCGTCGATGGGTCCGTTCAGGACGAGCAGCTCGATGGGCGTCGAGTTGAAGTACGAGTCGCGGAAGGCCTCGAAGTGCTCGTCGGCGGTCCGCTTGACGGTGAGCTGGCCGTCGATGGACCCGCTCTTCAGCGTCCCGACGCTGGCGCTCCATCCGTCGTTCGCCCGCGTGGTGGCGTCGGCGTCGTCCTTCTCCATGTTCAGCGTCACGTCGCGCAGGTTACCGACCTCGCTCCAGTTGGGCGAGGCATAGGTGCCGAGGTTTCGGTACAGTGCGGCGTCGATGCCGCGTCTTACGTTCGGGGGCATGGCGTATCTCCTTTTTGCGCTCCGCTACTTACGTTTCCTGGGTTTTCGGTAAAGACAAGCCGACCGGACGAGGGTGCGGCCCCGCACGGCCGGCTTCCCTGCTACTTTCGGTTGTCTTGGCCAGGCGCGTCGCCCGGTTACCAGTCCATATCATCGTCCACGACGTTGGCCGGACTGGCGATGAGGTTCGTCACGTTCGGCTTTCACTCCGTTACTCGATTGTCTGCCCTCTACGGCGGCAGTTCCGGCGGTTACAGTCTCCGGTACGTCACATATACGGTCATCGTCCCCTGCGCCCCGGCGCCGCTGACGAGGTCGGTCATATCCGAGTCGGTCGTGAAGGTCGCGCGCGGTCGCTTGCGGGCACTGGTGACGACGGTCCCCTGGAAGGACGAGAAATCCCACGCTGCGTCGGCCGTCGAGTTCCACAGGTCGTCGCCGGGATCGACCGTCTTATCCCAGCGGTCGTCGTCGGTCCCGTCGCCCAACATGACATTCACTTTAGTATTTGCGCCGACGGTATCCTTGAACGCCTCGGCGATATCGCGCCGCACGCTCAACACCTTGGCGTCCGCCGGAATGGTCTGCTCGAAGTCGTAGTAGCCGGTGGCGTCTCCGTTGTCCGTAATGTCCGCGTGGTCGATTTTCTGACTGATGGTCACGGTCCGGCCGGGGGCCGTTTGCGGAATCTCGACCGCTCCCGTATAAAGGTCGACCGGGTCCACGACCAGCAGCCGCCCGGCCTGCTGCGCCGCGAGCAGCGCGTCCACCTTGCCCTTGAACGCCGCCAATTCCGCCGCGTCCTCCATGTGGCTGAACAAACCGATCTGCGCCCGCGACTCGCAAGCGAACTCGACGATCTCCGCCCAGGTGTAGGTATTGGGGCTGGACGAGCAATAGCGGCCGTAGGGCAGGAGACCGTGGAGACGATCAGCTGCGCCGAACGGGAACGTGACGACGAGCGTGCCGTCGAGATAGCGACCGTAGAGGTCCCGCTCGTCCTCGTCCGACCAAGAGAGGCCGTCTCCCGCACCGCCCGGCGGACTGAAAAACCTCGCCCACTTTCCGGCGCCGAGAGTGCGGAGGTAGCGGCCGTTTTCTTGGAGCGCCGCCAGCCGCTCGGCGTCCGACCGGGCCTTCCACGGGATGCCATCGTTGCGCGGATAGTTGCCCGCGCCGACGAACCCCGTCTTGATGAGTTGTTTGAGTTGGGCCTCGCTCATCGGGTCCACGTCGTTGCCGCTCAGCCCCATAGCGTTCTCCATGCACCATTCGCACGTCATGATGGTGGAGGGCAATCCTCGCGCCGCGCAGTAGGCGGCGGCGTCGTACTGAAGTTTGCGGGCCGTGTCGAACACGATGGTGGCGAAGGCCAGCGGCGGCGGTTCCAGCACGCCGATGTAGTCCACCGTCACGACGGCCTCGCCGTAGGCGCCCCCGCCGAGGTCGGCCTGAGAGGCCGTAAAAAGGGTTAGGCGCACGTCACTCAGGTCCGGGCTGCCCTCGCCCTGGAGCCCGGCGTTGATCGGGACGGCCATGAGGTGCCAACCGGGACGTTTCCAATCCTCGCTGCTGTAGAGCGTCAGCCTCAGTCGGTTGTTCCAATCCGGACAATAGAGGTAGAGCACTACGCTGTTGAGATTCGTCCAATGGTCCGCCTCGCCTTCGGTCCCCTCGTGGACGTAAAAACTGACGAGGACGTGTGAATCTCTGACGTTCCAGACGGGCGAGAGGTCGGCGCTCTGCTTGAGTTGCAGCGCCGCGGCGCCGCTCGGCGTGATGCGCACGGCGGCCGTGCCGTACTTCCAGCAGTCCCTGTCCGTCTCGGTGGTCAATGTGGCGTTGGTGCCGGTGTAGTCCGCGTGGTCGGCGAAGGCGTCGAAGTGCCGGACCTCGTGGTACCAGTGGTGGGCCGGCGGCCCGTCGGCGAGCCACGCGGCATCGTCGGCCATCTCGGCGGGGTCGATGAACTGTCCAAAGGTATTGCGATAACCCATAAGGTCAGGCGCTCCTTCCCACCACCGTCACCACGTCGCCTGGCGTGCCCTTCACCTGGACGGACGCCAAGTTGACGCGGTCAAATGGATGCCATTCGCCGGGTTGCCAGGGCACCTCCTCGCCGGTGTCGTCGAGCGATTGGAACGTGACGCTGCCGGCGTTGTCCGGCGGGCAGGAAATCTCCACCGTCGCAACCGTCTCCTCGGACGCCAGAGCCGCAAAGTCGCCCGTCACGACGATCTTCCGCATCAGGACGTTGTTCATTGCACCACCTTGTATCGAAGCGTCAGCACCGCCACGAACAGGCGCCGGCTCTTCAGTTCCTCCGGGGCGTAGGGCGTCGACCACTCGGCCGACTCCCATTCGGCCGTCGAACCGTCCGCCAGGCTCAATCGCCGGCCGCGCAAGGCGCCCGCGATGTTCTCCGCGAGGTCCATCAGCGCATCGCCCGCGGCCACGTCGACCGGGTCCATCCGCCTCTGGACGGCCACCTGGACCTGCGGCGAAAGCAAAGTCGCCGACCGGTCGAGCGGGGTCTCCTCCATGTTCCCCGGCACGACCGTCACGTGGAGCCGGTCCAGGTCGGCGAGTTTGTATTCGGGCAGGTAGCCGCGAACCGCCGTCAGCGGCTCGCCGAAATCGTGCCCATTCAGGGCGTCGGCGACGGCCGCTGCGGTGTCGGCCAACAGACTCATGTCATCCTCCGCTTGCCTGGACGAGCCCGACGATAGCGTTGACGAGGGTCAGCACCACCGCCCCCGCGGCCGCCGTGATCACCGCCCATACCGCGTGGCTCCGTCGTCGCTCGGCCCGCTCAAGCAGACGAATCCGCTCCATGATGCCGGGCGTGTTCTCGTGGCCGCGCAGCGCTTTGTCGATATGGCAAAGCGTCTGCTTGATTTCCGCGAACTCGCCGCGGCAGACCTGCTCGTACTGTTCGCTGGGATCCATCACCCCTCCACGTGTCTGGTGTGAATCCGCCAGGCCGTCCGGTAAGGGTCGGCGGCGGCGTAGTGGCTCATGCTGGCGCCCGGCGCCATGACCTCGAAGACCCGTTCCTCCTCGCTGGCCGCCAGGTGGATGCGGTCGCCCGCCTCTGGAAGCGTCCGGACGCCGGCGATGACCAGGTCGGTGGCCGTCACGATGAAGTCCGTCGACTCCACCCACACCGACGCCCCGTAGGCGTCGGCCACCTCGTAGGCCTTCCGGCCGATCGTGGCGGCCACCTCGACCGACCGCCCCTCCCGCTCGTAGGTGACCGTCCGGCTCAGGTGCGCCTTCCGCTTCCCGTGCAGCCAAGCGACTCCTCGCTCAAGGGCGTCCGTCATGGTTACACGCCGGCGCAGTCGGCGAGGGCGACCTCGATGTCGGTCTCGCTTGAATAGGCGAGGGCGACCTTCCCGTCGCCATCGTTGTAGACCTGCGGCGGGAACGGGCCGATGAGGTGCCGCTCGCCGGCGGGGATGGTGATGACCTTGTCGTCCACGTCCTCACCGTCGACCATCTTGGTGGTGGTGATCGTGAGGTCCACGTCCGAGCCGGCGCCGTTGGTGTGCTCGATGACGAGCACTTTCTCGCCGTCGTTCACGAAGTCGTCGCCGCCGGCGGCGGCCGCCTGGCCGGCGAACTGGTTGGCCGCGCGGGCCGGGGCGACGGGGGTCAGAGTAGCCATCTGGTATCTCCTCAGATTCGGTGTTCAGGGCCGCCGGGGCGCCCGCTGGCGTTACACGGCCGCGCAGTCGGCGAGGGCGACGGTCACGCTCGTCTCGTCCGTGTAGGCGAGCGCGACCTTTCCGTCGCCGTCATTGTAGACCTCCGGGGGGAACGGACCGATGAGGTGCCGCTCGCCGGCCGGGATCGTGATGGTCTTGTCCGCCACGGCCTCGCCGTCGACCGTCTTGGTGGTCGTGATCGTAAGGTCCATGCTGTCGACGTCGTCGTTCTCGATGACGAGCACCTTCTTGCCGTCGTTCACGAAGTCGTCGCCGCCGGCTGCGGCCGCCTGGCCGGCGAACTGGTTGGCCGCGCGGGCCGGTGCGACGGGGGTCAGAGTAGCCATTCGCGGGTCTCCTTAGGGTTTCGTGTTGCACGTACCGGCCCTGGGCGGACGCGGCGCGATGACCGTCACCGCCCAGTTGCCGGAGCGCCGTCAGCGTCAGACGGTGCTCAGCGCGACGCCGTCGTTGGCCATCGCGCGCCACCTGAGATTCGCCCCGAGCTCGATGGCCTGGAGCGTGATCAGGTCTCCCGCGTCGGCGAACGTCAGCGTGTTGTTGCCGGTCTGGTTGACGCCGTTGGCCGCCGTAACGACGCAGTCGCCGCCGTCGGTCTTGAACGCGAGGGCGAGCACCTGGCCAGCGAACGTCGGGTCGGCCAGGGTCCGCGTCTCGGCGGCGGCGGTCACGAGCGAGACGTGCCCACTCTGGGTGACGGGGATGGCGCCCGCGTCGCCGGGGTCGGCGATCCCTGCGCTGAACGGGTTGTCGAGGTAGGCGGCCGTCATCAGTTTCACGTCGACCGTCGTGTCGTCGGAGGCGGCGTCCTTCACGGCCAGGCCGGCGTAGACGTTGCCGGTGCTCGTGGTCGTCGCGCAGCCACTGCCCGCCTCGCCGCCGTTCGGATCGCCGTCGGCGTCCCAGTAGGTCTGGACTCCGGCGTTGATCGCCGTGGCGGCCGCCTTCGGCAGCCGCACGACTCCCTCGACGGCGAGCGCGCCGAGCGCGTTCGCCGCGATGTCCCGTGAGGCGACGCCGATCATGTTGTTCTGCACCACGACGTCCCCGCCGGTCACGTCCGCCCCCGGCGTGTAGTCGATGGTCCGGCCTTCCTGCACGAAAGTGGCCTGCATGGCATTCTCCTTCTTCTATACGTTCCGTTCCGGGGCGCGGCCCTCCTCAGGCAACGGACCCCGTCTGTTCAGCCCTTACAGAGCCTATGCCTCGCCCTTGGACTTCACGCCGGCCCGGTACTCGGCCAGGGCGGCGCCGAAGTCGTAGTAGACTCGCCAGGAGACGCCGAGCGTCGAGGCGTCCTGGTCGAGACCGAAGTACTCGATGGTCGGCTGCTGCTGGCCGTTGAGGTACGCGATCTCGACGGCGGGCACGTCGTTTGGGTCGGCCAGCAGATACCACGCCTTCTGCGAGGTTCCGTCCAGCTGGCCGCTCGCCAGAGGCGAGAACCGCCCGGACCACGGATTCACGTTCGGCTCCACCTTCCGCGAGCTGGTCGCGCCGGTGACCACGATGGCCTGCGTCTGGCCCACCAGAGAGGCGGCGGTCGGTTCCAGGGCCGCCGGCACCAGCAGAATGGCGGGTTCGATGCCCACGATCTCGCCGTCCGGGCCCGTCTGGACGCGGAAGAGATGGACGGCCGCCGAGAGCGAGTCGATGCCGAGGGCGGTGTCCGCCCCTTCCTGGTAGTTCCCGCGGGCTGCGGTGAAGAACGAGGCGCCGGCGCCGGTGCCGTTCAGCAGGGCGAACACGACCTTCTCGCGCTTCACGGCGCCTTTCCGGCCGAGACGCAACGCGTTGTCGACGAAGGCGCCGATCTCGTCGTTGACGACGTCGGTCCGGCTGATCGAGAGAAGCGCCCCGCGCGTCTTCACCTGCCGGGTCCAGTTCTCCTCCGATATGTTCAGGTGCTTCAGCTCGCCGGTCGGCCCGACCTCCTCCAGATCGCCCGACAGGGCCAGGCTGTAGACCGTGTGGGTGTGGAAGTTGACGTGGCTGACGGCCCGGGCGATCTGTGGGGCGATCTGCGGGGCGGCGTCGAAGGCCCGGGCCAGGGCCTTGTTGGCGACGTTGCCGACGATCCCCGGCAGGCTGGTCGTCGAGAAGGCGGCCCGAATCCACTGGTCGTCGACCGACAGGGGCAGCTCGACGCCGGCCATGCCGGCGGCCAGCTCGCCGATCCGCCGCAGGCCGACCCGCCGGTACTTGTGGGCGGTATCGAGGGTCTGCTCGCCGTAGGAGGCGAGCAGGTCTTTCTCATCACCCACGCCGTAGCCGAGGCAGAGGGCCGCCTCCAGCGTCTTGTTATCTTGGGGACCGCGGGCCGTGACGATGGCCGGCGCCTCCGCCCGCCCGGCCTTCATCCGGTCCAGCAGGGCCTGCCGCAGCGCATCGGGCGTCATCTCGCCGGCCACCGCCTTGGCCTTTAGATCGGCCGACTCGATCCCGGCCGGCATATCCTTGCAGGCGACCTCGATGTCGGCGATCCGCCGCCGTTCCTCGGCGACGGCCCGGGCGCGAATGTCGTCCGGGTTGTCCTGACCCTGCCCGCCGGCCGGCAGGCGGGTCTGGCCACCGGGCGATGGGTCTGCCGGGGGGGCCGGGGGGCTGGCTTTCTGCTCGGCCTCGAACTGCGACTTCAGTTCCCGCCGCTGCTCGTCGGTGAGGGCGGCGGGGTCCTTGCCTTGTGCCTTGACCCACGTATCGAAATCCATTGATTGCTCCTTTCGATGGTTCACGGCGGCCTTGGCCGCCACGGAAACGCTCGTCCCGTCGTCCGCCCCGATGGTCAGGATGGAAATCTCCCGCAGGGCGGCCGCCTGAATCTCGTACAGGCCTTCGGGGCCGGCCTCGAACGTCTGGCCGTTGGCCTCAAAACTCGATCCCTCCTCGTGGTAGGCGATGGTGGTCGGGCGGGCGCCGATGGACGCCTGCCACGGAAACCCCGCTTGGCTGCTTTCCAAAAAATCCTGCACCAGGGCCTTGCGGCGGGGCATGGAAACCAGCCCATCGATCTCCAGCCTGCTCTCCCGCACCGCCGGCGTCCCGTGGCCTAGCGGCCGCTGGGGGTCGTGGTCCGCGAGAATCGGCAGCGGTTTGCCGCGGGCGTACACCAGGCCGTCCAGGTGGACGACGACGGGGCCGGGCCATGTCTCCGGCTCGATGACGCCGCCGTTGTAAGCGACGATCTTGATTCGGGGCGGCCGGTCCTCTTTGCCCTCGGCCCCGGTCAACGTGACCGTGCCCTGGAGCGTCAGTTCCGTCCGCGCGGCGGCTTCGGCGTCCTCCTCCAGGCCCAGGGCCTTGCGGTGGGCGGCCAGGTGGTCGATGACCTCCTGTGAGGCCTTCTCGCCGCTGCGGGCGCCCTGGGCAGCGGCCCAGGCGGCGGCGAGGCCCCCCCGATGCAGGTACATCGTCCCGGAGGTGTAGACGCCGTGCTCGTCGAGGTCCCCGCCGCCCTCGACCCAGTGATGCGGGTACTTCCAGGTGGATTTTTTGTCCGCTTCCCCCCGGTCGGCGTGGGCGGCCCTGGGCAGGCGCGTCTTGTCCACGTCGCCCCAGTCCGGCTCGCTGTCGGCGATCCGCGAGTTGTGCGAGAAACCGGCGGCCGCCTCGAGATTGGCGCGGGCCGCCTTGCACCGCTTCCGGGCCTGGCGGTGCTTACGATTGGCCACGGGGCATCTCCTCCGGGTAGGCTTCGCCCGCGGCCTGGACGGTCTCGGGCTGGGGCAGACCGCGCTCCTGGCGTGCCTCGCGTTCACGCTCGCGCTGGGTCAGTTCGTCCTCCCAGTCGCGGCCGCGGGCGGCGTGGTACTCGGCCTCCGAGAGAAGGCCGGCCTTGACGAGGTCCATCTTGGCCCGTGCCCAGCGCGGATCGACTTCCTCCATGCCCGGCCAGTACCAGCTGTGCGGGTCGTCCTCCTCCATCCACGCGCCCGCCGGCACCAGGCCCGGCACGCGCTTCGCCTCGGCGAGCCAGGCCCCGAACACCTTGTCGAGCACGGCGGTCGCCAAAGCCTTGCGGTCTACGAGAATCGACCTCATATACATCTGATGATCAAGCCTCCCGCTGGCGTAGTTGTGGCGCGAGGAGTCGAGGGCCGCGATGTTCCGGGGAATCTCCAGCGCCCGGGCGATCTCTGAGACGATTTCAGCCTTGAAATCGGGATAGGTGGTGGGTGGCTGCTCGGCCTTCACCTGGGCCGGTTCCCAGCCCTCCGGCAGGAACGAGGCCATGTTCCGCTGAATCTCCATCTCCAGACCGCCGAGCCCTTCGTCGTCTTGGCCGCCGGCCGCTTCCCCGCCCGCCGGCATCGTCGTCTTGACAAAAAGCGCGAACTCGGCGGCCGTCTCGGCCGCGTTCACGACGGCGAGCGTGTAGCGCCGCAGCAACGCGAACAGAGGCAGCGCCGGCGCGAGATCCGGGATACCCCGCGACTGACCAGGCCGGTCCGCCCGATACCAGTGGACGACGTTGCGGGCCGGCACGGGCCGGTGCCCGCCGGCCGCGCCAAGCAGGGTCTCGCCGGGGTGTGAGGTCAGGAGATGGTATTCGGCAGGGTTGCGGGCGGCATCGTACATGATGCCGTCAACGGGCTGGCGCCGGCTTGGAATCCAATTCGGGGTTTTGATCTGGTCGGCCTCGACCAGCCGCACATCGAGCGTGACGGAGTGGCCGTGGCGGGGGTTGGAGACGAGCAGCCCGAACGCCTCGCCGTCGGTGGCCCGGGCTATCCGCATGGTGCGGAGTTTCTCGGCCAGGCGGATCGTCTCCGCCCAGCGGGCGAACTCCCGCTCGATCCGTGCGTTGATGGCCGGCTCGCCCGTCAGCATCGCCAACCGCGGCCCCGTCCCGACGAGGTCGTTTGCCAGAGTCAGCACGATCCCCTTGGCGTAGCAGTTGTTGGCGGTTTCGTACCGGGCCCGGTTTCGCAGAGTCGCGCGGACTGCGGGGTTGGCGGCGGCGTCGGGGCTGAGGCTGTCGGCCCCCGCCCAGTGCCGGCGGTTCTGCGGGGTCGTCCGGGCGGCATCGAACCGGGCCTTGAGCGCCCGGGCCTGGCGCATCTTCCGCGCCAGCGACGTGGTTCGACGTTTCGGCTTGGACCAGGGCCACCCCATTTCAGGCTCCGGGCGGGACGATCTGGACGCGCGTAAACGATTTCCCCGGGTGAAGGGCGCGGGCCGCCTTGTCCGCCAGATACCGGTCGGCGGCAATCTGGGCCTCCGGCTTCTGGCCAGCGACCGAGACGCCATCGGCCTCGGCCTCGGCCGGGCCGACCGCGCTCTCGCGAATCGTGTCGTCGAGTTCGTCGGGCATGGTGCCCTTTCGCGCAAAAAAAGGCCGTCCGGAGGTTCGGCCCCGAACGGCCCACCTCCGCCGGCGACTGCGCCGTGATCGCCGGCGGTTCTGCCACGTCCCCATTGTACGACGCCCCGCGCCGCGTACACGGACGAATGCGATCCGGATTAAAAATCATGTCTACCCGTAGAGATGCGCGCTACAGATGTGTAGATGGGGCGGGGGCGGTTTTTACTTGACCGCCGCGAAAAAAGGGCGTCGGCCGGGGCCGGTGCCCGCGCGGACACCCTGGAGTCGTTCCGTCTACGTCGCCCGCTCCGCCTCGCGGCGGCGAGCGTTGCGGTTACCCGCCGGCGCTCCCGGCCGCAGACGGATACCCGCCCGTGCCGCCGCCCGCTGCACCGCCACGGCGGTCACCCGCCGCCGGCAGCGACGGGAGAGCCGCCGGGCGATCTCGGGCGACTGCAGGCCCTCAGCGGCCAAGTCCGCCAGGGCCTGCAGTCGGTCAGGCGTCCACCAGGTGATGCCGGCCATCACGACCCTTCCGAACCGACGGTGTTCTTGGTCATCATTTCACCGAATGGACCGAGATGCTCTGGAATCCGCCCGTCGACTACGAGATAGCGGCCTATCCGGAAATCCTCGTGGTCGCGGTCGTCGTCCCAGCCGCCGGCGGCGTCGTCGAACTGGGCGTAAAAGGCCTCTACGATCTTCCGCGGCTCGTGGGCTGGGCAAGCGTCGCGGCAGGCGCGGCAAAGACGATATGTATCGCCTTCAATTTCTGCTTCCCACGCGGGTTCGCCCGCGATGGGATCCTTACAGACGCAGCACTTATGCATGACACGCCTCCTCAGTCTCGTAGACGGTGATCTGCGGGAACTCCCGCACCATGTCGGCGAGCGGGAAGCCCCCGCCGACGCGGGCGACGGCCGGACCCCAACCGTACCCCTCGGGCGTCGGCAGGACCATGAGCCGGCGCTCGCCGCCGCGATCCAAGACGACGCCCGAGCAGTCGCCGACGCCCGGCTCCGGCGTCGGGCCGAGCGGCTCGCCGGTCAAGGTATCGAGGGCCGTCTCGCCATCCTCGACGCTCCATAGGCCGATGACCGACCAGCCGTCGCGCCGGGCGGCGAGGATGGCATCGGCCTCATCCCGACTGATCGAGACCAGGCCATGCCCTTCAACGGCCATGGCGCAGAAGTAGCCGCCGGCGAAGCCCCTGCCGGTCCAGGTCGCCGCTCGACCGTCCACCACGTCGCCGGTGGCGAGTCCGTCCAGCCAGAGGCGAGTCCACTGCTTCCGCCTCTCGCGCTCCGCCCAAGTGCGCGAGCCGTCCGGCTCCAGCCGGGCGAGGTACGGCTTCTTCGCAAGACCCGACTTCTTATTGTGTTCCACTCTGACACCGATCATCGTTCCATCCTCCTCTTTCCTTTCCCGCCGCCCCATTGCAGCGGGGTGCTGGAACTCTCGGCCGGGTCAGTCGTCCTCATGCTCCGCCTCGGGTCGGGCATCGTCCTCATGTCTTTCTTCCCATTCCTCATTCTCCTCTACGCACGCGTCGCACAGGCCCTCGTTCATTTCGTACTCCTCGTGATCCAGCCCGCAACCGCATTGATCACATTGATAACCCATCGTTCCATCCTCCTCTCCCGCCGCACCATTGCGGCGGGTCAGTCTCCTCTGTGCGGTCGGGGCGGGGGAGGATGGAGTGGGCGACGGCCGCCGCCCGCCCGCCCCGTGCCGCGTTTGCGTTTGTCGTCGTCATCTCTCATCCTCCACCCATACTATACGACCATTTAGGCGGGTTGTCAAGGGAAAATCCGAGAAAAATCCAAAAAAATTTCCGCGATTTTCGCCCAAAAACCGCGTTTTTGGAGATTTCCCCGCGTCCCAGATGCCGGTCGGGCGCATCTATTACGGCGCATCCACCGGCTCCGTCAGCCCCTTCCGCCCGAAGAGGTCGCGGCGCGCGAGGCGCCGCTCCACCACCGATGCGGCCCGGGCGCCGTGTCGGCTGAGTACCCAATATGTCTCGCACAGCACACAGTAGACGACGGACCGCCCCGCGCTGGTGCCGACCTGGCCCTCGGGAATCTTCACCCCGCACATCGGGCAGTACGTCCGCGCCGTCCCGTTCCGCCGTCTCATGCCGCGCCTCCCGACGACACGACCCGCTCCACGGTCGTTACCCGCCAGCCGCAGTGCCGGCACTCGCGCCGCCGCTGGATGCGCCCGCCCGGCATCGGCCGCGTGTAGACCACCAGGAAGTGCCGGCATCCACACCGCGGGCACTCGAGGCCCTGCTTCTCCGGCCGTTTGTCGAGGCTCATCTCTTTGTGCCTCGCGCCAGCTGGGCACGCGAATAGCGCCTGCGCTTGCCGCCGCGACCTGACGGAGCGCCGGGCACGGCGACGCCCGCCAAGTTCGCCGCCACGGCGCAGGCCACCAGGCAGTCCCACCAGTGGTTGTCGGGTCGACTCGCCCGCCACTTCCACTCGCGGACCGTTCGCCCGCGCCCCTCGGTCTCCACCCAGTACTCGCTGCCGGCCACCTGCTCGGCGAAGAGGGCGTGGGCGCGGGCGCCCTCGCCGAAGAGGGTCAGCGCGCCCGGGTCGCCCGGGGGCGTCGCCAGGGCCGTCGCCGTGAAGGATTTCCAAAAGTTCGTGTCATAGAGCAGGTGCGGAAACTCCCGCGTCCCCCGCACCTGCGGGAAATACCACTCGTGCCCGTGCCGCTCGCCGGGCTTGCGCTGATAGGCGTGGATCGGCTTGCGGCCGGCGGTGATGCCGACCCCCTTGGAAAGCGTCGCCGCCGACCCGCCCATCTGGTGGATCACCGCCGCCGCCACGGTCGGCTTGTAACCGCCGTCGATGAGCAGACGGTCGAGGCGCCGGACCCCGCCGCCACCCGCCACGGGCCAATCCTGGCCGAGCAGCATCTTCACGAGGTCGGCAAGGCCCGCCTGGATCGTCCCGTCGACGCCCCGACCGGGATAGGCCCGCGAAAGGGGTCGCGGCGGCTTCCGCTGCTCGAAGGTCGCCCGCTTCTGCTCCGGCCAGGTGCCGTAGTCCACGATGTGCCCCGAGAAATCCTTCTCCCACGCGCACGCACACCAGTAGAGGATCTCGTCGTGCACGTCGACGAAGGCCGTCAAGGCCTCGGCCGCCAGGGGGACCTCGCCGCGCGCCCGGCCGCTCCACCGCTCGGCGACCTCGGCCGGCACCAGGTGGGCGTCCTCCGGCACGTCGTCCAGCGGCAGGGGATCGTTCTGGTACTCGGCGGCGAACGTATCCTCGTCCCGGAACCGCAGGTTCATCGCCGCCTGGATGGCCGAGAGTTCCCCGGCCTCGGCGTCGAACCGGGCGGGCCAGGCCGCCGTCAGCCCCGCGTCCATGCGTTTCCGGTGCTTGCGGTAGTAGGCGTCGGCCTTGTGCGTCCCCGCCGCCAGGTCCTCTTCCCGCAGACGGCGATACTCGGCCCACTCCTGCGGGTGGGCCGGTTCGCCGTAGAGCATCTGCATCCGCTCGCCCCGCCAGTCGGGCGACCGCTTGCGGTCAAGCAGGCGACTCGCCACGTCGTCCGGGGCGATGACCGTTACGGCCGCCAGAGCCGCAATCCGCCGCTGCGGCCCCGCCATCCCCAGGACGGCACCGTTCAGCAGCCGCGCCCGCGTTCGCGGCTGCGTGGCGCTGCGGGCAATCTCGTCGTCCTGCGGGTCGTCCACCAGGGCCAGGTCCGGCCGAGCCGGTTTGTCCGTCCCGGGATGCGTGTAGCGCTGGCCGCGGACGCCGCCGCCCGTCAGTCCCGCCGCCGAGATCACCGCCGCCGAGGCGGCGCTGCCCGGCACACGACCGAAGACGATCCGCCGCTGGTGCCACCGCACGTGCGTCGGCCGGCCTTCGTACCGCTGCCCCTGGCACCGCCTCGGCTCGCCCTCCAGGGCGATGAAGGGGGCGAGTTCCGGTCCGAAATCCTCCGCCAGCGGCCCGCGCGGAAAACCGAGTTGCCCTTTCAGTTCCCCCAGCAGCTCTTCGCCGCGGTCGCTGCTGATGGCCAGGATGGAGACGAATGACCGGTGCCCGTAGAGCACCGCCCACACCGCCGACGCCAGGAGCAGGCTCGTCTTGCCGCCGCCGCGCGGCATGGCCAGGGCGAAAAGGCCGCCGCGGAGAACCGTCTCCTCGATCCGCGCGATGACCTTCAGGTGGTCGTTCGACCACGGCAGGTCGAACGTCCCGCCGAAATAGGTCTTTAGAAAGCGCTTCAGGTCCCGCCGGCACGCCTCGTGCCGCTTCGAGTCCGCGCGCGGCGGGATTGGCCCGATTTCCTGGCCCACTCGCGTCCGCGAGGCCTGGGCCTCGCCGACCCGTGCCCGATGCCGGCGATACGCCTCGCCGCTGGCCGCCGCTTGGGCCGACCGCTCGGCCAGCCGCTCGCCCAGGGCATGGACGAATCGTCTGGCCCCCGGCGTCCATCGCGGCAGCCGCTTGCGCTTCCGTTTCACCACGCCCGCCTCCTACTTCACCTCCCGAAACGCCTTCTCGACCCGCTCCGCCCATTCCCGGCCGGCGATCTTCTCGGCTGGCGTCGCCACCGTCTGCATGATCCGCTCGATCCGGGCGTAGGCGACTTCCAGGTCCTTCCCCGTCACCGCCTCCGCCGCCGGCATGTACCCGGCGTCGCGAATGGCCTCATCCAGCCACGCCAGGTCCTTCCGCCCCGCCCCCGCCGCGGCCACCAAGGCCGAGAGCTGCTCCTCCATCTGGCCGGAGACGGCCGGCTTCGCCGCCTTTCGCTTCGCCCGTTTTCGCCTTTTCTTGGCCACGGCGCGTCACCTCCAGAGGAGAATTTCGGTACTTTTTCGCCCATGTGCGTAAGTCTCGCCCTACACGCCACTTACGGGCCAAAAAATATGCAGCTAATCCAAGGAATCGCCTTGATTTCCGGCCGAAAGCATGTATGACTGTCTATGGGAACGCGAAATCGAAAGGAGCAGGTCATGAAGGACGTCGTCACGCACTTGCGAAACGCCGGAGATGCGCTCGAGGCCATGCCGCCGGAGCGGACCACGCTGTTCCCCGGCTGGGCGGATATGGACCCCCAGCATCCGCCCGTGCCCGACGAGCGGCGGGCGGTGAACCGGAGCCTCCGCCGGGCCGCGGCCGCCATCCTGAACGAGGGCACGCTCGCCGACGAGTGCTCCTACGTCTCGTACCGCGACCTCGGCAGACTGGTCCGATATCTCGGCGACATGCTCGAAGGGTAGTTTCCGCGAACCGGTCGCCTGCCTGCGAAGCCAGGCACGCGCGACCACAGATGAGGAGGACGAACCATGAAGCAGGCCGACGTGAAGTTGGGTGGCGTGTACGCTGCCAAAGTAAGCGGCAAGGTCGTCCCCGTCAGTATCGACGCCGAGAACCCGCGCGGCGGATGGGACGGTACGAACCAGGTCACCGGCAAGCAGGCCCGCATCAAGAGCGCCCGGCGGTTGCGGTACGCGATGGTCAAGAAGAACGGCAAATGGCGACGCATGGCCACTGGCGGTGAAGAAGATGCGACAGGGGCCAACGTGGGTGGCGAGAGGACGGCCCAGGGCGACGCCAAGGCCGCCAGGAAGGCCAAGGTCGATGCGTGGCGGAAGGACGTGGCCGAGAAGGTCAGGTCCGACCCCGAGGAGCGCCGCAAGCAGAACGAGAAGGAACGCCGGGCCAAGGCCGCGGCGAAGCGGGGCCGGAAGACGAAGCCGAAGCCCAAGGCGAAGCGGGCGAGTCTGCTGGACCTGGCGGCCGAGGTCCTCGCCGAGGCCGACGGGCCGATGAACGCCAAGGCCATCGTCGAGAAGGCCCTCGCGACCGGCCGGTGGCAGACCAAGGGTAAGACGCCCGAGGCCACGCTCTACTCGGCCCTCATCCGCGAGATCGCCAAGAAGGGCGGCGACGCCCGGTTTGAGAAGGTCGGGCGCGGCACGTTCCAGTTGGCGAAGTAGCCGTCGCATTACGCATCTCCCTGCACGCCCGCATCTGCGGGCGTGTTCTTCGGTTGATTCCTGCCCCGCTTCGGTCGACTAGAACTCTTCTTTCTACTCCGCTTGGCCCGATTGCCCTTTTTCTTGGTGCTGCTGGTAGGCCGTTCGGCCCTTTTGCCCGTGAATTCTTCCCACCGCTGGACGATGACGTCGCAGTAGAGCGGGTCCATCTCCATGAGATACGCCCGCCGGCCCATCTGCTCGCAGCCGATGAGCGTCGAGCCCGAGCCGCCGAAGAGGTCCAGGATGTGCTCGCCGGGTTTGGAGGAGTACTGGATGGCCCGGACGGCCAGCTCGACCGGCTTCTCTGTCAGATGCGTCATCTTCTGCGGGCTGACCTTCTTCATGTGCCAGAGGTCGGTGGCGTTGTTCGGCCCGTAGAAGTGGTGGCCGGCCCCCTCGCGCCAGCCGTAGAAGCACATCTCGAACGCCCCCATGAAATCCTTGCGCGTGAGGACCGGGTGCTTCTTGTCCCACACAATCCCCTGGCTGAAGTAGAGGCCCGAGGCCTTCAAGGCCGGGGGATAGTTGCCGAGGTTCGCGTACCCGCCCCAGATGTAGAAGGCGCCGCCGGGCACCAAGACGCGGGCCATCTGGCCGAACCAGGCCAGCAGCAGCCGCTCGAAGTCCTCGGCCGAGAGGAAATCGTTCTCGAGCGGCCGGTCCTTCGCCCGCATCTTCTTGCGTGCCTTGGCGGGGTCCGAAACGCCGCGGGCGACATCGAACCCCTGATGGTGCATCTGTGCTTGGGCCTCTTTGCGTTTCCGTTTCCGCTCGCGGTCCTGCTTGCCTCCTTCTGTGGTGGAGTGTTCGCATTGCAAATCCTCTCGTCGCGAAATTGAAGTGACCCCGGCGGCGATGGCGGTGGCGCTGCGCGGCTCGACGTTCACGTTGTAGGGCGGGTCGGTATTGACGAGGTGGACGGCCTCGCCGCCCAACAGCCGGTCCACGTCTTCGCTGCTGCCGGCATCGCGGCAGAGCAGCCGATGGTCACCGAGAATCCACAGGTCGCCCGGTTGGGTCGTCGCCTCGTCCGGTGGCTCTGGCACGGCGTCCGGGTCCGCCAGTCCTCCCTTCATATCCGGGTTCAGCAGCCGGGCCAGTTCGTCCTCGTCGAAGCCGATGGCCGCCAGATCGACCTCCCCCTCCAGGGCCTGGAGTTGGTCGAGAAGCGCTTCCTCGTCCCATTCGGCCAACTCGGCCGTCCGGTTGTCGGCGAGGGCGTAGCCCACGCGGTCGACGCCCTTCAGGGCCGTCTTCACGGCGGCGATCTTCGTCCACCCCAAGAGCCGGGCCGCCTGGTAGAGGCCGTTGCCGGCGACGATGACGCCCTTCGAGTCCACGACGACTGGCCGCTGCTGACCGAATGCCAGCAGACTTCCCCGGATGGCATCGAGGTTCGCCGCCGGGTGCAGCCTCGCATTGGCCGGGTCGGGCGCGATGGAGTCCATTGAAACCGCGTACTTCCTCAGGGCCGCGACGATCTTTTCCCTCGGCATTTCTCAAGGCCGTTTCTCCCAGTGCCGATAGAACGTGCGTCTCGATTGGGCGTCGAGCGTGCAAAATACCGCCGGTGCTTCACCACCGACGGCGCTGCCGGTCAGCCCCAGTGCCGCCGGCCGCGCTCGGCGTCCCTCTGCCGCCGCGAAATAAACACTACCGTTTTCGGCGTTTGTTTCGGACGCCCTCACCATCAGATCGGCCGCCGGTAGTACCTAATGCCGGGCACCGAAGTTGACGCCGACGCTCGTCACACCGACGTCGAGCATTCCCTCCTGCCCCACCGTCACGACCCGCTGCTCGCCGCACCAGCAGGACAGTCCGCCGCCGTCGATGCGCGCGGTGCCCGCGCGGTTCTGCGCGAGGACCGAGGCAAGCGGGCCTTGCATCTTGGGGGCCGGAAAGAGAAAACCGAACGACGGCAAGACCTCCACGCCGTTCGGCAGCCGGAACGCACACTCAAGATAATCCATCACTTGACATAGCCCCGGGCCGGCCGCCCGGTCTGGCCGTTTGACTTCGAACACGATGGGGCCTGCGCGCCAGCCCGCCGCCAATCCGCGACGGGAAGCCACGACCACTACATCCGCCCTCACGCGGCCGGCGGCGGGGCACGGCGCCCAGAGCGCTCGGCCCACCACTTGCGCGAAGACCCGGAAGAGACCGCTCGCCTCCAGGAACACGACCAAGCGGTTCTCGATCTCCGCCTCGGCCAAACCATCGAGCATGCGCGTGAGCAGAGGATTTGGCATGGGCAGACAAAAAGGGCGTCCGGGCAAGGGCCCGAACGCCATTGCCGATTAGGCGCAGATGGCGGCCGCACAGCCGCACTATTATTATCCCCCTATTCGCTTGTTTGACAACCCCTTACGTTCCCGCGGCCATGCCTTCAGGAGTTGCCGAGCATCGCACCCGCCACGGTCACTTCCCGGCCAAGGATTGCAAAAGTTCAAGAATGGCCAGAAGCGCGGCCGTCACGCTCGCCATCGTGAGGCATGCCCCAAAACCGATCAGGTTTAGCAAGACGGTCTCGCTTACGCCTCCTCTCTGAATGATCTAGCGTTGTTGCAAAACTGGACCTTCAACCAACTGCCACTTGTCATCGCCGGTGTATTTCAGGGTCAACGTAAAGTCGCTTCGCACGATGGCTCCAAAGGCGTTCTGCGCATCGACCCAGCCTTTTACGCAATACTGGCCTTCACCCAGATCTGTGACGCACTTGTCGGCCCTTTGCCAACCGAAGTCCGCCGTGCCCGGTGATCGTAAGTGATCTTTGACAAAATCCTCGGCGGCAACCCAAGCATCGATCTTGTCGCCATACTGTTCGTAGCGGGCCTTCTCAGCGGGGGTTGGTTCCCCGAGTTCCATGCACGAATGGCAGCAGTAGCCGAGGAAGAGAAATGGGGCGAATGCGACAACGAGAACAACGATGGTCGCGATGGTGGCGAAGGTCTTTGCGTTTGCGTGCTTCATTGATTCTTCTCCTGAAACGGGTCCTGCTCCACGTACCACGCCCGCAACTCTACCAGAAACGGGCCGGACTGAAAACGAGCCACGTGCGCCGGCTTCTCGTGAGGCGGGGGTTGATCGGCCAACGGTCCGGCCGTCCCGGCGCTCAGGATGGGAATCAAATGGGCGTCCTCTTTGGCCACCAAACTTTCGGGCGAGACGTACAGCAACCGGGCTATCTCCTGCAGTTGAAATCGGTTCGGGCCGCTCTTGCCCGCAGTCCAGTTGGTCAGAGTCTTGCGGTGTACGCCGAGGTGCTCCGCCAGGACCTTCTTCTTCATTCCCTTCGCCCGCAAGGCCTGCTCAAATCGTTCCCGATAAAGACGCATATCGCTAACTCCCACCCCCGACAAAAGTTACGTCTGTGGACAACAAGTGGAAAAGTTTTTCTCTCTTTCGGGCATTTTTTGCTTGACGACTGCCCTGCATTTTGCCGATACTACTCCCATCACGCTCGGAGGGCGAGACGATGCCACCCCGCAGAAGCAACGGCCGGCGGAACGATGGGTTTCGCCCACGCCGACGCCTTGGCCCCGGTCTGTGTCCCTCCCCGACATCGTCTCGCCCGACTTTGTCCACGAGACACGACCGGGGCCGCCTTTTGCGCTCGCTCGCCCTCGATCCGCCCTGGGGGCGCTCTGGTAGAGGAGAAGTCGTCTCGCCCGTCCCCCATAGTATAGCCCAAGAATGGCCCAATGACAAGCGGGTTTTGGGGGAGGACGCCGTCCGAAAACCCCAACGAGAAGGGGGCCGCCGCGCCGCACCCCCGCCCACTCACGCAAGTCCCGGTCCGGGAAAGGCGGATGTCCCCGGGCCGGGCACCTCGATGCCCGGTTCCCTGGTTCGGCAGGAGACCCGTCATGTCCGCACACAACCGACGCCATCACTATCTGAGCGGGTCGACCTGGTTCGGCAGGAGACCCGCCATGTCCGCACACGCTGCGCCGACGCTGTGCCTGACGAATAAGCAAGACGTCGACGACCTGATTGCCGACCTCCGCGCGGCCCGCCGCAAGAGCCTGCGGACCGGCGGGGCGTACCTGGTCCACCGCGCCGGCGACTGCGGCGAGGACCTCCTCAAGGTCCGCGTCCACATCCGCTTGGACGAGGCTCTCGCCGCCGCCGCGCGGCGCGATGTCAATCGGAAAGGATCCTGATTTGCCGACGCCCCAGGAGTTCCGCCACACATCGACCGCCCAACGCAAGAAGGCCCAGCGCCTTCTCAATAGTCCGAGCGTCTGCTTCGTCGTTGTCACGCCCGAGGAGGTCGTCTCGGGCTTCGTATTCGACTCCGGCCGGGCGGTAAGCGATTCCATCGTCGCCCTCGTCCTCGGGGTCCTCCTGGCCCATGCCGTGAAAAAGGTCGAGTGCGAGGCCGGCTCCTGGCGCCGCTGCCTGCGCCTCCTGCCGCACGCCCCCAACCGAAAGGAGACTCGCCATGCAACGCCGCATCACGAAGGTGAAGGTCCACAAGGGCCGCGTCCAAATCAAATATCTCCGCCGCAAGAGGAAAGATGACGACGATCCGGACGAATACAGTCTCGCCTGCCGCGACCTCCCGCACCCGGACCTGGAGAAGGCCCTGGCGGACCTCGCGCCCGCCGTCCGCGAATGGCTGGAGGTCTCGCCGACGACCTTCCCCCGTCTCACGCCCATCTCCGTCGCCTACACCTGGCGGCTCGACACCGAGGACCGGGAGGTCATGGGGGCCTCGGTCTGTGCCCTGGTGGAGTTGTCGATGAGCAACGCGCCGCTCATCCTCAACTGTCCGCACAAGCCCGAGCGGCCCTACAACGCCGATGCCCCGGACGAGCAGCATGACGTCTGCCTGCCCGCAGAGACCGTCGCCGCCCTCCGCACGGTGATGCAGGAGGCGGAGGCCTACGTCGACGGCAAACGCACCCAGGGGACGCTCGATTTTGAACCCCGGCCGTCGGCCGAGACCGTCGGTGCCGGACCCTGAACCGGCGGCGGGGCGCGACGGGCCCATTCCCCAATCCGCGCCCCGCACGCCCTTGTCCGAAAGGAGCCTCGCCATGCAGCTCTACCGCCGCTGTCGAAACCGGCCCGCCGAGCGCGAGGCCGCCCGGGCAAGGCGTGACCGCTCGAAATAGGAGCCGCGCAATGAGACCGCTGCTTTTCGTCCTCAAGCTGCTCGTCGGTCTGTCCGTTGCCTGTGGCCTGATGGTCGGCGCCTTTTTCTGCATCGACAGGCTGCCGGCCCCGGCGCCCTGGCCCGCCCTGACGGGCGTCGTCCTGAGTTACGCCGCCGGCTTCGTCGCCTGCTGGAGCATCGACCTCGCGTATCGGCAAGGAGCGAACTCATGACCCGGCATGCCTCTCTCGCCGACTCCGGCGCCCGCTTTTCTGCCCCCCGGCTGGCCCGCGCCGACGTCGACCACCGCATCCGGCGGCTCGCCCGGGAGGCCGACGCCCTGTGCGATGCGCCGGGACTCGGCGGCCATCCCGCCCGAAGCGGCGTCATCGCCGCCGCTGTGGCCCTGGCCGACGCCCTCCACGTGGCAGAGGCCGCCCGCCAAGGCGCCGCCCGAGGCCGCATCCGCGCTCTGCCGCGAAAGGAGAACCGATGAACCTCGCCATCCCCCTGTCCGCCCTCCAGGCCGTCCTCGTTCCCGAGACGCACCTGGCGGCGACGGCGCCCGGCTATGTCGAAAGTCTCGACCGCCTGCTGGCCGCCATTGCCGAGGTCGAGTCCGGCGGCGACCGCTGGGCCGCCCATCGCGAGGCCGACGGGTCGCTCGCCTGCGGCCTTTACCAGATTCGGCCTGTCTATCTGGCGGACGCAAACCGCCTGGTGCGCCAGTACCGCCTGCCCGTCCCGCCTCATCCGAAGACGGGCGTCCCGCGCGACGGCTACGCCAAGCCGGCCGTTTACGATCCCGACGCCGCCCGGCGCATCGTCTGCCTCGTCCTCGCCCACTACGCCGTCCACTGGATCCAGGCGGGCCACGGCCGCCGTCGAGGCGTGGGCGATGCCGTGCCGGCCGAGATCCTGGCCCGCATCCACAACGGCGGATACCAGGGCCTCGTCGAGCACCCCGACCGCACAGACGCTTACCGGGCGAAGGTCCGGACGGCGCTCGCCGCCCAAGCAGCCGAGGACGCCGAGGACACACGATAGGCTGGAGTTCGTCGCGATGGCGACCGACCCCGCCAAACCGGAACTTTCGACCGAGGCCCGGCTGCTCGCCGCCTGGCTCCACCGCCACGCCCGGGGCCGACGGCGGGCCGTCCCCTACCGGCGGCTCGCGGCGGCCCTCGCCGAGGCCGGGTGCCGAGTCAGCGAACGCGAGGTCTACGAACTGATCGCCGAACTCCAGCTGGCCGGCCGGCCGGTCGGCACGACGCCGCGCCGACCACGCCCCGGCGCCTTCATCTGCGTCGACGACGAGGACTGGAAGGCGGCCGAGGCGAATCTGGAGGCCCGTCTCTATCGCCCGCTCGCCCGCCTTCGCCGTCTCCGCCGGACCCGCCGCGAGCTGCAGGGCGGCCAGGCGGTCCTGGCGATGCCGGAGGCCCCGCCCCTGACCGACGCCCGCGGCCAGGGGTTGCTCCTGAATCCTTCGGGTTATGAGGAGACATGACATGATCCTGACGCGATGGATTGAATATGATCCGAATTTTTTCACTGATCGGAACGATGTGGCCACACTGGAGGGCGTGCATCGTGTTTATCTCATGATTCGTTCCATCTGCCTGTACCGGAAGTCAAACGGCGAGCGCTGCCGCCGTCAGAGCGGAGTCGACACAAAGACGTTCGGGGGAAAAACGAAAGCGGCGGCGCATAGAAAACTATATGCGTTTGTTCGGCGTGGCGACGTACATCGAGCGAGGACGTGGGGTTCGGAGGCCTCGCCGTGATCTTCCATCCCAAACCCGGGCAGCGGGTGCAGCTGCGGTATCGGCGGGGCGGTCCCCGCCGCCTCGCCCGGCTCCACGGCTGCACCGGCATCGTTTGTCGGGCGGCGATGGGACCGGGCCCCATCAATGCCGAGATCGCCCTGGACTTCTCGGACGAGGCCGACTTCCTGACGGTCGTCGTCCCCCGGGGCAACTTGGCGCCGGTGCATTCCGATTTCCGGTGTCCGGTTTCCGCCATGTTCAACCCGTCCGGCCACGACGGATAAGGAAAACTGACCTATGGCCGAGCGCCGCTTCGAAGAGATGACCGAAGTGGAGATCGGGGCGCTCATGCGGGCCTTGGCCTGGAACGCGGACAGGATTCTCCGCGTGCACGGGGGTGAGGGGCCGCCGAAGTTTGCCCTGCTCGTTTTCAACGACCCGGCTGCCGCTCAATACATCTCCTCATGCAACCGCGAGGACATGGTTCGTGCGCTCCGCGAGTCGGCCGACCGCCTGGAGGCGAGGCAGGAAGTGCCCCGCGTGCCGTGGAAGGAACCGCCGCCATGATCCTGCGGGTCTTTCCCTGCCAAACGTCGCATACGCCCGACGACGCCTATGCCGTGGTCGGCCCGCCCAGCCTCTTTCTCCCGCCGGGCATCACTGAGGTCCACATCAGCGTGACGTTCACCTGGGATCGCAAGACGGGTCTGCGGCTCTACCGGGCCTGGCGGCAGCGGTTGCCGGATGTGCCGGTCCTCCTCGGCGGCCCCGCTGTCGGCAACACAGCTGGGCAGTTCGTGCCGGGCATGTACGTCCGCCGCGGCATCACCTACACCTCCCGCGGGTGCGACAACTCCTGCCCCTGGTGTCTCGTTTCTATGCGGGAAGGCCTGTGGCGCCCGCTGCCGACCATCCAGCCAGGTTACATCGTCCAGGACAACAATCTGCTCCAGGGGCCAAAGGGCCATCGCCGACGGGTCTATGCGATGCTCCGGCGCGAGCGCCGCAGCGTCCGCTTTCAGGGCGGCCTCGAGGCCCGCCGGTTCACCCCCTGGGACGAGGCACGGATCCGCGGTCTCCGGCTCGGCCAGAACTCCCTCTGGTTCGCCTGCGACTCGCCCGGGGCGATGCGGCCGCTGACATCGGTCCTCGAGCGCTTGGGGGACCTGCCCATCCGGTTCAAGCGGGTCTTCGTCCTGGCCGGCTACCGCAAAGACGACTCGCCCGAGGCGCTCGAGGGCCGCTGCCGCGAGATTGCCGCTCTCGGCGCCATTCCCTTCGTCCAACTCTACCGCGGACCGTGCGAGAGCCGCCATCGCCGCTGGCCGGACGCTTGGGCGTCGGTCGTCCGGCGATGGAGCCGCCCGGCGCTCAGCCTCGCGCATATGAAATCCATCGGCTTGCGTCCCGACGGTTTTGACCGGGAATCCCCTTGCCTTTTCGCCGCCCCCTCGCCCCCCTCGTCTCCCGGACCTTCAGGCTCGAAAGGCCAAGCATGACTGCGCCGCAGTTTCTGAAACTCGACCCCAAACTCTTCCGTCGCCTGCCCGCTGGCCGCAAACAGGCTGCCGCCCTCGCCGCTTGGCGGATCTGGGCGCCGCAGACGACGCTGGAGGAGGCCGCTGCGAGCCTTGGCATTGGCCTCTCGACCGCCCGCCGGTGGGCCCAATGGCTCATCGAGATTCGCGACGGCGTCGAGCCGGACAGGCCGGGCCGCCGTCCCCCAGGGTCGCAGAAACGCAACGCCCGCGCCGTAGGCGGCGCCGTAGGCGGCGCCGTAGGCGGCGCCGTAGGCGGCGCCCCTTCCTCTATAGGTTCAGATCTAAAGAGGGGAGAGGGGGAGACGTATGAGACGACGACCCCCCACCCCCCCGACCCTACACCGTCGCAAAACGGCGACACAATGTCCGGCGACTCGGAGGACCTCCCCGCCGTGGTCCGGAAGGCTGACGAGGTCGGCGAGCGGGTGCGGCTCCTCGCCCGGGCCTACCTCGCCCGCACCATCCACGACCGCGTAACCGAGGCCGAGGCCCACGGCAGCATCCACGAGGCCGTCCGCGAGGGCGGCGCCGAGCCCGCTCTCCTGGCCGCCTACCTGAAGGCGACGCCGCACGTCACCTGCTATCCCCGCCACTTGGCCCGCGAGGCCGCCGTCTGGAACGAGCGACAAGCCGCCGAGGCATTCCGGGCCCGCCTCCGGGAGATCCGCCGCCGGGGCCTGACAGAGGCCCGTCGCAAAACGGACTCAGGCATCGAAGTCGGCCGCGTCCGGTTCGTCGACCCCCGCGCCGACCCGCCCCGCCTGATAATCGAGATCGACCGAACGCCGCCTGCGCCGACGCGGGAGGACGCCATTGACGATTATCGAGCGTCCTTGGCGGCGTTTCGATTTGCTTCCGACAGCCCGATGGCCAGGAGGCTGAGGGCGGAGATTGCGCGCTTGGAGGCGGGAGCCGACCCGCCCCCGGCGGAAGTCGAAATCGAGCGGCTCGATCTCACCCGCGCCGAGGACCTGGATCCTTGGTCCTTCCGCCCGGAGCAGCCGCGACTCTTCGAGATGTGAAAGGAGCCTCGCCATGCCTCGCTACGCCGCGAACACCGCTGTCAGCGCTGACCGCAGCCAGGTCCAGATCATGCAGATGCTCAGGAGGTTCGGGTGCGAGGGGTTCGGCTGCGCCGAGCACGCCGGGCGCGGCGTCATCCAGTTCGTCTACCAGGGCGTGCCCGTCCAGTTCTCCGTGCCGCTGCCGGGCCGGGCGGACGAGGAGTTCGTCTTCACGCCGACCGGCCGCGAACGGTCGGCCAAACAACGGGAGGCGATCTGGGAGAAGGAGACCCGGCGCCGATGGCGGGCCGCGTACCTGGTGGTCAAGGCCCTCCTGGTCGGCGTCGAGGACGGGGTCTTGGCGTTCGAGGAGGCGTTCCTGCCCTACGTCGTCTGGCACGATGGGCGGACCACGGCCGAGATACTCGTCGATCCGCTCCGTCGGGCCGTCGCCGCCGGCCGGATGCCCGCCCTCTTGCCGGGGTCCGGCAGTTCGATCTATCCCCAACTGAACGAAGGAGATTCGCCATGACGCAACAACCGAAACGCCCGACCTTGAGGAGCCTGCTCCAGTGGGCTAAAGGGAAGGCCTACATTGAGATCTACCCAGACGGTTCGGCAAGCGTCCAGATGACCTTGGACGACTTCGAGACGAGATACGAAGCGCCGACCCTGTTCAGGGCACTCTTAAAAGCCCGCAAGGATTCGGCATGACTTCGCCGAGGGAACTGCCCATCGGCGCTAAGGTCGTCTGCCCGGACTGCGGTCGGGCCTGCGTCGTCGGCGGCCGGCCGCGCGAAGGCGAGCGGCCGCTGACCCACTCCGCCAGGAGCGACGGCAGGTGTGCCACCTGCGCCCTGGCGGTCTGGATGCGGGCGACGCCGCCGCTTGCCTCTCTCGTTGCCGAGCAGGGCGGTGCGGCGTTCCGCCTGCCGCACGTCCGCGAGCAGGTGATGCGCCTGATGGCCGTCGGCGGCGCGCCGGTCGAGGCGCGCGAAGAACTCGATTGGCCGGCCCTGATAGAGCGGCTCGATCTCACCCGCGCCAAGGAGGACGACCATGCCGACGAAGCCCCGTGAATCGCGCCTCGCAAAGGGCCTATGGTGGGACGAGGCGTGGAGCCTCGTCCACGGCTGCTCGCCCGTCTCGGAGGGCTGCCGCCATTGCTGGGCCGCCCAGGCCTCGCACATGCGAGCGAGCAACCCGAATCCCGCCATCGCCGCCCGAAACGCCGGCCGGACGGAGATGGGTCCCAACGGCCCAAGGTTCAACGGCACCGTCCGCCCGGACTGGGACGCGCTCGAAAAGCCCCGCCGGCGACGGAAACCCACGATGTACGCCGTGTGGAACGACCTCTTTCACCGGGACGTCCCGGAGGAGTTCATCGACAGCGCCCTGGTCGTCGCGTCCCTCTGCAAACAACACACGTTTTTGATGCTGACCAAGCGGGCGGACCGCATGCAGGCGCATATCGACGGCCTGTTTACGTTTCCCCTGCCGAACGTCTGGCTCGGCGTCACGGCCGAGAACCAGCAGGCGGCCGACGAGCGGATACCGCTCCTGCTAGAGACCCCCGCCGCCGTCCGGTTCGTCTCCTGCGAGCCGCTTCTGGAGGAGGTGAACCTCGTCTCCGGCGAGTGGGTGACTGCCTGTCCCCGCATCGCTTGGCTGCATGGTTCGGTCGGCATGGTCAGCGGGAAGACATTGGTCCGCGAGACGCCGGGCATCGATTGGGTCATCGTCGGCGGCGAGACAGGGCCGGGCGCGCGGCCGATGCGCCCGGCGTGGGCGTGCGATATCCGTAACCAAGCCGTCGAGGCCGACGTGGCCTTCTTCTTTAAGTCCTGGGGCGCGCACGTCCCCGCTGGTCAGGACCGCTACACGCTCGACGGCCGCACTTGGCATCAGTTCCCGGAGGGCGAAGGATGACACACGTTCTCCGGGCGCTGGACCTGTGCTGCGGCGCCGGTGGCTGGGCCTGCGCCGCCCGAGGGCTGCCGCTGCGCATCACGCACGCCTTCGACCGATGGCACGACGCCGCCATGACTTACAAGATCAACCATCCGGAGACGGCCGTGGTGGAGATAGACCTGGCGACCGGGGCGGCGCTGGAAACGATACGGCCTCTCGCCGGGTCCGTCGACGTCGTCCTCGGCGGCGTCCCGTGCGAGTGGCTTTCCGTTTTCCGCAACGGCTGGAACCCCGCCAACACCGTCTCCGAGGAGGAGCGGGCACGCGGCCGCCGGCTTCTCGACGCCTGTCTGCGCATCGTCGAGGTCCTCGCCCCCCGGTGGTGGTGCCTGGAGGACGTCGTCGGTCTGGTCAAGGAGCTGCCGCCACTGATGCCGTACCAGGTGCTCGACGCCTCCGCCTACTCGGCCCAGCGGCGCAGGCGGGTCTTCGTCGGCGAGTTTCCGCCGCCGGAGCGCGGCGCCAATCGCGAGGTTCTCGCCGACCACCTTCGCCCGGGCCCGTACCGCATCGGTCGAAGAACCTGGCACCGGACGCCGGCTACCTCGTCCGCTTTCACCGCCGACCGCACCTACGGCTGGGATCCCACCGAGAAGGCCCGGACGGTCTGCGGCGCTATCAACAGCCGCCGCGACGCCGATCTGTCGATTCTCGACGAGACCCTCCCAGGCGGAAAACGGCAGATGGAATGGCAGGAGGCGGCCCGCCTCCAGGGGTTCCCGGCCGACTACCTCTTCTTCGGCTCGCCGACGACCGTCGCCAAACAGGTGGGCCAGGCCGTCCAGGTGGACCTCGGCCGGGCCATCCTCGAGGCGATGTGCCGCAAGGCCCAAAAGAAACGGAGGACCCCAAACCATGACGCGCGAAAACGTCTCGCCCGATGTGATGATGGTCCGGATTCCCTATGAGGAATATCTCCGGCTGCAGGCCCTCTCCGAGAAGGCCTTGTGGCTCATCCGCGAGCATCGCCGCATGGTCGATTTCGCGTGGCGGCGGGAAGTACTGCATTGGAAAGCGCGGGCCGAATGGGCCGAGGCGGAGGCCCGCCGCCTGGACCGCCTCGCGAGACGATGCGGGCTGAAGGCCGCCGGCGCCCCAGGCGCCTAGTCACCGAGGCAGTCGCCGTTGACCCTTGACACCCATCCCGCGCCATCGGATACTCCCCCCGAGGTCGAGGGCGAGGCGATCCCCGTGATCCGTGTCCGCAAGACGCGCGTGCAGCGCGGCTACCCGCCGGGCAAGGCGTCCTGGGCGCTCCGGTGGCGGGACCCCTCCACCGGTCGGGTCCGCCAGGAGACGCTCGGCCAGGGCCGCGAGCGATGGGCCGAGGCCCTTCGCGAGATCAAGATGGCCGAACTCAACGGTTGCCGCCTCGACGCCCAGGGCGGCACCACCTGGCGGGCGTTCGTCCGCCGGTGCCTGGCCGCCAAGACCATCGAACTCGCCCCGGCGTCCCTGGCGGTGCTGCGGCAGGTCCTGGCGCGGTTTGAGGCGTCCATGCGGCCGCGGGTTCTTCAGGCTGTGGACCGGGCCGCCGTCAACGAATACCGGCTGCGCCGCCTGAAGGAGGTGTCCCGGCGGACGGCCGAGAAGGATCTGCGGACGCTGCGGTCGGCCTTCTCTTGGGCCGTCGGCGAGGGGCTCCTTGAGACCAACCCGTGTGAGGGCATTCGGTGGGGCGGCCGGCCGATGGTCTACCGGCCGGACGTCTACACGCTGACCGAGACGCGATGGCTGCTCGCGGCCCTTTCGGAGGAGCCAGCGTGGCTGGCGGCCGCCCTGCACTTGGCGGCCAAGTGGGGACCGCGGACGGGCGAACTGGCGAACCTCGAGGCCGCCGATGTCGACTGGGCCGAGCGCATCGTCCACGTCGGGGCCCGGGGCCGGCGGCGGCCGAAGAACCGGCGGGAGCGGGCCTTCCCCCTGGACGACGCCGCGGCGGGCCTCCTCTTTCGGCTCCGCGACCGGCAAGGGCCGCTGCTGTGGGGCCCGCCTGAGGCCCCCTTCAGCAACGAGAAGGATTTCAGGAGGGGCCTCTGCGTCGAGGCCCGGCGGGTGCTCGCGGCCGTGGGCCTCGGCGAGCCGGACCAGCCGATCCAGAAGCTCCGCCGCACGGCCATCTCCAACGCCCGTGACCTGGTCCAGGACGAGAAACTTTTGGAGGCGATCTTCGGCAACACCCGCGGCGTCCAGGACCGCTTCTATGACGGCCGGAGCCTGCGCCATCTGGTGACTCGGATGGCCGAGATCGACGGCGCGCCGGTCCCGAATGTGTGAGATATACGTGAGATGGCGAGCCGCCGCCCGCACGGCCCCCCTCCTAACATTAGATGGCGGCGGCACTTACGAGCAGCGGGCCCTTAACTCAGCGGTCAGAGCAGGGGACTCATAATCCC
>Ga0180433_10001528_pt1 | contig 38470 bp, 39 predicted proteins | sample SS_ome_8_FD_132980 | JGI IMG/M metagenome (GOLD analysis project Ga0180433, IMG submission 132980) | Hypersaline lake sediment archaeal communities from the Salton Sea, California, USA - SS_1_D_1 metaG | ecosystem: Environmental > Aquatic > Non-marine Saline and Alkaline > Hypersaline >... | reverse complement strand
TATCACGCTTTCGCGCATTGTAGAGGTTTCGCGCCTGCTGCATCCCGTAGGACTAGGGCCCTTGTCTCAGTGCCCTTCTGGGGGCCACCACTCCCATGGCCCCTACGGATTATCGGCTTGGTAAGCCATTACCCTACCAACAACCATAATCCACCGCAGTCTCATCCTAAGGCGGACTGGCTACAATTTACCAGCCGTTTGGGTAATCAAGCATTCCAGCATAGATTGCCTATCGCGGGTTACCTTCAGTTTCCCGAAGTTGTCCGCGTCCTTAGGGCAGATTGACCACGTGTTACTCAGCCCTTCGCCACCAACAGAAGCCTGTAAGTGGACATGCATGGCTTAATCGAAATCTGATAGCGGTACCCTCCAGCAGGATCAACTGGAATTTATCCAGAAATTCTGCTTTTTACACGAATTTGGAAAGTACGTTGTATTTTGGAATCGGTATCTTGTTACGGATACGTCGCTCCTTGAAGCGTGAGTCAAATCTAAAAGTATTTAGATTTCCACGAACAAGTGGAAAGAATTGAACCGAAGTTCAATAAGATTTCCACAAAATGGAAAATAAATATTCCATGGATGCCTGTCTCTCCAAGTAAAAATCCTGCAGAGAAACAGGTGAGCTAATATTAGAGTGCTTTCTCTTTATAAATCTTACTGTGATTCAACTGCGAAATATCCCCTTCAGAGCTGCAGGAATCTTCCCAAGCAAATCCGATGCAAGAAGGCCGCAAAGATTTTCCCTTGCAGCCAACTCGCCTGCAACCCCATTTATTTTAGCGGAATAATATGCAGAATCAAATGAATCATAATATTGTGCAAGCAAAGAACCGCAGATTCCTGATAAAGTATCTCCGGTTCCGCCTTTTGTAAGATAAACTGCGTTTTTTCCTTTTTTAACTGTCTTTACTTTCTTTCCATCAGATATAATATCAATATGTCCTTTAAGCAGAATATTGCATCCTAGGAAAAATGCAACATCTTTTACGATTTTCTCTCTCTTTTTCATGTCATCAGGCACTTCCCTGCCTGAAAGAATCCTGAATTCCCTTGCATGAGGAGTAATCACATCATGTTTTCTTGGTTTTATCTTCTTTGCCTTTATTGCATGGATTGCATCAGCATCAAAAACAAAAGGAACTGCAGTTAAATCATGGATTTTCTTTACTGCATCAAAAGAATCCCTGTTCCTTTCCATTCCACCGCCGATTACTACCGAGCTTATTTTTTCATTTAATATTTCCCTTATCTCCGGCAGATGTTTTTTCGATAAATGGTCTCCTTTCAATGGATAAGCGATAATATCCGGTGAAAATGTTGCAGCGATGTCCGCAGCCCTTTCAGGAGCAGCTATTGTCACCAAATCCACTCCTGTTCTCAAAGCTGCAAGAGCATTGAATGAAGGGGAGCCCGAATATTTTTTGCTTCCTCCTATAACAAGCAGGTGTCCATAGTCGTATTTATGGGACCATGGCTTTCTTTTCAATAAGTCGGTTATTTTTCGCATAAAACGATAAAGATGAACATTTTAATATAGGTTTTGCCTAATATCTAATGGGCTAGGTTGGGGCTAGGGGTCCCTTCACCGTAAATCCCCTTAGACGGACCGAATGCCTGGAGCGTCATGTTTGGAGGCCGCGCCTTTCATCTTAAGCGTCGATGTCCTGCCTTGCGTGGCGGTCTGTTTTGTGAACCGGGTCAGGTCGGAAGAAGCAGCCCTAATCAACTCAGTCCGTGCTTGTAAGTTACAGGACGGAGCCGATGGTGAAAGCTCCACGTCTTTCAACCCTGGCAAACCAGGATGCCCATTACAAATCCTTAAAATTGTTATATGTTAAATGAAAATTATAAGAGGTTGAAAAAATGGGAAGTACAGCAAAAGAAATCGTAAAAGTAAATGTAGACGAATTAGTCGAGGAACTGAACAAGGCTCTGGCAGATGAATGGCTTGCCTATATGCAGTATACGAATGCAGCAAAGATAGTAAACGGAAAAATGTTTCCTGTCGTAACCAAGGAACTGGAAGCCATTGCAAAAGACGAGCTCGAGCATGCAGATGAACTTGTCGGAAGGATTATCCAGCTTGGCGGAAAACCTATTGTTGACCCAAAGCAGTATTATGATAAGACAAACTGCGGATATGAGGTTCCTACAGAGGATATACCGAAAGTCCTGAAAGATGCAATCAAAGGGGAAGGATGCGCAATCAAGGTATATGACAAAATAGCATCAATGACACACGACAAGGATGTAGTTACCTACAATCTTATGATTCACATCATGGAAGAGGAAATCGACCACGAGGAAAGATTCGAAAACATCCTTGAAGCACTAGGGGCGAAATAATGACAGAAAAGCTTCAGATCTACAAATGCAATGTCTGCGGCAATATGGTTGAAGTAATCCACACCGGAGTAGGAGAGCTGGTGTGCTGCGGACAGCCGATGGAGCTCCTTCAAGAGAAAGTTGAAGAGGAAGGAACTGAAAAACACCTTCCTGTTGTTGAAAAAACAGAAAAAGGTGTTCTTGTAAAAGTAGGTTCAGCTCCTCATCCCATGGAAGCTGCACATTATATAGAATGGATAGAAATAATCGTCCGCGGAAATGCATACAGGAAATTCCTCAAACCCGGCGATGCACCCGAGGCAGAATTCGAAGTAAATGCCGAAGAGCCTATTGAAGCGAGGGAGTACTGCAATATCCATGGTCTCTGGAAAAAGAGCTGAACTGCTGGAACAGATAGAAAAAACCAGAAAATCATCCACAGGCCGAAAGATAGACAGGCGGATGAAAGAGTTCAAATCCCTGGGAAAGAAAAAAGACAAATTGTTCAATGAGCTCTGCTTCTGCATTTTAACAGCAAACTATTCCGCTGAAGGAGGAATAAGAATACAAAAAGAAATAGGAGAAGGATTTTCTACACTCCCGGAAAAACAGCTTGCAAACAAACTGAAAAAACTGGGCTACAGATTCCCTAACAAACGCGCGGAATACATTGTTGAATCCAGAAAATGCATAAATTCTTTGAAAAATCTGAAAAAAGGGCCTGAAGCAAGGGAATGGCTGGTGAAAAACGTCAAAGGCCTGGGATACAAAGAGGCAAGTCATTTCCTCAGAAACATCGGCTATACTGATGTAGCAATAATCGATTTCCACATAGTAGATTTACTGGCAGATTACAAGCTGATTAAAAAACCGAAAACAATGACAAAGAAAAATTATCTGAAAATCGAAAAACTACTCAGAAAAATAGCAGCTAATGTAAACTTGAATTTAGGTGAGCTTGATTTATACTTATGGTATATGGAAACAGGCAAAATACTGAAATAATTATCTTTTAACCAAATCCTCCGCTGTTTTTCCTGCTTCTTCCAGTATTTTCTCTTCATCAACCGTCAGAATCTTCCTGTCTTTCAGAACAAGCCTTCCATCAATAATTACATCTGTCACATTCTGAGGTCCTGTTGTATAAACCAGATTTGATATGACATCATGCTCAGGTATCATGTTCGCCCCTTTCTCAAGCAGAACAATATCAGCAAGCTTTCCTTTTTCTATACTCCCTGCTTCAATACCCAGTGCTTTTGCACCATTAACAGTAGCAAAATCAAATATTTTTTGTGCAGAAATTACATCTGCTTTCCAATATTGATGTTTTTGCAGTAAGGCAGCCAGTTTGATGCTCTCAAAAAGATTAAGCGAATTATTCGAAGCAGCTCCATCCGTTCCAATCGTGACATTCGCTCCTGCAGCATCATATTCCGTAATAGGGCATATCCCTCCTGTAGCCAGTTTCATATTGCTTACAGGGCAATGTGCTATGCTTGCTTCCTTCTCCCCGGCAAGCTTGATCTCCCTTTTCGTAACCCAGCCTGCATGAGCAAATACACTATCCTTATCAACTAATCCAAGAGAATCCATATACTCAAACGGATATTTTCCTGTTTTCTTAAGGATATCGAGCATTTCCTTTCTTGTCTCACTGAGATGAATATGGAACTTCAATCCATCTTTCTTTGCCATCTCCTTTGCCTTTACCATCAATTCTTCACTGCAGGTATATGGAGCATGGCAGGAAACAGTAGGAATAATCAATGAACTTTTTCCTGTCCACTCTCTGACAAATGCTTCTCCTGCAGCGAGTTCATCTTCGCGTTCTCTGCCAGGCATCAAATCAAACATTGCACGCGGAATGGAAACACGCATTCCTATCTGCTGTGCGGCTTTGGCAGTTTCATTAACATGATAGATATACATCTCGTTGAATGCAGTTACTCCGCTCCTGATGCTTTCAAGCATTCCAAGAAGCGAACCTACCTTTGTATCCTCTTTTGTAAGTTTTGCTTCTGTAGGCCATACTTTCTTCTCCAGCCATTCCTGAAGAGGCAGCCCTTCTCCATGGCCCATAAGAAGCCCCATCACAATATGGGTATGTGAATTAACCAGACCTGGGATTGCAATCTTATTCGTTCCATCAAGAATAATTTCAGGTTTTTCGTCGATATTTTTGCCAATCCCCTCGATTTTTCCATCTTTGACCAGAATGTCTCTTTTAATTATTTCCCTGCCGTCGTTCTGCGTAACGATCGTTGCGTTTTTTACGAGAATAATCATGCTTATACCTGTTCATTAAAGTTATGGCTATAATTTAAAACTTTTGGAAGTATTCTGAACATTCAATCCTATTTATAGACACAAAATAGCATAACCTTTATATAGTTTTGGAAAACCATATACTCTTGCACTTTAATACTCGTTCTGGGTGCATGGGAGGATAACTGGTCGCCTTGCCAGCGCATTAGGGGTGCGCTGGCCTTTTCCTATTAAGTTTTCCGTCTAAAAGTAGTCATTTTTAAAAATAAAAAAAAAGAGTAAAAAAAAGCCTGAATAAAGACCTAGTTTTACTTCTTCATAAAGGCATAATAAATCATATATAATGCCGAGAGACCTACAAGAATATAGATTGCCTGAACCAATACCGGTATGCTTCCAAAGATAAGCTCTACCAGGTTCATGTTAAGCAAACCTACAAGTCCCCAGTTCAATCCTCCGATAATTACGAGGATCAAAGCAATTACATCAAGTGCATTTTTTCCCATAGTTGGATCACCTTGTCTTCCCTATCCAATGGACTCTTTATAAAGTTTTCTGCTGAACGTAGTGTATTTCGCTGATAAACGAAATTCAGGAAAAATGAGGCAGTTTATGGATACCCCTGTTTTTCCCAGGATTCAACCGGGCCTTTTTTAACGACGAAGACAGGATGTGCTTCGATTTTTTTCACTTTCAACAGTCCTCTATATTTTCCAGGAGCTCTCGTCTTCAGTTTCCTCTTCAGATGCCTGAATTCGTATTCGAGCTGGCCTTTGCTGACTTTCATTTTCTTCGGTGTTGTCTTTCCTATCCTGCGCTTATCAAAATTATAGCCTCTTTCGTCTGCTTCCTTCCATACGTATAGAAGATAGCTGTTGATGAACGGCAGGGGTTTATCCAGCTCTTTGAACCGCTCCGTCTGGGGGTGATTCCTATATTTTCTAGTCCTGCCCTGAAGAACCTTTTTTGCCAATAAAGCCTCTCTCCATAATGCTACAAGTCCTTTTGAATCAAGATATTTCGGATGGATGCTCCAGAGCCTCATGGAGATATAAACAGCCTTATATATTTTATCTCTTATCTTTTGCATTATGATAACAATAGACGGCTCCCACGGTGAAGGGGGAGGCCAGATTATCCGCACTTCGCTTACTTTATCCGCAATTACAGGCAAAAATGTTGAAATCGCTGACATACGCGCAAACAGGACTCCTCCAGGACTGAAAATGCAGCATCTGACGGCAGTAAAGGCAGTAAGGAACATCTGCCGGGGAACTCTTGAAGGAGCCGAAGTCGGAAGCAGGGACCTTGTCTTCAAACCAGGAAAGGTAGTCGGGGGAAAATACGATTTTAACATAGGAACTGCAGGCTGTACAACCTTAGTAGCACAAACCATACTTCCAATACTGCTTATGGCCGACAAGAAAAGCGAGGTAAGGATAACCGGAGGAACCCATGTATTGAAATCTCCGGGATATGATTATTTCGAAAAGGTCTTCATTCCTGCGATAAACAGGATGGGCGCAAGGGTGGAATCAAGATTAATCAAGTCAGGTTATTACCCCAAAGGCGGCGGAGAAATCGAGCTTAAGGTCGAACCGTCGGAAATCAAGGGCTCGGAAACCTGGCCAAAAGACGAACATATCAGCGCCATAATCAGGGTGGCGAATCTTCCTTTGTCAATAGCAATGCGCGAAAAAAAGGTATTGATTGAAAATGAGATAGAGGATGTTTCAATACGGGAGGAGCAGTCTTTTTCACCAGGAAATTCAGTTACTTTATGGAAGAGTTTCAGGGGGGCTTATGTTCCCGGAGAAAGAGGAAAGAGGGCAGAGGTAGTGGCAAAAGAGGCTGTGGATGAACTTTTTTCAGAAACAGGGGATATTGACAAACATCTTGCAGACCAGCTCCTGATTTATTCTATTCTCGGAAAAGAGAAAACAATATTTACTACCTCCGAGATAACCAATCATTTCAAGACAAATGCCGACATAATCTCGCATTTCAGTGACAGAAAAATAGAGCAGAAAAACGGAAAAGTGATAATCTGATTATTCCTTCTGTATCTCTTCAACAGAAACTATCTCCCCGCTCTTGCTTACCACAACAACGTAATATTCAGTGATAACCGGGGAATCCCATGTTACTGTCCACTGTTCCTCCCCTTCACTTACACTCGGATAGACTGCTTCTTTCTCAGTATATGCATGAACGTCTTCTGTGCCTGCAAACGTATGTGATGCTATTATTGCCTCTTCTGGGAATGCTATGGTGCAGGTTCCCTCGGCGCATACCTCGCAGTTACGGGTTATGTGTTCGGTAGGCTGAGCAACGAAATTCTGCACAGGATAATTGTAATAGATGTGCATTCTTTCAGGACAGGGGGTGAGATAGTTTTTCGTAACCCTTGCTTTGATTTCAAAATATTTTTCATCCGCATCATTCTTCAGTTCACGGATGGTTATTATCTCTATATCTGCACCCGAATATCTTGAATGAAGGTCCTCCATTACGAATTTGCTTGCATCCGCCTCAACTACATCCACTTTTATGAATTCTACGATTTTTACAAGTGCCACTATGAGAATTATAAGGGCGATTAGGATAATAAGCTCTTTTTGGGTTGCCATGTCTATCAGAATCAGGTTAAAATTTTTATTCCTTCGCCTTTTCGCCAAGGAGCACAATCGCCTCGGCAATGTCCCCGTTTGTTTTTGCAAGAGCCTCAACAGCTTCCTTTTCAGAACATCCTGCCTGTTCCATTACCATCTTCACGTCTTCTTCCTTTATTCCTTCCTCGAATTTCACTTCTCCGGAAATCTGGAACGATTTCTGCCCCTGCATTGTTATCTGCACAACTTCGGGGTTTTCAACAACATATTTTCCTGACTCGGTTTCTATGATTACCTTTGTTGCAGGTATATCCTCTGATTTTATGCCCATCTGCTTCATAAGATGCTGCATCTTCTTGGGGTCCATTCCAGGCATCATGCTGCGAATTCCTCCTTCTTTTCGGATTTTCTTACTTCAACACGCCTCATTTTGGTAATCTGCTTAAGTCTGTTGAATATTTTTGATGAGAACCTTCCGTATATCAGTTCCTGCATGAGCTCATCATAAGTCAGTGCACTGGAAATCCTTCTAATCTCTTCTTCTATTGCTGTTCTCAGGTTCCTTCTGGTGTTTTCACTTACTCTTGCATCGGTTACAGCAATCATCTTTATCCTTACTTCAACATCGTCCTTGGTTTTGATATCCAAGGCACCGTGGATAAGGGATTTCCCCCTTCTTGCAAAAGTCTTTATGTAGGAGCCCAGAACTTCGTGTCCTATCAGTGCCGTGTTTGCAGTTGTTCCCTTTATGTCCGTAACCCTGAATTTCAGATTTGTAAACATTGAAAGCTGGGAACTGCTGCTCATTCCGATGTCTGCAAGACTTCTTTTGATAATTCTGTTTACAAGATTCTTTTCATCGCTTGATATTATCTCGCACAGCTGTCTTCCTTCGAATACAGGCGGAGCAACTACGCTATACCATTTTTTTGCCTTCCATTTGTCAACGACTTTTGTTTTTTTCTTGCCTGCCATCTTTCATCACTTCACAAGGAGTTCAGCCTGATCGGCGTCGTATTTCCACCCTTTCGGTATCCTGCCTTTTCTCTCGTAATATTTTGCCAGTCTTAGTATCTTTGATACTACATGATTGTATTTGCTGGTGTTATGCACGTCTTTCTTGGATTTTTTGAGGTGCCTATTCATCCTTACTGCCCTTTTTATCAATTCAAGGAAATCCTCAGGATATTCTGTCCCGACTTTGTTTTTCTTAAGATATGCAGTCATTGACATTCCAAGTATTGGTTTAACCTCAGGAATCGAATATTTATCTCTTAATACAAGTCCTATCTTTGAAGGGGATACACCTTCCTTTGCCATTTTGAGTATCATTTCCTCGAGTTTTGCCTTGTCCATATCAGCCCATTCAGGACTGGTTTTTGCTTTGGGTCTTTTCCTTCCGGATTTCCCCCTTTTTCGTGAATGCATTCTAGCCATTAATTCACCTATAATCAGAGCTTTTTAAGATAGCTTATAAGCTCTAAAAGAGATTTATATCTATGCGAGTATTTGTTTTTTAATTCTATGCTTTCAGCGAACGTCGATAATTCGCCTTTTGGAACGAATATCGGATCATACCCGAAACCGCTCTTTCCGCGTTCTTTTTCAGCTATTATCCCTTCGCAAACTCCCTTGAAAGTCCTGATTTCCTTTCCGTCATGATAAGCAACACATGCCTCAAACCTTGCACTTCTCTTTTCAACACCTTCAAGAAGCTTAAGAATTCCTTTGCACCCTAATTTCTTCTGTACCCATGCAGAATAAGTTCCCGGAAACCCGTTCAAAGCATCAACAAACAATCCGGTATCCTCTACAAAAACAGGCTTTCCCAGTTCTTTGTAAGCAGACTCAACAGATTCAGAAGCAATCTCCTCAATGCTCTCCGAGCGTATTTCACGATGCTTGAACTCAAAGTGCTCAAGCTCAAGTTCTTCTTTTTCAAATATTTCCCTAGCCTCTTTGAACTTATTCGGATTTCCTGTAGCAAAATGAATCATGACAAAAGAAAAGCACCCAAACCCTTATATTTGTATTTTCTCTAGTCTTTCCAGAGGTGGACTTATGTATCATATCGGAAAAGTAGTTGAAGTAATATCCTCTTCGAAAAGCAAGAAGATAAAAAGCGCAGATAAAAGTACGCAGGCGGTAGTCAGAATGTGGGATGAAAATCTCCTGATACTTGAAGTTGCAAAAAAGATCGCAAATTCTCTGCTTCCCGGAGATTATATAGTAATTGATTACAGTCCTTTGGGGCCTTCATCACCATACAGAAAAATGCTTATAACAAAAGTACTTTCAAGGGATGGGGGAAAGAAAATCTGGACTGAGTTCCAGAAAGAGCTTTCAAGGAAAAAGGCAGCAATGGCGCATATGCAGGCAAGTGGTGCAGTTCCGGGCTACAGATAATCCCTTTTATCTGGTTCAGCAAAAAGGCCCTTGGGTTCACCCTTTATCCAAACCTCATACATCGCTATGTCTCCTCTTTTCTTTTTCACTATTTCTGTTTCATAGCCTTCTGCTTCATATCTTTCAGCAACCTGGTTTGCCTCTTCTATGCTCATGGTGCGCGCAACCATCTTCAACCTTGATTTTTTGCCGATTATTTTATCTTCTTTCATCTACATCTACCGTCCAGTTATAGTGCTCTTCATCCTTCTTTATAGCTCTTGGTTTTTCGGATTTGAATTTATCAACGATACTTGTCAGAAGGGCCGGAATCTTTGCAAATAGCAGTTCCCGTTTTTCACTTTCCTGTTTTTTTACTTTTTTGCCTTTTTTTACGCCCCTGCTGTTCATGATTTAACCTTTGATTCAAATGTTTAATATGTTTTGCATTTTTTCAGCTTTTTCCATCTTTTTAATTGTTCCCTGCATTCTTTTGCAAGGACTCCGCCGTTAATTTTCACTTTTGAATGCCCGAATCTTTTCATCATCTTATCCGAGATAGTCAGTTCCCCGAATCCTAGCCTTTTTACATCGCCAATCGAAGCACCATAAACTATCCTGTCAACACCTGCCCAGTGTGCTGCAGAAAAACACATTGGACACGGTTCGGTAGTCGAATAAATCGTACAACCAGTCAGTTTTATCTTCTTCAGTTTCTTGTTTGCCTTCCTTATTGCAACAACCTCTCCATGAGCAGTGATGTCAGTATCCTTCCATACCTGGTTATGCCCACTTACAATTACTTTTCCATTCTTCACAATAACTGCTCCGAAAGGACTCTGGCCGTTAATTATTCCTTTTTCGCAGATTTTGATTGCTTCTTTCATGAATTTCTCGTCTTTTTTCGTCATAAGTCTAACTTTCACCTGATTCCTTTAAAAATAATCCTCAAGCCAATATTTCCATGAAAATACTTGTAGCCATAACCGGGGCTTCGGGCCTCGAATACGGCAAAAGGCTGATTGAAGTCCTGAAAAAGAAACATGACGTTACGGTTGTAGTGAGCAATGCAGGTAAAAAGGTTGCAGAATACGAGGGAGTCAAGCTTCCGAAAGCAGATTATGATGAAGATGATTTCCGCTGTCCTTATGTTTCAGGTTCTAACCCGCCGGATGCAGTTATCGTTGCTCCATGCTCGCTCAAGACGCTCGGACAAATCGCAAGTGGCATTTCCTCCAATATCATCACGCGCTCATCGGAAGTAGCGCTGAAGGAACGAAAGAAATTGGTGTTGGTAGTGCGTGAAACCCCGTTGTCATTAATCGCAATAGAAAATATGAAGAAAATCAATCTTGCAGGAGGAACTATTATGCCTGCATGCCCCGGCTTTTACCATAAGCCTAAAAAAGTTGAAGATGTAATTGATTTCGTTGTTGCAAGAGTGCTTGACCATCTTGAAATCAAGCACAATTTAATGAAAAGGTGGAAATCATGAGCATTTCATTCAGGGAATTCATAAAAAAACTTGAGGAAGAAGGAAAACTGCTTAAAACAAAGAAAAAACCTTCTCTCAAACTGGAAATTGCATCTTTGCTTCATTCAGTGGAACCAAAACCGTTATTTTCCGCGCTTGAGGAATCAGACTACCGGATAGTTGGAAATGTTTTTGCATCAAAAGAACTGGTTGCAGAATGCCTGGGATGCAAAAAAGAAGAACTGGTAGAAAAAATGCTCAATGCGATAGAAAATCCTTCAGAGCCAAAGCTTGTTGACAAAAAAGAAGCTCCTGTTCTTGAAAATACCATAACTGATGTTGACCTTTCCAAGCTTCCTATCCCTCTTCATCTTGAAAAAGACGGAGGGCCGTATTATACTTCGGCAGTTGTAATTGCAAAAGACAAGGAATACGGAAGAAATATTTCATTCCACAGATTAATGGTAATCGGAAAAGACAAGGTAGTTGCAAGAATACTCCCAAGGCATCTTAACGAATTCATAACAAGGGCAGAAGCAAACGGCGGAGAGCTTGATATTGCAATTGTAGTAGGAGCGCCGGTCAATGTTCTTCTTGCAGGAGCAACTTCAGTTAAAATAGGCGAGGATGAAATGAAGATTGCGAATACTCTTATGCCCGTCAATACTGTTAAACTGGAAAATGGAATAGAAGTTCCTGCTGATGCCGAGTTCGTTTATGAAGCGGTCGTTACGAAAGAGGAAGTTGACGAAGGACCGTTTTTGGATTTGACAGGAACATATGATATTGTAAGAAAGCAAAGAGTATTCCACATAACGAAAATCCATCACAGAAACGGTGCGATGCATCATGTGCTTCTTCCGGGAGGCGCAGAGCACAAAATACTGATGGGAATGCCTAGGGAGCCTACAATCTGGAAAGAAGTCAATGCTGTTGCCGAATGCACCGGAGTGAATTTAACCGAAGGCGGGTGCTGCTGGCTCCATGCCGCTGTCTCAATCAAAAAGAAGAACAAGGATGACGGAAGCAAGGCGATTACTGCTGCTTTCCATGGCCACAAATCACTGAAGCATGTTGTAATAGTTGATGATGATATCGATGTTCATAATATGGAGGATGTTGAATGGGCGATTGCAACAAGATTCCAGGGCGACAAAGGTCTGCTTGTGCTGAAAGACCAGAAAGGTTCTTCGCTTGACCCTTCTTCAAATCCTGAAACAAGGGCAACAACAAAGGTAGGTTTTGATGCAACAATGCCTTTGCAGGGAAAAGAAAAATTCAGGAAACAAAATTACAAAAAACTGCAGACCGGGGAATATTTATAAAGATTGCATTCGACGCTTAGCTCGGTGCAATATTATGAATAAATTAACAGTATTAGTTCTGGTTTTGGCATTTTCAGGTATAGGGTTTGCCGGTTTCTGTCAGGTAACTGACAACGTCAACCTTGAATGGTCTGACAATAATTTCCAGGCAACGGATATTACAGTAGGCAATATCGACTCTGACCCTGCTCTTGAAGCCGTTGTTGTAGGCGGCGCAGGCCCGATGTGGGATGAGATGGGAATAGCAATCTTCGAGGTAACAGAAACAGGAATAACTTTTGAGGATAAGATATATCTCACTGCAGTTTCGCCTTATAATGAATTAAATCCTACATCAGTAATTCTATGTGATGTTGACGGTGACGGAAGCAAGGACATAGTTGTAGGCGGATACAGAAAATCCATGTCATTACTCCCGTATGGTTTTGTATATACTTATGATTATGACGGAACATCCATTTCTCCACAATATGATTACAACTGGGCATCACCTATTGCGATAGAGGCATTGGGTGCAAAATCAGGAGCAGGACACTGCAACGTTCATGTTGCAGGAGGTTTCTCAGCACCGGGAACCGAATACGAATATACTGCAATCCTGAATATAGATTCAGGTCCTTTTGATATTTCACAGGAAGAAAACAAACCATGGCTTACTGATTCAAGGGCCTATGCAATGGACTTCTTTCAGAATGGAACTGTTGTAACTGCAGGAACTGCTGAAAGCGGATGGCTTTCAACCCAATATATAAGCATTACGAAAAATCCCGGCAACTACACCTATCTGATGGGCTACATGACTTCGAACAGTGAAGGAACCTCAGTAGTAGTTGATGATGTTGCAAACACAACAGAAGAGGAGATGATTGTAGGCGCGGATGTAACTTCGATGATGATGACGACCGCAAATCTTTTCCTTCTGAATCAGGATGGAAGCATAATCGATTATTTATCGGTATCGCCTCCGAACGGAAGCATGTTCCTCTATGATGCATATATGAATGATATTGATACCTGTGATGTTGACAATGACGGTTCCAAGGAAATAGTCACGGCAATGGATTTCAACACTGCAAAGGACTATGGTGTTCTTTACGGTTATAATGCAATTGAAATATTCTCTTCAATAAGCCTGCTTCAGGTAACACAATACGATACACTTGGATATACAGGATATACATCCGGCCTTGAGGCAATAGATTGTGCAAATACTGATGCAGATGCAAATGAGGAAGTAGTATCTGTAATCAATCTTGCAAATTCCAGCAGCGGAGACTACAGAATTGTTATTGCAGTTCTTGAAAACGAGCCTGTTGTTCCTGTAATTGATGTTGTTTCGCCTTATCACGGCCAGGCTGTAAGCGGCGGATTTACGGCAACCATAAACGTAACCGACGATTCAGCGCCCGGAGATATCATGGCGCAGTACAGGTTCACTTCGATGCCATTGAATATCAGCGGTTATTATCAGGCAATGAACAATACCGGATACACATTCTACAAGCATATCAATGTTTCAACATTTGCAGACGGTCCTTATGTCCTGCATTTCAAGGTAACTGACGGCGACGGAAATGTTGCAGAAGAACATGTGAATTTCTTTGTTGACAACAGCATTCTTACAATGTCGATGGACAATCCTGTTGACGGTTCGATTGTCCAGCCCGGAACAATGGTGATTTTCTCGCCATCACAGCCCCTCCACTGGTGTCTTTATTCGCTTGACGGAGGCGTAACAAACCAGACATTCTCTCCACCGTATGTCCTCGATACAACCGCATGGGATGATGGAGTGAAGAAAATAATGCTGCTGGCCGAAAGCACCATGGGAAACTCCTACAACGGGGTTTTCACCGTAGTAATAGACGGAACGTCTCCAATCATAAATCTGATACATCCTGCAGACCCGAACATAAATTCAGGGGATGAGATAGCTGTAGTTGTAAAGGATATGGAGCTTGACCAGCTTACTTTTGTGCTGAACAACGTTTCTGTGGATTATACAGGAAGCCCGATGCCTATCATCGTTTATACGAACACCTGGGCAGAAGGAACAGCCAATACGGTTAAGGTAATCGCAAGGGATGTTGCAGGAAACCCGCCTTCAACAGAAACATTCCTATTCAATGTAATGGTAACAGGGGAAGAGCCTTCTGTAAATGACACCATGCCTGTGACGCCGCAGTCTCTTGCGGATAATGCAACCCAGCTTATAGACCAGGTTGAACAGGAAATAGCCAGTGCAGCAGCCTCAGGGCAGAATACAGCACTTGCAGAAAGGATTCTTGAAGATGCAAAAAGACTGTTTTCACTTGGAAAATATCCACAGGCAATGAAGGCTGCGAAAGAAGCAAGAAATGCGCTTGGAGCTGCATCAGAAGAGCCTCAGCCTCCGGAACAGCCACCAGAGCAGCCGCCTGCACAGCCTCCAGCACAACCACCTGCACAGCCGCCTGAACAACCAGCACCACCGGCTCAGCTTCCGATAGACAATAATCTGCTCATAATCGGGGGAGTAGTCCTTCTGATAATCCTTGTGGGAGGATATTATCTGCTCAGGAAAAAACCGAAAAAACCCGAGAAGCCTGAAAAATCTGAAGAACCTGAGGAAAGTCCTGCAGAAGAGGAAGAAATAAGCAAAGAGGCTTCAGAACCTATGCCTTCGGAAGAAATGGTGGAAGAAGAGCCGATGGTTGAAGAATCAGAAGAACCGGAAACAGTTGTCAAGGAAAAGAAACCGAAAAAGAAAAAAGCGAAAAGAAAGAAAAAGAAGTAATTTAAAGAATGTCAGTGAATTCATTTCATGGACCATTCAGTTAAAGTCGGCCTCAGTTTCGGACTTACATCAGGAGTTATCACTACCCTCGGCCTTATGGTAGGGCTGAATGCAGGCACTCATTCAAAGCTTGTTATTATAGGAGGAATACTCACAATAGCGATAGCCGATGCGTTTTCAGATGCTCTTGGAATACATGTATCAGAAGAAGCAGAAGGAAAGCACAGCTCAAAGGAAATATGGACCTCAACAATATCAACATGGCTTGCAAAATTCATATTTGCACTGACGTTTGTAGTGCCCGTTCTCCTGTTTGACCTTTCCACGGCAATAATAGTTGCAATTGCCTGGGGCCTTCTTGTTCTGTCAGCATACAGTTATTATATCGCCAGACAGCAGAAAACCGCTCCTTACAGGGTAATCGGAGAGCATCTGTTGATTGCGGTTCTTGTAATACTGATAACCAACTTTGTGGGCGGATGGATTTCTGGAGTATTCGCCTAGGTGTTTCAATGAAGCTTGAAGATATTGTAAGAAAACATGTACTGAAGAATGCATATGATTATGGAAAGGCCAGTGCAGGGTCAGTGGTTGGAAAAGTAATTGCAGAATATCCTGATGCAAAAAAAGACATGAAAAAAACAATGATACTGATAAACAAGATAATAGGCGAGGTTTCAACATTCTCAAAAGCAACGATGGAAAAGGAGATGCAGAAATACGAATATGTTGAGAAAAAAGAAGAGAAGAAAGAGCTTGCACTGCCAAATGCTGTCAAGGAAAGAGTTGTTACAAGATTTCCTCCTGAACCCTCAGGCTATCCGCATATAGGGCATGCGAAGGCCGCCTTCCTGAATTACGAGGCTGCAAGTGTTTACAATGGAAAAATGATCCTGCGCTTCGATGATACCAATCCTGAAAAGGAATCAGAGGAATATGTTGATGCAATAAAAAACGGGCTTCAATGGCTTGGAATAAAATGGGAAAAAGAAACCTACACTTCGGACAATATGCAGGAAATATACGGTTATCTTGAAAAACTGCTGAATAACGGAAAGGCATATGTCTGCACCTGTGTACAGGACGATATAAGCAGGGGAAGAACTGAAGGAAAAACCTGTGCATGCAGAGATCTTTCGAAAAAAGAAACGATTGAAAGATGGAAAGAGATGCTTGAAGGAAAATATAAACAGGGACAGGCATTGGTCAGATATGCCGGGGATATGGAATCCCTTAATACGGTCATGAGGGATCCTGCGCTTGCAAGAATAATGACTGCAAAGCATTACAGGCAGGGAGACAAATACATGATATGGCCTTCCTATGACTTTGCGGTAGTTGTTCTCGACCATCTTGAAGGCATAACCCATCCGATGCGTTCAAAGGAATATGAACTGAGGAATGAATTCTATTATGCTCTTTTCACTGATTTGGGATTTGAAAAGCCCGAACTTATTGAATTTTCACGTTTAGCGATAAAAAATGCCCCGATAAGCAAAAGACTGATTACTCCGCTTGTCAAGGAAGGGAAGGTAAGCGGATGGGATGACCCGAGACTGCCAACATTGGAAGGACTCAAGAGAAGAGGTGTTCTTCCTGAGGCAATAAAGAATTTCGTTCTTTCATTGGGCCTTTCAAAATCAGAAAGTGAGCCCGGCTGGGAACTGCTGCTTTCAGAAAACCGGAAACTTCTCGACCCTGAGGCAAAGCATTATTTCTTCGTAAGAGGCGCAGTGCTTCTGAAAGTAAAAGGGCTTAAGAAAAAAGCCAAACTGAAAATGCATCCGAAAAAAAACCTTGGTTCAAGAGAAGTGTCTGTTTCAGAAAAGATTTACATAAGCTGGGATGATGCCGACAAACTGAAAAGGGGCGAGGTTTTCAGGCTTAAAGACCTCTGCAACGTGAAGCTTGTCAAAAAACAGGCAAAGGAAATTGAGGGCGAAATTGCAGAAGATAAGATGGTGCCCAAGAAAATACAGTGGGTTGCTGATAATGATAAGATTTTGTGCAGAATACTCATACCTCATGACCTTCTCACAGACGGAGAATACAATCCTGAAAGCCTTGAAGAGGCGAAAGGCTATTGTGAAAAAGCATGCGGAAAACTTAAAGTAGGAGACATAATACAGTTTGAAAGATTCGGCTTCTGCAGGCTTGACAAAAAAGGAAAGGATGAACTGCAATTCGTTTTCAGTTGTTGATAATATGATTACTGATGCCCAGAAAAAGAAGATAACCGAGTTTGCAGAAGAGCAGACTGCGGACAATGATCCGTATCACAGGATGGAGCATCTTGAGGAGACCGCAAGGCTGGCGCTTGAACTCTGCAAATCAGAAGGCGCTGATGAAGATGTCTGCTGGGCTGCTGCAATGCTTCATGACATACGAAAGGGGAAATCAGAGGACCATGGAAAAGAAGGGGCTGAAAAAGCAAAAGAATTTCTTCTGGAAACAGGCTTCGATGAGGAATTTGCGGAAAAAGTAAGGGATGCGATTCATTTCCATAACAAGGGATTTGATGGCGGTTCCCTTGAAAGACAGATTCTATGGGATGCTGACAAACTTCAGCTCATGGACCCCGAGGGCTTCAAAAAAAGGATGATTCCCTACTGGATAATGAAATTAGGCGAGAAAGACGGCATAGAAAAATCGATTTACGAGTACTATTTCTACAAGGAAAGATTCCATACGAAAAGCGCAAAAAAGCAGGCGGAAAAGGATACAAAGGAAATGGAAGACTATTTCAGGGTTTTAAGAGGCGGAAGATAAACATTTTTAAGTCTAATTCGAGAATAATGGGCATATGCTCCACATCTCGCACCTGAAAATGAAGAATTTCAAATCATTCAAAGCTCTTAATGTAGGCCTTCCCCCGTCTTTCATATGTCTTGCAGGACCAAACGGGGCAGGAAAAAGCAATGTTCTGGATGCAATAAGGTTTGTTCTGGGTGAAACATCACTGAAATCACTCAGGGCAAAGAAGGTAAGAGACCTGATACACGTTGGTTCAAAATCAACCGAGGTAGGAGTTACATTCGAAGGGGACAGCAAATACGAAATTAAAAGGGTAATAAGAGAAGACGGCAAGGTAATTTACAGATTAAACGGCAAGAGAACCACCAGGGGCTCGATATTGGAAGCACTGAAGAAATATAATCTTGACAGTTCGGGAAGAAACATCATCGCCCAGGGTGAAGTGCAGAAAATAGTAAATATGAGCGGAAAAGAAAGAAGAATGATTATCGATGCTGTTGCAGGCATATCTGATTTTGAAGAAAAGAAGAAGGAAGCCGTAAGGGACCTTGATATTGTTGAAAACCGAATAAAAGAGGCCAATATAGTTCTCGGAGAAAGAAGGACTTTCCTTGAAGAGCTTGGAAAGGAAAGGGAAACTGCAATTGAATATTCTGATAAGAGGGATTTGCTGAATAATTCCAAAGGAACACTGCTTAAGCTTGAAATCGAAAGGTTCGGAAAGGAAAAAACAGGGTTTGACGATGTTGAGAAAAAGCTTGAAGGGGAAAAGGAAAGCCTGAACAAGGAATATGACAAAATACAGAAGAATATTTCTGAAACCGATGCAAAACGGATGGAGTTCAGCAAGGAACTGCAGGGAAAACAGAAGACAAGCGAGACAATAAGAAAAATAGAGGAACTGAAGGCATCGCTCGGTTCAAAATCACAGCTTATAAAGGAAAAAGACGAGGCAATCAAAAAAGCTGTGGAAGAGGAGAAAGAAGTTAGAAAACAGATAAACGAAGAGAAAAAAGAGACTGCAAGCCTCGAAAAAGAAATTGAAAAACTCGGCAAAGAACTGAAATCTCTTGAATCAGAAAGCGCGAAACACAAGGCAGAAGGAATTGAAGACAAGCTTGCACCGCTAAGGAAGAAAGTTGTTGATACTGAAGGAAAAATACAGGGCATTAAAGAGCAGATTATAACCTTTAATTCCGAAATAAACTCAAAAACCGAGCTTCTTTCATCAAAAAAAGAGGACCTTGAAACCCTTGAATCAGAAATTTCTCCGGAAGAGGCAAGGGATTTTTCAATAGAGCTGAAAGAACTGAAGGAGAAAAGAAAATCAATAGACGGTGAAATAGAAGACTGCTTCAAAAGGACAAAAGATATCAATTCTGAAATCAATGAGCTGGACAGAAAGCTCCTGGAACTCAAGGAAAAGGCATCAATATACAAAGTCCGCTCATCACCGCAGCTCATGAATCCTGCATTGAGATTCATAGATGATTTGCAAAAAGACGGGAAAAAAGGAATTTACGGCACTGTTGCCGACCTTATAGAATACGACCCGAAATATGCGCAGGCAATAGAAGCTGCAGGAGGGGCAAGACTGCTTTATGTTGTGGTGGACAGCTCATATACTGCAGTTGAAATCATAGAAAAACTGAAGAGGGCAAAGGTTGGAAGAGCAACATTCATTCCTCTTGATGTAATAAGGGCTCCCCAGGAAGCATCTGCCGGAGGATTCAAATCAATACTCAGCAAAATCAGGTTTTCTCCAGGGATAGACAGGGCAATGGAATATGTTTTTGCAGATACCTTGTTTATAGACGGTTCAGGAGATGCAAGGAAAGTCGGAATAGGAAATTACAGGATGGTTACTGTTTCCGGAGAGATATTCGAACGCTCGGGTGTAATAAGCGGAGGAAGGACAAAGAGCAGCATCCTCAGCGGAAACGAGTCAAAGAAAGTTGAGCAGGAGCTTACCGATGCAAAGACTGAGAAGAATTCTCTTGTGGAAGAGCTTTATTCAATCAGGGAAAATGAATCCGGATTAAGGGCGCAGAGGTCGCAGGTTGAAATACAGCTGAAAACAATTGAAATGGAACTTAAGGCAAGAGAGGAAAATGAGAAAGAGATAAAACTGCGACAGGAGAAAAAGAAAAATCTTGAAAAGAACATAACTGACATCGGGTCGGCAATCAAAAAAGCTGAAACCGATTCAGAAAAACTGAAGAAGGAAATTGAAATTTACAATAAGAAAGTTGAGGCTTTCAGGAAAGAGCTTGATGGAGAGGAATCCAAAATAAAGAAGGAAAGCGATGAGGAAAACAAAAGAAGGCTTGAAGTCGCATCAAATCTGTCTTCTCTTAAAGCAACTGTTGAAGGAAAAGCAAATGAAGTGGAAATAAGAAAGGAAAACATCAAGTCAGGGGAGCGCAGGATAAAGGAAATTGAAAAAGAAATGGCTTCCATGAAAAAGGAGATAGACAAGGCAAAAACCACAAGGAAAAAGGAATCGGAAGATTTGGGTCTTCTTGAAAAGAAAATTGCTGAAACAGGAAAGAAAATAGAGAAATTATTCGAAAACATAAAGAGTCTGGAGAATGAACTCCAGGAGCTTGGAGCTCAAAGGGAAAAGAAAAGAATCCAGCTTGACAGGATAAACACAGAACTGAATCAGCTGAATGTCAGAAAAGCAACGGTTGACACAAAACTTGAAGATATCCAGGCAGAATATGAAAGATACAAGGATACTGAATTCCTTGAAGGAATCCCAAAGACAAAACTTCATGAAAACATAAACGAATGCGAAAGAGCATTGGCGGAACTGGGAAATGTCAATATGGCTGCAATAGAGATGTATGACAAGAAAAAAGCAGAAATAGAGGAAATAACCGAAAAGCTTGACAGATTATCAGAAGAGAGAAAAGCAATACTGAAAATGATTGATGAAATAGAAGAAAGGAAAAAAGAGGCTTTCTTCGAGGCCTTCTATGCAGTTGGAGAAAATTTCAAGAAAATGTTCCAGTATGTCAACATGGGAGAGGGTTATCTTTCATTGGACAAACCCAATGAGCCTTTTGAAAGCGGTCTGCACATAAAAATAAGGAAAGGAGGCCATGATTATTCGATAGACGCTTTGTCAGGAGGGGAAATCACACTTGTTGCGCTTATGTTCATATTCGCACTGCAATTCTTCAAACCATCCCCGTTCTATATCCTTGACGAGGTTGATGCCGCGCTTGACAAACCCAACAGCAGAAATCTTGCCGACCTGATAAAAAACATGGCGGACAAGAGCCAGTTCATTCTTGTTTCACACAATGATAATGTAATATCAATGGCCGATATTGTCCTTGGAGTTACAAGAGCCGACAAAGTCTCAAAATTAGTCGGAATAAAATTAAAGGAAATGACCGCAGCCTAATAGTCCCTGTATTCTGCCAGCAGCTCTCTTGTTTTTCTTGGAATCTCATCCTCAGGCTTATTGTATATTACCGCAAGAGTTGCTGAAGCCTGTTTTACAATGGTTTCCGGTTCTTCCCTGGTATTGCTGGCAATCGGTGAAAGAGCATATATCAGTTTTTTAAGTAGTTCAGGGTCCTCGTAAAAGCTCTTGTCCCTTACAAAGAATGTCATTGCAGAGCATCTTATCCATATATTGTCCTTTTCATCTTTCAGGATATCAAGATATGCTTTTGCCGCTTCTTTTTTATCAAGAGCCTCAAGTATCTTTCCGGCATCCATTCTGGAACTGTCATCTTTGTTTTGATTAGCCAGTGTACCATGCAGGTACAGAATTGCTTCCTTCCTATCTCCGGTTTCCCTTTCCAGCATCCTGCAGATTTTTTCATCCGCAGTAAATCTGGCGCTTCTTAAAATATCCGTAACGTTTCTTTTCGCCTCTCTCCTTCTCATAAAACCCACCCTCATTTTATTGCAATACTATCAACGCTTACTACCCTGTCGCCCATCGATGTAACACTCAGTTCAAGCTTCACCGTTGAGTTCACAGAATAGAATTGGCCTGATTCCAATTCAATTTCATTGTCTTCAAGCAGGTCTTCAGACAATAGAAGCACATAATGGTAGTTTATTTCGCCCTGATAAGGAAGAGCAACGCTTCCGTTTGAAACAAGATTAAGCGTAGAATCAGGGAGAGTGATGTTGGCACCGAAATCATTTTCAATCCGGGTCCTGTTTGCGAAATCATCGCTGCATTCAAGGCTGTATTGGTCTATATATTCCACATAATCAAGGTCCTTCTTTTCCATAACCTCGTCTATGGCCAGTTCCTGGTCGAAATATACTGTATTTTTCTTCTGATAATCAACTTCCCCGTATTGGCTTAGATTTGTCATATTAACAGAATTTCTTTCCTCCCATGCTATAACATAAGTATAAAGATAATTCACCGAAAGCACTGTTGCATCGATTTCAAGGTCCTCTTCATCCATAAGTATTGTCGGCCTGCCGTATGCAGTTATCACCCTTTCTGTTATCTCAACAATCATCGTAAGGGTTACTTCAGTATCAACATCAACTATGGGCTCTGTGACAACACTGACAGCAATATTCGAAACACTTGCATTTATGATTGAACCGTTGTCCAGTTCAACCTCTATAATTGAGGGCATTGCAATATTAGCGACAGCAAGCGTAGTCAGGTTATTTTCCCTGAGATACAGGCCTATCGGATAAACATCATCTCTTGTTTCGGTTTCTATAAGTGTTCCGTCCACGGTTTCACTTACGTCCTGCACTCCATCCATAGCTCTGAGTTCTGCCTTTGTTTCCTCACTGACTCCTTCCGGAACCACAAGATAAGGATTATATGTTCTTATTATTCCTGAAAATACGGTTGTTCCTGTCATTACCTGCTCTTCCTCAGATCCTCCCCATATGTTTGCGCCGCCTCCAAGAACTCCAAGAGCCACTATCTCGAATATGAAAATAAAGGCTATGACTATTGCAAAAATCATTTTCCATTTGCTTTTAATTTCCATTTTATCTCCCAGTGATTTAGAGCTATTAAACGATAATTCTTTAAAAGCACGTGATTCCATTTATATCATGTGCAATCTCTGTGAAATGGCAAAAAACAATCCTGCCTATATCAATCTGCTTGCCAAGATGACTGAAGAGGATATTTCCAGGATGGAAGCTACTGCGGCGGCTGCAGAAAAGATGCAGATGCTGAAAAGAAGAATATACAGCTCGATTAAATGGCCGCTTAATCTTTCCTATCCTATGTTCGATGCAAGGACTGCCTATTCAGTGCCGAACAATTATTTCCAGAATCTTTACCTTGACGGTGAAAGACAGGGAGTGATGTTCACGCATGGTGCAATGCGCTCTGTTTTCTTTGCAGGCGAAAGGCTCATGCTGTTTTCAAAATCAGTAAATTACAAGCCAGGCCTCAATTTCTTTACATCTTTCGTGCTTCTGCATCTTGAGCCGGATGAATACGACCATAAAGTCGCTGGAGACGGCACGCTTACGGTATCGGCAGATGTCACAAAAGCAATGAAAAATCTGATTACAGGAAAAACAGAAAAGAAAAAAGTAATGTTCAATTTCATCCACAAGCCTGTAAGGGGAAGGATAATGTCAAGGGAAAAGATACTTACATCATCGCAGTTCAGGAACGTTTATGCAAGATACGGAGGAGCTCAATTGAAATCAGCTTCAATAGATATGGAAGGATATGCATTAACAGTTCCCCATTTTGCCCCGCATCCCTACATGCTCCAGCTTCATGAGCAGTTCAAACATCCGACAAAAAGGGACTTCCAGGAGCATGCAATAGATTATTTCAAGACGCACCTGCACTTTATATGACAGGTATTTCCGGATCGTTTTTTCTCAACCATATCCTTCTTTCCTTATGGTCCGGAAGTATCTTTTCAACGATTCCCCAGAATCTTTTTCCATGGCTTTTCACTTTCGTATGCGCCAATTCGTGCACGATAACATAGTCAAGGATTTTCGGAGGAGCGAAAAGCAGTCTTGTGCTCAATGAGATTCTGCCGTCGCGTGCGCAGCTCCCCCATCGCGTCCTGCTGTTTCTCAGCGAAACGGATGTTATTTCCGAATCAAAATAAAGGTCGTTAAGCTCCATGAGTCTTTTTTCCACGTCAGGCAGGAACAGTTTGCCGAATCTTTTTTCCATTCCATCCGTTCCATCCGGGGTCCTTATCAGAATTTTATTTTCTTCAAGTTTTATTCTCTTATTTTTGCCTTCAAGAATTTTTACTTCATAATCTCTTCCAAGAATAGTAAGTTTGTTTCCCTCTTCAAGTTTGATTTTCTTCTTTTCTTTCCACCTTCCCTTTGCTATTGACCTTGCAACTCTTTTCAGGAGATTTTCATAAAGTTCGATTCTTTCATGATTCGGAGCTCTTTTCGGAATTCTTATTACTATTTTGCCTTCTCTAAGCCGTGCAGTGGCTGATCTTCCACTGTTTTTCAGGATAAATTCTACAGGGTAATTTTTTCCATTGATTTGGACGGTTTCCATACTGTTATTTCTGCAAAAGGGTTTATTTAGTTAATTTTTCGTATGCTGAGCTGTTTGCCGGGATATAAATTGATTTTAATCCGGGGATATCTTTCTCTTCTCTTCCCCAGCTGTGTAACACACTGCCGCTAACAATATCCATGAGTTCTTTTTCCTCTCCCAGTGATTTTTCCGTCCAGTTAAGTTTTATTCCATCTACATCGTCTTCAAGTTCGATTTCATCACTGAAGTAAGATATTTCTATCCACTTGGCGCAAAATGTATAACCCGGCGCCACCCTCCACAAATGCAGCATTCCGTTATCTGGAATCTGCCAGTTTTCACCAAGGTGGATGTAGAATTCATTAGTACATGTACCATTATCAAAAACTTCACACAGTATTGTCTTCTCCTCTCCTTGAATCCAGCCGAAATCTATAAAGCCAAATCTTTTTCCTGATGCATTAATATTATCCGAAAAACAGGTGTACGGACTTAAGATAACCCTGCTTTCCTCATCCGCGAGGCACAGTTTGGACTTGTTTGTAATGGCATCGAATTCAAGACAGCTTAGTGCATACTCTTTACCATATATAGGTATCATAACTCCATGAAGTTCTGTAAGATAGTCTTCGTTCGTAGAATCCGAAGTAGATAGTGGAACGGATGGTTGGAACTCAAGATAAATTCCACTATCATTTATGGTTTCATTCATTTCATAGGTTCTTCCTGCCTGCTCGTCATACGCTGTGGAATTTTTAATTGTTGGATTTTCTTCTTCCAGTTCTTCTGTTTCTGAAGAAGGCTGAGCTGATTCAACCTTTGTCATATCTGTCGTAATCAGCTCGAATTCCGGATTACTCTCCATATCGGTAAATCTTGCAAGCACGCTGTTTCCTGCTCCAAAGAGAGGCACTACATTTGTATCTGCTTCTATGTCGTAGAAATAACCTCCCATGTAAACAATGATTTTCACTAATTTCCCATCTTTCCATCCAAGAACAACAGGCCATTTGTCGTCATTGTTGAAGCTTCCTTTATCACTGAGTGTTATTGTGGATTCTTCTCCTTTCAGTTTGATTGAGCCTCCCCTTACTACTGTGTTTCCTCTGCTATCGGGCTTGTAAACAGTTTCAATTTCATATTCTTTTCCCAGGAACTTAACCGTCTCACATTCTTCTTCAAGGTCAACACTGTAAACCGCTTCGAAAATTACCCCTTTGCCGTCCTTTGTCTGCAGATTGAACCAAAAGGCCTGCTGCTCACCACTGCACCCACCGGAAAGAAATGCAAGGCCATCTTCATCTATTTTGATATAAGCAGTGCTAGTTTTTCCCAAGTCTCCACCAACACCATCTGAAAATGGATTTGAATTATCATAGAATTCATAATCAACAATTGGGAATACTCCGTCAACCGATTCCACGGAAAAGCTTTCAACAGGTCCCTCCTCTTCAACAATAGGAACTTCGATATGTATTACACTTTCCACGGTTTCATTTGCTTCAGGAGCTTCCGGAGTAACGCATCCGAACAGCACCAAAACCGCAGCCAGAGCAAATATCATGTTTTTCATTTGAAATCACCAGAAAAGCTTCCGAAATGCTTATTTAAATAAAAACTTTCGAAAACCTTGGAAACAAATATCTTTATAAATAAAAATTCACCTCAATTCTCCATGCGTTACTGTCTTATTGCATTGTTTCTGCTCTCTATGGCGCACGGTGCATATATCTATGGAGATATTTACACAGCTGAAGGCATGCAGAAGCTTGAAGGGGCTGTAATAAAGATAAAAGGAGACGGATTTTCCTATTATCTTGTTTCCGAGAAATCAAATTATTCTGTGCAGTTGCCTGACGGAAGATATGATATAACCGCAGAATATTATGATGAAAATGGAAATCTTCTTTACAGTGCATCAGAAAATCTTTATCTTGGAGGAGAGGATTCAAAGCTTGACCTAGTTCTTACACAAACTTCTGATAATCTTCTTATTTACTTGCTTCTTGCAATTATTGTTCTCGGAATAATTCTTTTCCTTGTAAGCGGACATGTTTCAAAAGCCCCTGTAAAGGCCGAGCATCAGCCGGAGAAAAAAGAACTTGATGAAGAGGCAAAAAACGTTCTTAAGGCTCTTGATTCCTATGAAGGAAGGGCAACGCAGAAGGAGCTGAAAGAGGCGCTTAATTATTCTGATTCAAAAATAAGCCTTATTCTTGCAGAGCTTGAACATGAAGGAATGGTCAAAAGATTCAAGAGAGGAAGGGGAAATATCATAAAGAAAATGTTTTAAAACATTACAATCCCTAATGAATTGGGGTTGATGATGTGCGGTTAAACATTATTTTTATATTTCTACTTGTTTTTTCAACGTTTTCTTTTGGACAGACTGTGGAAAACTCTATAAGCAGGCCATGGAATAATGATGCCTGGGAAAGGACACATCTGAATTATCTTTTTGACAGTGATACACCCATCTATCTTGATATAGATTATGTCATGGACGAACTCAGGCTTAATGATACCAAAAATCTTACTATCAGCTCAGCAGACGCCAGCCGGAAGATTTCAGATGCAGAAAATTCACATTATTCTGCCAAAGTTCTTGCTGCGATGATGTTTGAAACCATAGAGGAAACAAACAATACTACTGTTGATAATTTTGTAGATGGGTGTGTGGGTGGTGCTTTTGTTGGTGGAGTTGGTGCTGCGGCAGTAGGAAGCCTTTTCTTCGGTATCGGTGCTGCAGTAACTGCTCCTTTTGGCATAGTGGTAGGGTGTGTTGTCGGAGGCGCAGGAAGCATGTTTGCGGATATTGGAAGTACTTATTCAATTATTCATGAAGAGTTGATCGAATATAATGGGGAATGGAAATCGTGTATGAATAATGCATTTGATGCCCTTGAATTAAGCCTGGATGAAGCGGATACTGCTTATGCGAATGCGGAGAATACTCTTAATGATATAAACAGGACAGGAATTTGTGATGATAATTATGTATGGCCGCCTAAAAGTGCATGTGAAAATCTTACTGCTGCTGTTCTGGAAGTGAAAAATGATGCTGGAAAATATAACATACTTTATCATTATAAGGAAGATTTCACTGATGGAATCAAGGAAGTTGTTCCGAATGCCACTCTTTATTATCCGATGATGGAGCTTGTTTGGGCTGAAAATGGAATAGTCCCTGTTTTCAATGAACTTTCTGAAAAAGGAAAGGATGCCAAGACAGATGCAAAAAATATATACAATCAATACAAAGCAGATGCAGACCTTGTTAAAGGAACTGTTGAAAGCAAATTCAGCAATCTTGAGAATGCAAAACTGGAAAAGATAACTATTGGTGTTGCACTTTCTGATGAATCTGATATAGGTTCGATTTTCCAGAGATTTGATACAATAGGTAAGGAAAAAGAAAATGCAGACAAGGCATATGACAGGGCGGTCAGCATGTTTTCAAGGACCTGGGAGCAGAGCTATCTGAAATATGCTACAATAAACATGTCATCCGCTGCCCAGAGTTACGAATTCCTTGAGGGAAGAATGGATTCCCTGTTTGAAGATGCTGGGGATGTTGTGGCAGATGCAAAAGCTGAGGCAGAATATGCCATAAGCGAGGCAGAATCACGCTCTTTGGGCAGTTCAGGGCAGCTTAAACTGGAGGACGCCAAAGATTATCTTTCTGATGGGGATAATGCTGATGCACTTGGAGACAAATACGAATATTATGTACTGGCCAAAAAGCGTGCGCAGGAAGCGCTTGGTGAAAGCTCGGTCATTGATGACTTTGAAGTTGATATGAAGTTTTCTGAAGTCCAGAGCTTTATCGACCGTGCAAAAACAGATGGAATAATCATTACCTCTTTCCAGGATGAACTTAATATGCTTGACGGCTACAAGAACCTTCCCGACATTATGGAAAGGCTGGAATCACTTAAGGGCAGGATAATAGGAACTGCTGAAACAGTATTCAGCTATCTTGAAGGAAAGCGGGAACAGCTCCTTGAGAATCTCAGGCTTGCAGAACAGGACGACCTTATTGAAGAGATGTACGGATATGAGCAGGGAATCGTTGTGAACGGGCAGATAGATTATGTCAACGGTCTTGGAAGGCTTAAGTGGCTGGATTCAAGGTATGCTTCGATTGAAACTGACCTGGAAAGTGATTTCAAATCAATGAATGATATTATCGCAAATTCAATAGTTTCAGACCCTTCGCTGATAATAGGCAAAGTCAAAATCGATGAACCCACTGATTTGAGCCTGAATATAATTCTCATGAATACAAGAGATGTGGGCGGGGAGGATGTTGAAGTAAGCGTAACCGTGCCTGGAAAATTCCAGTTTGATTATTTCGATATAACCGAAGGAGCTGAAGAGGTTGTAGGACTGACTGTGCAGAGTTCAAAGCTCAAGATAACCTTTGATTCTTTTGAGCCTTATGAGATGAAATCAGTAACTTTTGAAAAATCAGAGATTCTTGCAAGAACCGTAAGCGAGGAGCAGAGTGCTGCAGGTCTTGGAGATGGTTCTGCAAGGGTTGAAGAAAACATAGTGTTCGACCTTGATGTTGAAAATGCGTACATTGAAGTTCCTGAAGGTTCCACTGATATTACTGTTGACAGTTTGTCTGCAAACAGACCGCTCTCAAAAGGCGTTCATACGATGTCAAGCAGCAGAATAGTTGATGACGCCTATGACGAAGAAAGAACTGATGCTGAAGTCTCTTCAACCGCAACAGAAACCACTGTCAGCTATACGATAACCCTGACGCCCTACATGGACCTTGACAGTGTTCCGGTAGTTGTTGACGTGGGCAATAGCGAGGAAATAACAGACGTTTCTATTTCCTGCATTGAATATGATTATTCGGTAACCGGAACAAAGATTGATGTTTACAATATTGTTTCTTCCGCAACAATACAGGTAAGCTATACTGTAAGCGATATGGAAACCTATGTTGCCGAAGAACTGAGCAGTCTTGCATCGGTTGAAGAACCCGAAATAGTTGCGATGGTTTATGAAGCTCAGACTCTTGCTGATACCGGGGATTATCAGGGAGCGCTTGCAAAGATAGAGGAAATAAGAAAGAAAATGTCAGAGCTTGAAAAGAGCAAATCAAAGCTTGTGAAGACATATTCCGAACTTTTGAGGGACATAAACAGGGAGATAAAAGACCTTGACACAGCGCTGGATAAGGCGGATGAACTCAATGTAACCAACAGCACCTACATAGACATGTTCAGTTCAAGGAAGACAGAACTTAGCGGAATACTGGCTGAAATGGAAAGCATAGGCTCTGATTCAACGGTTTCCGAACTGCAGGATGCTGTCGATACACTTGAAAAAATAGACAAAAACTGGCTGAAAAAGCAGATTACCGCATTCAAGAAGGATGCAACAAAGCAGCTGAACACTTACAGAAGCGGTTTTGTGCAGTTCAACAATGACACAGCAACTCAGATGCTTGAAACCCTTGAGCATGACATAAACGTGCTTGCGGCAGCAGAAAATGCGGAAAGCGCTGTTGTGGTGATGGCCGACCTTGAAGCACTGGAAGACATGCTTACAGAGCTTGAGGAAACATACAGAATAAATATCGAAGAATTAAGACTTGACTTCGAACTTCTGAAAGAGGATGTTGAGGACGTGCTTTCAAAATATTCAAGCGAAGCAAAGAGCGCAAAAGGAACTTCACTGGAACAGCTGTTTACAGTAAGCGACAGCTATGTAACCAAACTCATATCAGATATTGAAAAGAACATTGAGAACAGCGCCTATGCCGAAAAGAAGATAAAAGACCTTGAAAAAATGAAGAAGAACATGGAGGATATACTTGATGAAGCAGGAAAGCAGGCCGAAGGAAAGCTCCTGAGCATAAAGAGCGTATTCTATGAAAAGAAGGACAGCATGACCGAAGAAGACCGGGATTATATCTCAGGAGAAATAACGCAGATGGAAGAGCTTATAGCCGCAGGAAACTACGGAAGTGCAATGAAGAAAGGGGATGCAATAGTGGAAAGAATAAACAGTTCTGAAGGGGACGGCAACTTCCTTTTCCTTCTTCTTGCCTCGATTATCGTCCTTGCAATGATACTTGTCTACATGATAAGACAACAGAAAAAGAGCAAAAAGCCTAAAATAAAGCTTGAGAAGGAAGAATAGCTATCTTTTTTAATTTTCCCTTTTAATTTTAATCAAATCCCATGCAAAAAGGTCGATATGATGAAATTAAAGGTAGATTTCAATAAAATCAGAACCGGAATACTTATCCCCACTGCTATAGGCTGTGCGATTATCCTCTTTGGATTCTTGTTCAGGCTTGTTCTTCTTTTTATCGTTGACCAGGTTACGGAATATGTAGATCAGGATATGATGAACATAATCAATATTCTCATATCACTGGCATCATTTGCAGCATTTCTTGGTTTGTTCCTGTGGACAGGGTACAGGGCAACAAGAAAGTATCATGCTGACGTAACCGAAGCTGGTGTGATAACTGCTGTTACTTACACATTAATCGCGGTTGTAGACCTTTTCTTCACGGTTGTATTGATAGGAATGAATGCTGCTGAAATAGGAGATGCTTCAATAATCTCCTATGGTCTGGGCGGTGAGATGTCGAGAATATTGCTTGAGGATACTCTTGGCATAGCCGGGATACCATGCTGTGCTCTGGGTCTTATACCCCTTGGAATACTGATAAATTTCATTGTAGGGGGCGCTGGCGGCATGTTAGGTGAAAAGAAGTAGAAAAATGAGTAAGTGAATATCACGTCGTGGATATTCTCTATTTTTATTTATTTTCCCCGTAATACCTAAGCCTTGGATAAACTATTTTTCAGGTGAAGTACCCATGACGATAAAAAAAATAAGAAAAAGAGACGGGAAAAACGTAGATTTCGATAAAGAAAAGATAATCAATGCTATTTTCAAAGCAGCCCAGTCTGTAGGGGGCAGCGACCGGAAAGAAGCTGAAAGGGTCGCAGACCTTGCAGTAAAGTTTATGGATGAGAAATACAAGCCTGATGAAATTCCTACTGTTGAAGATATTCAGGATATAGTTGAAAAAGCTCTGATAGAAAGCGGACATGCTGCAACCGCCAAATCCTACATTATTTACAGGCACAGGAAGAACGTTGAAAGGGAAATGAAAAAAATACTCGGTGTAAGCGATGATTTGAAACTGCCGCTTAATTCAGTTCAGGTTCTTGAAAGAAGATACCTGCTTAAGGATGATGAGGGAAAGGTTATAGAGACCCCGAGCCAGCTTTTTTTCAGGGTTGCAAAATTCATAGCCTCCAATGAAACCAAATACGGAGCTGATGAAAAAACCGTCCAGTATTACCAGCAGGCATTCTACCAGATTATGACCAATTTTGAATTCCTTCCCAATTCACCTACACTGATGAATGCAGGAACCAATTTAGGCCAGCTTGCTGCATGCTTTGTGCTTCCTGTCGACGATGACATACCTGCAATATTCGATGCTGTAAAATACACTGCAGTGATACACAAATCAGGAGGAGGAACAGGATTCTCTTTTTCAAATCTGAGGCCTAAAGGCGATTTTGTGAAAAGCACTGCGGGGGTTGCATCAGGACCGATTTCATTCATGAGAATATTCGATGTTGCCACTGAAGTTGTCAAGCAGGGTGGAAAAAGAAGAGGAGCCAACATGGGTGTGCTGAGCATCTGGCATCCCGACATAGAGGATTTCATAAGCGCAAAACAGACTCCCGGAGTTCTTGAAAATTTCAATGTAAGCATTGCTGTAGATGATGAATTCATGAAGGCTGTTGACAAAAATGAGGATTATTCACTGAAAAATCCAAGAAACAGAGAAGGCATAAGAAAGATAAATGCAAGGAGCCTTTTCAAGCTGATTGCATACAGTGCATGGAAATCCGCAGAACCAGGATTATTATATATCGATACTATAAACAAGGAAAATCCAACTCCGAAATTTCCCATAAATGCCACCAATCCATGTGGTGAGGTGCCTATGCCTGATTATGAGTCCTGCAACCTCGGAAGCATAAACCTTGACAGCTTTGTTGACATGGACTGGACAAAGGGCAACTGGAAGAAGAAAGTCAACTGGAACAGACTCAGCTATGTTGTGAGGCTTGCAGTTCAGTTCCTTGACAATGTTATTGACCTTAACAAATATCCGATACCCCAGATAAAAGAAAGGACCCAATACCACAGGAGAATGGGATTGGGAATAATGGGATTCTCAAAAATGCTTGTGAAAATCGGTGTAAGATATGACTCCCCCGAAGCACTTGAAATAGCAGAACATACGATGAAGTTCATAACAGACGAAGCAAGGAAGATGAGCCATGAACTTGGAAGGGCAAGAGGCTCATTCCCGGGATTCAAGGAAAGCAAGTGGGCAAAAAAATATGATGCAATGAGAAATGCAACGGTTACTTCGATAGCCCCCACAGGAACCATTTCAATGATATCCAATACTTCAAGCGGAATAGAGCCGATGTTTGCGCTTGCATATATCAAAAATGTTATGGACGGGACAAAGCTTTACTATTCGGATGAAGTATTCGAGCATGTCCTGAAGGTAAGAGGATTGTATACCCCTGAACTGATGCAGAAGGTAATAGACAGCGGAAGCGTGCAGGAAATGGATGAAATACCGAAAGAACTGAAAGAGGTTTTCGTGGTATCGCACGACATCAAGGCAGAGTATCATGTTAAAATGCAGGCAGCTTTCCAGAAACATACGGACCTGGCTGTGAGCAAGACTATAAATCTCCCTCCGGAAGCTTCTGTTGAGGATGTTGAAAATTCCTATCTGCTTGCATGGAAGCTCGGATGCAAGGGAATAACCATTTACAGGGACGGAAGCAGGGGGCCGGGTGTTCTTACGAAAGTCAAGAAAACCGAAGTTCCCAAATACGTTGAAAACGAAACCATACCTGTAGTTCCGAAAGAAAGGCTGGATGAGAAGCTTGAGAAGGTAACAGCAAAGAATAAATAGGTTTAATTTCATAATTAATTTGAGAGGTTTTTAGTATGAAAACTACTGTGAGTATAATAAAGGCAGACATAGGAGGCTGCCCAGGACACTGCAGCGTACATCCGAAGCTCAAGGAGGTTGCTGCAAAAGAGCTTGAAGATGCAAAGAAAAAAGGAGTAATTACTGATTATTATGTGGCTTCATGCGGGGATGACCTTGATCTTATAATCACCCATACGAAGGGAGTGGATAATGAGGAGGTTCACAAGCTTGCATGGGATATCTTCAAGAAAGGAACAGAAGTCGCAAAAGAATTGAAATTATACGGAGCAGGACAGGACCTGCTTTCCGATGCATTCTCAGGAAATGTCAAGGGCCTTGGACCGGGAGTGGCAGAACTGGAATTCGAGGAAAGGAAATCAGAGCCTATCGTCTGCTTCCTTATGGACAAGACAGACCCGGGGGCATTCAATCTTCCAGTATTCAGGATGTTTGCAGACCCTTTCAATACTGCAGGACTTTCAATCGATCCGGCAATGCACAATGGGTTCAGGTTTGAAGTCTATGATATTTACAATGAGAAGAAAGTCATACTTGATACTCCAAAAGAACTCTATGACCTGCTTGCACTTATCGGTTCGAAAAGCAAATACGTAATCAAAAAGGTTTATCCGAATAAGGGCAATAAAATCCCTGAGAATGAAGCAGTTGCTGTCGTGAGCACTGAAAAACTATTCAAGATAGCAGGGGACTATGTCGGAAAAGACGACCCTGTTGCAATCGTAAGAGCTCAGTCGGGACTACCTGCATTCGGTGAAGTCGTTGAGCCCTTTGCATTCCCGCATCTTGTTGCAGGATGGATGAGGGGTTCGCACAACGGACCTTTGATGCCTGTTTCACAGGAGGATGCAATGCCCACCAGGTTTGATGGACCGCCCAGAGTCGTTGCTTTGGGTTTCCAGGTTGCAAACGGAAAGCTTGTAGGTCCCGGAGATATATTCAAGGACAAGGCATACGACCTTGCAAGAACGAAAGCCTGCGAAATTGCAGATTACATGAGAAGACACGGACCTTTCGAACCCCACAGACTTTCACCCGATGAAATGGAATATACGACATTGCCGAAAGTGCTTGAAAAACTTAAAGAGAGATTTGAGAAGATATAATGCAGCTTTACCAGCAGGTACTTCTGCTTTTTGTTTTACTTTTTCTTGTTCTTTTAGTAATCTTCATCTATACCCAGTATTTTACAACCAAGAAACAGATAACCCTCGTAAATAAGAATAATGAAAGCATAAAAGTGGATGTTGATGTTGCGGATGACCAGGCAAAAAGAATGAGGGGACTGATGTTCAGGAAATCTCTTGGAGAGAATGAAGGAATGCTATTTGTCTTTGACAGTCCCGGAAGATACGGGTTCTGGATGGTCAATACAAGTATTGCCCTGGATGCAATCTATTTTGATTCTGAAGGAAAGGTGGTTGACATAATAGAGATGGAACCGTGCGGAATATCCAACTGCCCTGTTTATATGCCTGAAAAAGATGCTCTTTATGTTCTGGAAGTCAATAAAGGATTTTCAGTGGCAAATAAGATAGAAAAGGGTAAAAGCACTCTTATCTTAGAATAGGAAAAATGTATTTGTCAAGAAAAATTGTTTATTGTGTTTTCCTTTTACAGACGATAAGAATAACATACATAAATAACGCATATCTCATATTATGTTAAATTTCTCTCTGCTTATTCGCGGAGTGTGTAAGGTAATCCAAGTAGAGCGTAGATAGTTGGGAAAAGTCCTAGATATAGGCGCTATCTGTTTGAAGGCTTAGGCCTCTACGATTGTTCCAAAAAACCGCATGTTAGTACAGGGGATACGTAACGACATCCGGTTTATAGCCACTCGTAAGCTTAAGTACCTCGCCTGGCTTCGTATATTTGGTGCTTGGAACAGACTCACCGAAAGGTCCCAGTCTGGGTATGCATTGGCTTTACGAAAGTAGGTTGCTTGGGCCCCAATACACATTCCGCTTTTTTACCATTCGACCCTTACAAGTTTTCTTATCTGTTTCTCGTTCAGTTCCATTATCCTGTTTGCTGTTTTAATTAAATCATTCCAGCTTCCTTCAAATATATCAGCAGGCAGATACATGCTTGTCGTTCCCTGAACCTCTATACTTACCCTGTCCTTCTGGAGTCCCTGTATTCCGCCCCTTCTTACGCCCGCTTTCCTGCATTTTACCAGAAAATCAGCAGCCGATTTCATATCCTTTGCAGCAACATGGAGTATGAACGGCTCTACCCTGAACCATAAAGGGAGTTTTCCTGCATATGAAGAAACCGCAAGCTCGACTTCCTCTGCACTTACCTTTCTGTGCCATTTTTTATAGAACACAGACCTTTTCTTTGTGCTCATTATATCGAATTCAAGAAGAACAACCCTCCCATAGCAGGAAGAGATGGTAACCAGATTTTTGTTTTTGTTTATTTTTTCAAGAAGAGACAGTATTTTCTCATCAACCTTCTTTGCTTTGACTGCGTTCTCAAGAAGTTCTGCCCTTTTTTTCCTGAAATCCTTCCACATATTCATACCTTTGCAAAATTCTCAAGTATTCTATCCCCGTTTTCAGTATGCCACACTTCAGGATGGAACTGAACTGCAAAAACCGGGCTTTCCTTATGCCTCATTGCCTCTATACCACAGGTTTCAGAATGCGCTAATGCTTCGAATCCTTCGGGCAGTTCCTTTACTTCATCAAAATGTGAAACCCATGCCTTGAATTTTTCAGGCATTCCTTTCAGTATTATGTCTTCATTATCGACCGTTATCTCGCTTACCCCGTATTCCGCACTCTTTCCTTTGTCCACTTTTGCGCCCCAGACATCTGCTATCATCTGATGTCCGTAGCATATTCCAAGAAGAGGGGCGCTGATCTCGCCGGCCTTGAGCTTCTCGCTGATTATCCTGACAAGACTGTCTTTGTCATTGAAAACAGAACTCGGCCCCCCGGATAGCACTATTCTTTCGGCATCTTCAATTTTCTCTTTCACATTCTCATAAGGCTCCCGCGCATTCACTATCTCTGCTTCCTTGTCCATATCCCTGAAATTCCTCTTTATCAGATGGGTATACTGCGAGCCTGCATCGATTATGATTATCATTTCAATCCCTTAACTAGAATTCCCAGATTAATTATAAAAAGAATGCTATGACTGCAATCAGTCCGAAGATTATGCAGAATATGTCAAACCTTACCCTGTCTGCAACCTTGAGCAATGCATCCATTGTAAGATAACCGAAAACAAATGCAAACAGAATGCCCATTATTACCTCGGTAACCCCAAAATGCATGAGACAGGATTCCCCGGTAAAATCAAGCACGACCGCGCCGATAATGGCAGGAACGCTCATAATAAAGGATAACTTAAGCGCAGTATCATGCCTTATCCCGGTAAGAAGCATTGCGGTTATTGTTGTTGCTGACCTTGAAACCCCCGGAAGAATCGCTATTCCCTGTGCTGCACCCGTTATTATCATCTCCTTGAATCCCAGGGTTTTCAGCCCTTTTCTGCCCTTTGCATTTCTTGAAATATAAAGAACTATTCCAGTAAATATCAGGAGACCACCGACCAGACCGGTAGTAACAGCACCGTAGGTGAATATGTTTTTAAGAAATAAATAAATCGGAATGCCGACAATACCTGTAAAAATCGTGGAAACTACAATAAATCTGGTAAGATTATCATTCCAGCTCATACCTTTTATTATATGCCACAGGTCTTTCCTGTATTTTACGACTACAGCAAGAAGGGTTCCTGTATGCAGAATGATTGCAAAGGAAAAAGCTGTTTCCGGGTCAACATGAAGAAAATCCACAAGAGAGAGAACAACATGCCCTGAACTGCTTATGGGCAGCCATTCTGTTACTCCCTGCAATATTCCTATGACTATTGCTTGAAAAATATCCATATCAAAGAATTCAAAAGCAGATTTTTAATGCATTTGCCTTCCGAATATAGCTTATGCTGTATCTTATAGGAGCAGGAATATCCGGGGATTTCACCTCAGGAGGAGTTGAAGCCCTGAAGAAATGCGATGAAATATATATTGAAGTTTATACGAATCCGCCTCTGGAAAATAAAATAAAAGACATAGAAAAGCTTACAGGAAAGCAGGTTATGAAGATAGACAGGAAAGAGGTGGAAAGCGACTTCCTCTTAGGATATGCAAAAGAGAAGAATGTAGCTCTTATCTCAGGAGGAGACCCTTTGACGGCAACCACCCATATAACGCTCATAATTGACGCCAGGAAGCAGAATATTCCAGTAGAGGTAATTCATAACTCTTCGATATATACGGCCGCAGCAGGCAAATCCGGGCTCCAGATATACAGGTTCGGCAAGACCGCTTCGCTCGTTAATCCCCGTCCCAATTACAAACCTACTTCCTCGCTAGATATTATAAGAAACAACCTCAAGGCAGATATGCATTCTCTCGTTCTTTTGGATACCGAACCACAGCCCATGGACGCCAAAACCGCTTTGGAGCTACTCTCAGAGTTCCAGACAGCAATAATTCTTTCGAGATTGGGCGAAAATGACGAGAAAATCAACTATGGGACTATTGATGAGTTGAAGAAGAAAAACCTTGGAAAACCGCCTTTCTCGGTAATCATTCCTGCAAAGCTCCATCCTATCGAGGAGGAGTATCTCGGAGCTTTTTTACACAAATAGCAAGCTTTATAAACTCTTTTAACCATTATTAATAACATGATATCTATAAATGTATTAGTATCAAAAGTGAAGAAAGCTGTCGGATTGAAGAAATCTGTCAGAAAGAAGAGCAAGAGAAAGAAGTGCAGACACAAAAGATGCAGATGTTAATGACTTCATGTTTCTTGCCCTACTTATTCTTTTTTTCTTTTTTGTGTTAGAAAACGTTTAAAAGTTATGTATACTACGGTGTCGCATAACTTTCAAGAAGGTGGAAGTCCTTAGAACGCACTACAACTAAACCAATAACACCTTCAATTTTTCATATTGTTCATCATAACATTATGAACATAAGCTCTTCTCAAGAT
>Ga0180433_10001527_pt1 | contig 38485 bp, 47 predicted proteins | sample SS_ome_8_FD_132980 | JGI IMG/M metagenome (GOLD analysis project Ga0180433, IMG submission 132980) | Hypersaline lake sediment archaeal communities from the Salton Sea, California, USA - SS_1_D_1 metaG | ecosystem: Environmental > Aquatic > Non-marine Saline and Alkaline > Hypersaline >... | reverse complement strand
GTGGCTCCTGTGTCTCCTGTGGCCCCGGTTTCCCCAGTGGCTCCGGTGTCTCCTGTGGCCCCGGTTTCCCCCGTGGCCCCGGTGTCTCCTGTGGCCCCGGTTTCCCCAGTGGCTCCGGTGTCTCCTGTGGTCCCGGTTTCCCCCGTGGCTCCGGTGTCTCCTGTGGCCCCGGTTTCCCCAGTGGCTCCGGTGTCTCCTGTGGCCCCGGTTTCCCCCGTGACTCCTGTGTCCCCGGTCGCACCTGTAACTCCCATGTCACCTGTGGGACCTGTGTCACCAGTTGGACCATCCTCACCAGTCGGTCCTGTAACACCAGTGGCTCCTGTGGCCCCCATAATATCAGGTGGGATTTCCAATTCTACAATAGCACTGCCTTGTGTTACATTAAGATCAAGTGTATTACTACAAAATCGCAACGCTTGTCGGTTAAGCATCTGGGCGCTTCCACGATTAACTGGTCCGCGTGCACTAGTTGCCCCTTCGACAAACCATTTCAAAAAAGGTTCTCCGGTTTTGCAATTAATTAAAGCATTGGTAGCCACGGCCTGTGATCTTACAACAGAAGCTATGATTTCGTTACATTCTGGATAGTCGGATGACATACCTTTGTTTGTTTATTAACACATAAAAAATTGAAGTCAGAAAAATAGATTTCCATGGGTGTTTGGTATATTGCTTGGTGGCAATGTTCGCTACCCACACAAGAAGAATACGAACGACTCAAGAGCCACGTTGAAGCGCGAGCTAAGTTTCGTTATGTGACTCGGCGAGGAGATCGGATCTACGAATTGATGGATATAATTGACGGACTTCATCACTGCTGCTTTAACGCTGCCATCATAGAGTTTAATGCAAATGAACGCCAGGTGTCGGCTTATGGAGATATTTTGGGCAATTTGCGCATTATGAAAGCGTATTTTCCCGTCCTATACGAGAGATTGAACTTACATCCCACAGAAAGTTTCTTTGAATCCGTGGCAAACGACTATGGCGATGGTTACTCCTTTATCTGCCAAAAACTTCTGAATGAACGATCTTGACTTTTGCTCCACACATTCCTAGTAAAACCAATAGACACGAACATTTTATTTACGAGATCGCCAATTAGCATGTTCACTCGCGCCCTTACTAGTCTTAAAACCCATGCGTGGTCGACGCCGTCGCTGGGGCTTCACCTGTTTTTTCTGTGTCTTCTTTGCTCTTTTCGTTGAGCGCTTTCCCCGACGCTTCGTCCAGCGCTTCGTCCGGGATTTTGACACACATTGTTTTAAGTTATCTACCAATGGATTTGTGGATGTAAAGAGTTTGTACGGTTCAGGAGGCGCTGAAGGAGTCAAGGCTTCATGTAAAGCTTCCACCAAAGGATTAGTATTGACAAATAATTTGTACACCGGAGACTTGGGTTCCACTGGCTTCGCGGGTTCCACAAGCTTCGCGGGTTCCACAGCCTTTGTAGATGCCACATAACTGAATGTCCAGGGTTGAGGATTGCGACGGAGGTACTCGGTTGACATCCTGAAACAAAAAGAGAAATAATGTTACCACCGAACCTTTATTATGTTTTGAAATTGTTTTATCAGGTTTTTCGTGAATCTTTTTTTTATTTCCACTTTTGAACATGTCTGATCTCAAAAAACTCTACGCTACAGCTCTGGAAGCCAATGGTTATTCGACACCTCATGCCCTAGAATATGCACACATCGATGATTTAATCGCCGTGGGCATTAAACGGGCTCATGCACGAATGTTGCTCGCTTGGGCTGTGCAAGAAGCTGATGTTCACGAAAGGCAAAAGGTAGCCGAGCCGGAACCCGAGAAGAAACATGAAAAGGTAGCCGAAAAAGCAGCCGAGCCGGAACCCGAGAAGAAACATGACAAGGTAGTTGAACATGACAAGGTAGTTGAACCGGATATTGGCGCGGGGCTACCTACTAATTGTTCATGTGGAAGTCACCACCTGGATACTCGGACTCTGCGCGTCAGGACCAGCGCCGGCTCCATTGTTCTGGCACAAATGGTTAAGCGGGTTGATGAATATAGCCACATGTTTAAGGAATTGGGTTCCAACGAAGAATTTCGCAGCCAAGACATCATTGGACCCAAGTTTATGCCAGGTGATGTGGTTTACAACGTGGAGACCTCTCAACGCACTACTGTATGTAATCACGATGCTCAAGATGTTGTCACAGTCACTGGGAATCAAACCTTTCCAGCAGCCAGCCTGCGTTTTTACTTTCAGGTGGGTGATGAAGTGGAGAGTCCCAATGGCCGCTCGGTTTACCTTGGTATGGATGCCAAAGAGTCTTTTAAGGTGTACTGCCGTACTGTGGAAGCTACTACCACATATCCATATATTTTGCCTGTCCGACACAGCAGCAGCCTGCGGCCCGGTGATCAAGTTAAGGTCGCCAACAAATCCGCTCTGGTAGCATTAAATCGACCTGCAACGTCTGTTTGTGCACCTGTGGATTTCTTGCTGGGCACCTACCGAGTATGGGAAGTCAAGAACAATGAAGCGCGGATCTGTGCCGGTAACGAGATTTTTTATCCTACGCGGCATCTGGAATTTAAAGCCAACCGCATGTGTGAATTCCCCAAAGTTGAGCCTCGGACGATGCGGGATACTTTCTACGAGTTGGAACTTCCTGGAAACAGCTACTCTATGGAGCTTTTCGGTGGCCAAAAACCTGGCTTCTTGATCAAGAGGGGACCAGATCTATGCATGCTAAGTGTGGGGAACTGCTTCTGGATCCCCGTGGCCTATCTGGAAATTTGTTAACTTTTTCTAGGTCGAATAAATATAAAAATGTATTGCTCTTCAGATCATGATCAGCTTGTCATTTGTGAAACCAGAGCTTATAAGAGAGCGGCGCCCAAGCTTAACCCTAAACGTTCCTTGTGCCGGCAATTTCTTAGAGATCTAGATTTATCAGAACAGTACTACTTATTCCGAGATCTAGAGCAAAGTCCCTTACAGGTTATCAAGTACGCCGGAGAAGAATATCTGGTGTACTTTACTGCTATTTGCCCGCCGACTAAAATCTTGCGCAAACAGGGCTTCCGGGAATTGCCCCGGAACCACACGCTGGTAAAAGGCCTAGTTACAAAAATGAAACCGGATTATCTTAAATTTATTTTTGGTGGTATATTTGCCGCGATTTTAACTTCGGCGTTATATCAGGCTGGTAAAATGTTTCTAGATGACTCTGAGGCTACGGAAACCGACAGCCCACCAGAAAGTCCAGATAATATAGACGTCATTTTAGAACCAGAGTACGCGACAGACCCAGAGTACGCGGTAGGCTATTGGGATGATCCAGAGTACCCGGCATACCCAGGCTACGCGGCATACCCAGAGTACGCGGCAGACCCAGAGTACGCGGCAGACCCAGAGTACGCGGCAGACCCAGGCTACTGGGATGTTCAAGGTTACGCGACAGATCCAGAGCAAGGCCCGGAAAATTATGATTGGCAAGCATTGTATGATCGGGATCAGAAAGCAATACAAGATATATACAAGCGGCGCAAAGAGGAACAAAACAAGATTGAAGAAGACCTAAAGTTACTGCCGCAACAAAAAACTAAAGAAAAAAACAGTATCGACACAGTTGCTAGGGTACAGCTGAGAGACCTTATCAATGATCCGTATTCCGCCCTCATGTTATATTGGATGTTTAGACCTGAGATCAGCAGAACCTTACAAACCAATATCCTGAGACATTACGAACATGTGGATGGGTCGGTGAAAGAAGCCATGAAGCAACAGTTTGAGAAGTTAGTTCATGTGCCTGTCTTAGAGGCGGCCAAGAGAGAACAAAAAATTTTGGACACAGCTGAAGCCGAGTTTAAATATCCTCAACGTGAAATCAAGCTTGCGGCACCATTGACCCCGGAAGTTCACAACATTGGTCTTGGCAACATTGGTCAAATCTGCTTTTCCAATTCTTTACTGCAGCTATTGTACAGTATTCCGGAAATTAGAACCCTTGCCACTCGGACACCACCTTTGATCCGTTACTTTATCACCAACATGCAAGACTTAAAAGATGGACAAGTCTTCACGGCAGACAGAAAGGAAGTGGAACCTTTGTATGAACAATGCTTTGAAGAATTTGGGAAACAGCAAGATAGTTCAGAATTATGGGAATATGGTTTTATTAGTCCTTTACGGGGAGACATGAAGGATCAAATTGCCGTGGGAACACTCAACTTACTGGATCGCCCGGTGTTAAACTTATTTGCGTTTGAACTTCATCAAACTAGGATCTGTTTTCAAGAACCGGGTAACGTGGAGTTTAATCCTGTGGGGAAGAGTGAAATTATGTTCATGTTGAGTTTGGATATTCAAACAGATCAAAAGGATATTCAAGCTCTGTATGATAATTCTCTGATTCTGAACCCATTGGATGTTAAAGGCTGTCCTTTGGCAGCTCAACGCACACGCTACTTTAACTTTGGTCCTTACTTGTTGGTTAGCCTAAAACGATTTAAGTATGATTCCACAACCAATTCTATCCGCAAAATTCAACAAGCTGTGCAGGCCAATGAAGTTCTCACCGTGGGTAACGATATCAAGTTTGAGCTCATGGGGGTCGTGTTACATGTGGGACAAGTACATCATGGTCACTATGTATACTTTAAGAAACAACATGATGGCAAGTGGACACTGTTAGATGATGACAAAATTCAGATCAATCAAGATCCACCATTGTATAGGTGGGGGACTTGGTATAACGCCACTGAACACGGATATATCTACCTTTATCGGAGATTATATAGTTTATCTTAAATTAAAAATATTTGATGCCCCTGACAATTATCCAAAATTGGTACGGCAGACCAGGCGTTTATATAATCTCACAGGAAACTCCACCAGCTAGGCCCACCGATCCCTTTTTAGTTAAAATAGGTTCTGGAGGCTACATGACAGAAGCGACACAAAAAAAACGTAAGAAGGCTGGCAAGGCACCGTCACGTGCTAGTGTGGGTAGGCGTTTAGATGAATACTTGTTGTGTTACCCGCGCGGATTCATGGTCTATATGCTCTTCGAGACCACGAAAGAGTCAGCTTTCAAACTCGAACGGTCCATTCAAACTTTTCTAACCGCGCTAGAACGCAAGTATGTGACTACCACCCACACCCACGGTGAAGAGTGGTACTACTTATCACAAGCTGACCTACCCAAGATTTATTACCATGCCTTAGAACAGAAGCAGTATAAAATTAAAAAGAGCCAATGCTTTCCTAAAGCTTGTACCAAGGCCATGAAACATGTGAAAGGCCGATTCATTAAAGGGTCAGGTAAAGTTATTCATATTAGCAAAGTCATTAAACCTACAACCCCAGTCACGACAGCTCGTCATCAAATTAGGCTTACCAAAGCCGCGATCAGATCTCCCTTAGCCATGTATAGTCCGGGAACCAAACGCAAGTTGCACCTACCTAAGAAGCGAAAGGTTAGAACTACCAAGGCTAAAAAATCAAAGAAGAAGACACGTTAATAAAAAAAATATTGTATTATCATTAAACAAAAAAAGACCATGCCTCACTTTGCATATTGCGCAGATTGTACTCGTGGACATTTTCCCACCCATTGGCAGGTTAGAGCTCCCTGGCCTTCTAGATATCAACAAGCATTGTGCCATTACGCCACCACTACAGTTTCTCCAGATTGGGAACAGTACCGTTATGCTAGTTTCCTGGGTTACTTGCAGCCCATATGTGGTCCTTTACAAAGATATAGGTGAAAACACACAAACACTATAAACCCAATGATGAAGTAATAGCTGCATCCATGACAACGCTTCCTGTGGTTGGGGGTCCTCAGGTAAGTCTTCGTCCTCGGAAGTTTCCGACATCTTAAGTAAAGTAGGGTCCTCCTCTTTGGCCTTAGACCTTGGAGGATAGATTTTCATTATACTGGCCCGATACATTCTATGTGCTTCCGCTATTTTTGCGTCTCGAATCATTATATTAGTATTACCGTCGTCTTCCACCACAGCAGGGAAAAGTGGATCCGTCGTTTTAGTGCTTGCTGGATGTAACGTCCTATAATAATCAGCCCCCGGGTTGTCTGGATCGGTACAAGTTGGCACGATGTACTCATTAACAATGTCACCCAAATCCCGTAGAATATACTCGGTTAAGTCAATGTAAGGTAAGGCTTTGCAGCCGCAAGGTCGACTTTCCGCACATTTTCGACAGATCTTGTAGTCTCTACATGTTACCCCACACTGGTGCCAGTTTATTCTGAGCTTCTTACAACTCTTGCACTCCTGAGCACGGACACAACTTCCACACCGTCTATCTATATGCATTAGATAGTGCTCTGTACAGTAGCTGGGTGCATTTTTTAACTCACATTCACAAACGCAACACTGGGCTCGTTTGGTTTCAATACTTCCACAACACTGACACTGATGATAGGCATGTACGGGCTCTTGGTATCCTGGCATCTGGTACGTTGGACCGCATACTGGATATCCACATACTATACATAAAGGATACTGTTTAACTTTTGTCTTTTTCCTGATGACTCGCACGCGAATACGTCGAGGTCCTGGAAACATTAACTTTGTCATCTCATCATAAAATATTGTTTAACATTTATTTAAAACGCAGACATGGGTAAAACCACTAGGAGGAGACGCAAACAAAAACGAAAGAGTCAATCCGGGTGGCATGCGGGAAACACTTGGAAGGATTATACCAATGGTTCCACCACTCCATATGATAAAGTCTGCCAGAAGCAACTAGAGCGACGTGGCCGGCTAGGAACATTCCGCGGACATCTTGATAAATCGACCATGTTTTCGCGGTCTCGAGCTCGCGAACTTGCTGCGAGAGGGATATAAGGGTTCAACACGATAGCGCCGCCTGCTACGTTTATTCCGATAAGTTTGTATTGCATGTTCAACATGCTGCGTTCGTTTATATTTTGGCGGGGCCAGTAACGGTGGTGGTGGTTGACCCAACGGTAAAGCACCAATAACCATCTCATGAATGTAAGGGTTTGTGAAGTCTATGGGATAACAGACTGTCTTACAGGGCTCCAAGTCTGGACATATCAACGTAATCTGGTATTGAATCAGAGGCACTTCCCAGTCTTCCATATCACCTATGATCAAGATAAAAAAAAATAAAAACAACAATCACTTCATTCAAAAAAAGAAAAAGTATCTTGCAATTTATAACCGGTAATTGCCGAACCAAAAGAAACCTTGTCAATTATGAAGGCTATTCGTGTATCCTAAGACTGCATATGCCATACACAATTCTGCAACTTCAGCAACAAATAAATATTCCCGCAACTGGGATTTTAGTTTACCCAACCGATTCCTGTGAAATGTACAATAAAGGTGCCGGCCTTGCACTAGATTTTGACATACCTTGACCGTGGCAGGACTCACTATGCAGCAATACCTGCGTTGACCATATGAAAGAGTCAACATCCATAAAGGTACGACTTTTTTTATGCGATATTGTCTTGGCACTTTTCTAGTGTCCGAAAACATCATCCTCAATTTTTCAACTATAACAGTCTGGAATCTAGTTAATGTTTGTGCTTTTTGCATCGCCATTAGCTCTTTGTGTAACTCTGGCATTAATGCTGTGCATACATTAATTAAATGTTCAATGATCTCGACGTGTTCCCAATCTGAATAGGTCGACCAAATCGATTCATATTTTCGTAGAATCTTACTCAGCAGCCTAACGTAACCCATATAATTTTTATATTCAGGGACAAAATATAACCTTCTCCCAAAAAGAATGTCTTATGATAGGCCATCCGGGAGTTGAACCCGGGATCTATCGCACATAAGACGATTGCCTTACCGGTTGGCCAATGGCCTACTGGATCTATTTCCAGATTCCATTGCAATAAATATTCCAGTTCCAGTTCCAGCTCTCTCGCCGATGCCATATCTTCGTATTTGTGCCACAGAAGTCCCAATATTGATCGGTCACGACAAATTTAAGGACCCGGAAGTGGCCCTGACTAAAATTGAAACTCGATTTCGCAAGCGTTATCGAGGTGGACATGCTCCGTGCTATCAAAAACTTCGCACAAAACAACAAATTCAACAAGAACGCAATAATATTGATCGGGATCTGAAACGAATCCGCAAGATTTTGGACAGACATACTAAGCAATTACAATCCGGTGGTCTGAGTGCTGGCCAAATCAAGTACCGCCAAGAAAAGATCCCCAAGCACCAACATGATATAGAGCGCCTGGAGGCTTTGCAGGAAGACTTACAGCGACAAGAAAACTGTATCTTGGGGCTGCAGACAGAACAGCGCGAAGTTAAGCGTCGTGGCATACCCAACCCGCAAAAGGAATTCTCTCGACTTATTCCGAACACCAACATTATGTTGTTTGGTAAGGTTGATGGTTATGATCCTCGACAACGTTGTATCATTGAGTTTAAGACCAGGACAAAAAGAGCCTATCACCGCTTTTGGCCCAATGAAAAAGATCAAGTCCTTACGTATATGTGGTTGAGCAAAGCACATAGGGCCAAGTTAATTGAAAAATATAAAAATGATTCCTATGAAGAAGACATACTGAATTTTCCCCAGAGTGAATGGGACAGCATTCAAGCCATGATTTGTAAAGTTATCAATGAAAGCTTTAAATTTGGTGCTAATGGTACGTTACAAAGACGTTCGCCAAGAATAGACATGTACTTTGAAACAGAGATAACCTCGGTCCCTCCGGTGGCTTCGGACCCTCCAGTCGCGGTTACCGACGAACCTGTAGATACTTATGCGACAGAAGCCTCAGGCTTCCTGTATGTTGCTAGGGCAGGTCGTCACATGTTCATTGATTGGACAAAAGATGTACCCCAATGTTTAGCTAAATTGGACGCTTACAACCCAGAAGTTATCGAGCTTCAGGCTGTGTTTCCACTTATGAAAGATCGTTTGGAACCCGCACGCGGCTTATTTGAAGTTATTCGTCAAGACAAGCCAGGTTGGTTTCTCTATGATTCTACCGTGCTAAGGAAGTTGATGTCGTGTATCCTCGCAGTACCTTCTAAAGATTAAAACCCATCCAAGATCACTCTTCGTTGCTGGCTTCCGGTAAACTTGGTTCATGCGACGTGCTCTCTATGGGGTCAATCTTATTTTTTAACTTTGCCTCAACCTTTACTCTCGTTTGCGTCTCTGGATAACCTGGCACAAGCCCTGACCTTGCAGGTGCACGCGGAGGTAGACGAGCATTAGGCACGCCTGCTCTTAACGGCGCACAAAGACCTCCACGGGTGCATTCTGCCTTACGCCGTCCTCGATGACCCCGAGTTTTTGCCCTTTTAGGTCGGGCCGGATGTGCTTTCCCCGCAGGCTTACGAGGTTCAAGCTTCAGGTCCATGTCCAGAAACTTGCTGAGACGCTCTATGTCGTGTTCCAATGTTTCATAGCTCACTACCATATAACAATCCGGTGACAGTTTGTGTTCTAAGCGATTAATCTCGGCCATGTGGGACCAATAGCGCATCGAACATTTTTCTTGGATGTTACAATGTTCATATCCGGTCTTGTACTTGGCACCCAAGAATTTACTGGGAAACGGAATATCTTGATACTTTTGACCCCAAGATTTTACGGACTTTTTTTTGAGCATGCTGCGTAACGTTGCTTCAACGTCTCGCCGGAGAGCAATAAACTTGGCGTCCGGAAATTCTTTTAATAAGTCTTCCACCAGCCACAACAACACGTGACATTTACAAACACGGCGCCTATCACTTTTTAAGGCCGCCAACAGCGCAGGCCATTGTTCCTTACGCTCATAAATGGCACAATCTTTACTCAGTGTCAACCAGTCTTCGTAAGAACAACTTAGACCAGACTGTTCTAGAGATCTAGCCAACCAATGTGTTCCTGTACGTCCAGTACCTACAATAAATATCTTGGACATGTATATTTGTGTTTGTCTTTTTTTGTGTGTTTTTATTAATTATTAGTTTTGGCCACAAGCTCTCCAATTCATCTCCATCTCCATGAGATCAATCAAGCGTTGTATAACTGGACGTTCACGAGACCGCAGACGGGAACTTGAACTTTGTGACCTTCGGGAGCCTTGTGACCTACGGGACCTTCGGGGACTTCTTGATCTTTGACGGGACCTGGGAGGGCTCCGTGACCTTCTACGGGAGCCTCGGGAATTTTGCGACCTCTGGGAGCCTCGGGAATCTTGCGACCTTCGAGATTCACAGGAATCTAAAACTTCTTGATCAGTGTCCTCGGAGTTTGCTTCAGTATCCTCGGCGTCTTCTTGAGTGTCCTCGGCGTCTTCTTGAGTATCCTCGGCGTCTTCTTGAGTATCCTCGGCGTTTTCTTGGGTTCTTTGGCACTGTACCATATCGTAATAGGCGTCGGCTACTTTGTTATTGATGTCATCACTGGCACATGCAAGTGCGTGCAAGATGTCAGCTTTTTTACCAACCATAATATCACCTCTCATACGAAACTTGCCTGGGTTATGAATTTGATTGACATCAAACCCGTGATGCTCAAAGGCGGCATTGACAGAATACATATCACTGAGACGCTGCCTTAGATTGATTCCCAACAGGCGCTGGATAGTACTGGGTGGAAAGGTCGCAATGGCTTTTTTAACCAAAGCGTAAGATTCCGGGCAATCTAACTTGGTCATGAGTATTTTAATAATGTCGGCACGGTTACCGTGTGCCGGGACATCGTCACCGAGTTTCTCCGCGGCTTTAGATTCTGTACATTCCAAGAACTTAGACACCGCAGCCACAGTTTCAAAGGTTCCTAATCTTGGACCCATAGTAAGATCGCAAAACCATTCCACAGACAAGATCAAGGGTCTGGGGCCGGCCAAGAGTTGAGGTCTTCTTCTGTACATATTTGTTCTACACTTAGATCTTTTTCTGGCGCTTTTTCAAAACGAACAGATCTCAAGGCGGGAGCCGCGCCAAATAATTGGGCAAATGGCATACGCACCACTTCATAGACTTGGTGAACAAAACCAATATGTTCATCCATATGATCTGTGCTTGTTTCAATAGCGGTTAAGCGTGCTTCCATTTGTGTCAATCGCGCCTCTATGCTCTCCAGTTTAGCCAATATTTGATCCATTATTTGTGTTTATGATCTTTATTATTTACGCTGAGAGGACTCAAGACACGCACGATTAAAGAGGAAAACTCAGAGTAGCCCCAAGTTTATACATACCAGGCGCTGGGTCTGGTAATGTTGTTACAGATCTAATCTCACCCGATGAATTAATTTCCAATGTAGGCCCTAGTGTAGATGCTGGTAGTGTCGTTAACACGCTGTTTATGGTGAGTTGAAATGTTTCGGATGGCCTAAACCCAATAGGCAATGTTGCCAACAAATCGCCGGGTGCGATAGGTCCAGAGGTTTGTAATAAGAAAGGACTGATAATGAGCGTTTGTGAACATAATCGATATACCTGACCTTCATAACCTGGACAATTCTCCCAGTTCGGCCCAGGAATCAATTGTCCTTGTGTACAAGAACCATCTCCAAACTGATAAGGTTGATTGTTTGCGTTTACAATAGTGCGACAAACTCGTAATGTATTAAAGCTACCCATTTGTGCAGAGACAGATTGTGCTCGGAAGTTCTTACACTCATCCATTGCGTTTTTTTTTTTGGTTTGTTAATATAAGCAATAATTTTTTTTATCTAACTTTTCCACTTTGTATGCCGTTATTAAGCCGTGACCTGGAGCTCTTTGAGCGTACGGCTGGATGTGATGAAGCCGGCCGAGGAGCCCTAGCTGGACCGGTAGTTATCGCGGCCGTGATCCTACCTCGTGACTTATCTCCCATCCCAACCCAGTACCTTAAAGACTCCAAAAAACTCAGTAAATCTCGCATTCACAGCATGCATGATATCTTGCAAGATACGTGTGAGGTAGCTATCAGCATCATTGATAATCAAGTCATTGATGATGTAAATATTTATTGGGCTACCATGAAAGGGATGAAGCAAAGCTTGCAAGAACTTCGACCCTCCCTGGCTTTGATCGATGGGAATGCAGGACCGCCGGACTTGGGTATTCCATGGTTTCCTGTCCCTCAGGGTGATAACAAACAGATGTGCATTGCCGCAGCCTCCATTATTGCCAAGTTTACGCGCGACAACATCATGCTGGGGTACGCACAAATTTATCCAGGCTGGAGGTTTGAAGATCATAAAGGTTATGGTGCTGCGGATCACATGGCACGTATACGTTCAGGCGATTACACTCCAATTCACCGCCGAAGTTTTAGACCCCTCAAGACTTTTCTGACGTCTTGTTAGCACCTTTTCGATTTGCATTAAAACCCCCCTTTGCTCCCTTTACTTCTTGAAAGATGGCCACAGCCAGCAATATAATACCTACACCCACACCCGTCCAACCAAAGGCTTGGTACCACTTGTTGGGAGCCTCCTTAGCCTTATACCCCGACCAATCAATACACTCTTGACCCGAAGGGCATATATCCGGCCACCACTGCGCCCCCTTAGCCACGTAAAGTTTAGACCAGTTGTTACCATCACTCTCATAGACCCCTAATTCTGCAGGATTGTCGGTATTAATATAGTAATCATATTTTCCTGGATCAACATATGCTGTACCTAAGGTACTTGTCACTACTCTACGCGTGGGATCTAGGCCCACCACGATGGGCTCACCGTTTTCATCCACGGGAGCATACTGTGTCCAACCCCCAGTACTGGTTCTAATGAAATAGTTCATGGTGGAGCTATCAATAAAGACGTCTCCTTCTCTGGGATCATCCATGACCGGTGTAGGCTCTTCCGTTGTCAAAATTCCCACGGCAAATTCGGGACGTCGCCAGAGATCCGCATTGGTTTTTTGGTTAGTTTGACTTTCAATTAATGGTGGGCAGGTATCACTTGTGAAGTTGCGGAAATAAGACACAACTGGCCCACCCTCACGCGGGACACCTTTACCATCAACGTACACCGGCAAACCATCTTGACCAGTTTCTAAGGCTCTAAACGTATAACCATCAATGTCGTCCCTAGCCTCCACCGTTGTGACCGCGGCAGTGTGGGTGGCAACACTTACATCACTTTCCACCACAACACCCCCACAAAAATCCTCAACACCCCGGAGTACATACCCAGTCGACCAGACCTTAGTTTCCCTCTTTTCATTAGCAATGATCACCATAGCTATACCCGCACCTATAAATCCGGCAGCCAAAATCCAATAAATTATTTTCATCAAGGCGTTCATGCCCATAGCCAATGGGATCACAATGGGTAACAGGATGGCCAGGAGACCAATCAAAGCTAACAAGGCCAGCTCCCACAGATGGAACCCTTCGGCCGTGGCTTCGGCACTCTGATCAATCATTTCTTGCATGTCTTGAACGGCCTTATTATTGGACACAGCATCGGCTACACAATCCATAGCGACGGTCATATCGGCGACTTGGTTAAAGTTGTCGATAATCACATTTTCACCTACTTGTTTAACGGTTACCGTTTGTTCAATGGTAGCATCCGTATCACACAATTGTTCTGTGCGCGTGGAAATGTCCATCACTGCGGCCATGTAAGACTCCAAGCGGTTCTCGGCATCCACAAACTGCAAAACATTAATGCCCTCCAGGGCACTAACTGCTTCTTGAGTAACTTCACGCATTAAAGTTTGCTGAGCCTCAGTACTTGTGAACGCACTAAAAACTGCATCCAGCTCTATTACCATAGTTGCAGTCTGTGCTGTATCTGTTATAACTACATTGCCCTCGACTCCACCCACATCAATAATTTGAATGATATTTGCATTGATAACAGCTTTTTGTACAGTTTCGTTGGCAATGTTAATAAAAGATTCTATAGTTGTGTCTGTAATATTACGTGTCTGAGCACCACCCATGTTTTTTTTTTTTTTTTAATATCAAACATTTTATTAAACTTTCATTAATCGTGTGCCAAAACATAGCAGGAACATTGAGACACGGACAACATGTCGCACCATTGAAGGTTGCCGCGTGAAGCTTCCAACAATTCCATCAAAGATGGATATACTGCATAATTGCCGATAGCGTCGTCAATAGATGTAGGGACATCACTTCCTGTCAGTACATACCCTACTCCTTGGATGAACAACGCCCGGCTTTGTCCACTGGGATGAACAACAACAAAGATGCGACTGCCGGGACAGGACAAAATGTCGTGCTGTGATGAAAAGCGCAATAACCACTTGCCGTCAACGGCCTTTTGTTCACTCTCCTTGTAATCCAGGTGATGAATGTAGGAAAGGTTCTCTAGAGTTTTCAAATCTATAAAAGCTGCGGCTTTATCCAAACCCTTACCATCATTAATAACTCTTTCCAACAAAGTACGCTGAAAATTGAGGGTCACTTGGCCCACGCTGATATCATCATACTCTTGGAGCCACTGATAATGCGCACGAATCCACGTTTGATGTTGCTTGTAAAGCTCTGGATCCTTTTGTATCATTTCATGCAATACTTCTGTTTCTTCTGATGCGTCCGGTGACAACTGACATCTCGCATGGTACGCTTCCTCATCGCTTCGCTTGGTGGGCTCCACGTCGTGAAAAGAATGGCGTCGACTCATCTGTAGGAGTAAAAAATAAAAGTGGAAAAGTTATTGGTTAGCTAACATACCGCCGCCAAATCCGAACAACAAGTACAAGAGCCAGTACGTGGCCATAGATGCAATAAATGTAAACAACATGGTTACTGGAATGCTACCGGATACTTCAATTTCATTATCAAACGCATCTTTAACCGCAATACTGAAAACCACAATGATCATATTCGCCATGGCATTCAAGACAAAGGCCATGGGAATAGTTGTTGCGCGTAGATGGTGAAATAAGGACTTCATTTGTTCTTATGTATAGAAAGAAAGAAATGTGGGTTATTCTCTCCACTATCCTGCTCCTACTTATCTTGTTCTTCGTGTTCAAGAAAGTAAAGATACCTTGCAAGAATACTTTACCCTGGTGGAACTTATTGAATTCCTTAAACCATGCCAATGTTATTCACCTGGTGACGAATCTCGCTGCCATGTTGTTGTTGTTCCCCGAAGAAAAGCGCTACGGAAGTATTGAATACTTGATTGTGACGCTAATTCTCCTGGTCTTGACTGCCTTACTGGAAAGTTTGATTGGTATTTGGCAACCTAAATGTGTTGTAGGCTTTAGCGGTGTTATTTATGGTCTCCTGGGATATTACTTGGTCAGAGGACGCTTTAACTGGGGAATGTTGGGCGCCTTCTTATTAACTATCATCTACCCTATCTTCATGGGTGGGTCGAAAGTTGCATGGCTAGAACATCTTTTGGGGTTTGCGCTGGGCCTGGGGATAGGAGCCATCAGCCGCTTTGCTCTAAAGCTCCCACGTAAGCTTACTGTATCTAAACCATCAACCGTAAACCAAAAAGTCTTTGGCTTTGCGTAAAAAAAAAAAGTTTTTTATAAAGAAAAAAAAACACCCACATACATGCCTCCCAAACGATGCCCACCAGGTTGCACCAAAGTTACCTCCAAGAAGACTCGTAAGAGCCCCAAGAAGACTCGTAAGAGTCCCAAGAAGACCCGTAAGAGTCCCAAGAAGACCCGCAAGAGCCCCAAGAAGACCCGTAAGAGTCCCAAGAAGACCCGTAAGAGCCCCAAGAAGACCCGTAAGAGTCACAAGAACCCTTGGATTGAAGCTGTGACAAAAGCTCGTAAAGAATTAGGCATCACTGGATTCGCCCCAGTTAAAAAGGGATCTGAACTGTATAAGTTAGCTAAGAAATATCATCAATCTTGAAGAAGGCTTCGTGCCACGAAAAAAAAAAATATTAACATAATAATAAACTTTCAACACCTATACCCATGCCAAGATCTAAGTCTCCCAAAAGAAAGAATTCTAAATCTCCCAAAAGAAAGAATTCTAAATCTCCCAAGAGAAAGGGGTCCAAAAAGAGATCCAAGTCTCCCAAGTCTCCCAAGTCCAGCAGAAGCATTGCCCCCAAAGGTTACCGAACGTTTGTGAGGGTAGTTGATGGTGAATCGCGGGGTCGTTATAAGATCAAAAAGAATCAGAAACCAACCACTGCCGCTAAGCGTGCTTACAGCAAAGCGTGCGGTAAGGCTAAAACATGTCCCGCAACAGTTATAACTGTGCGAGATACCACCAAAGGAGGCAAATTGCATGGCAAAGAATACAAAATCCAGGCTAAAAAGGTTAATGGTAAAATTAAAATGGGTAAACAACGTAAGCCCTCTTCTTACAACAAGTTTATGGCGAAATTCGTAAAAAACGAGCGACGCCCAAACGAAAGTCACCAAATGGTATTTTATCGTGGTGCCAAAGCTTGGAGGCAACGCAAGAAGTTGCGCAAGGCCGCCGGTCTCAGCAAGTAAAAACTCAGAGAATTATGTGTCTGAAAATATTCTAGAGTTTTATAGCAAAGTAAAATAAACAAATATGGATCCTCAAACTCAAAGCTCTCTTTTGCACGCCCTCCGTGTGCTGGCCAGTATCAACAAGCAAGATCGCATTGGCACCCAAGGCAGTATTTACCTAGAATCTGGGAACAGTCTGATGGTAGCGCTCTCACGTTGGTATTATGGTGAATCACGGACTACAAACTTTGAAATGATTGAAAAAATCTTGAAAGATGCATTAGATTTATGTGAAAAACTCTTGGAGAACCGGGAAATGCTCTTGAAGAACAATGCTCAGGACCTCACGCTCTTGGAGAACTCCCAACTCTTGACACGGTTTCAGGCGGAGATTAAAGGTGCACTTATGGGCACTGCCAACTTGGCGACGACGTATGCCGATGATGCTAGCGCTGTAGCCCGGCTCTTTACTATGAACCAGACCGCACGCAACCACTTGCAACGCATTAGCTTGCACTTCCAGAAACTAGTAGAACCACCAAATGAAGAATAATAATCTTGAATTAACATCAAAAAAAATGTCATTTTCTGAGTGCAAGCCGGTTAATGCTGGCGTCATCAATGCTTGTCAAGTCAACGTGGCTAATAACTTACGTGTGCGTGGTAATACACAACTATGTGGTGATGTAACAAACTGTGAAGGTGAACCATTATATTCATGGTTTATAGAAGCTGCCACGGGTCCCACAGGACCACCGATTAGTGGACCTATTGAGGTTTTAAATCGTGATACCGTCCGTATCTACAGTAATTCACTTGATATTAATACAACCCCGGGCAGTGTTTTGGTTGATATTGAATTGCCTACTGGTATGGCATCTACAGGACCCACGGGTATAACAGGAGCCACGGGTGAGGATGGCCTTGACGGTGCCACGGGTGCCACGGGCGCCACAGGAACTGCGGGTAAGAATGGTCTCAATGGTGCCACAGGTCCAACAGGTTTAGGTCTAGAATGTGTAAGTCTTGTTACCGTTGGTGCCACTAGTGCATCGGCTCCGATTTTGATACCCACAGGGGCCGCCTGTCATGTTCGTTCAATTATTGTTGGTAGAGATTCTACCTTAGTGGATGCTGCAAGCTGGGTTCAAGATTGTTTATTTACAGCAGATGGACTTGGTGCCGTCACAGCTGTCGGTCCATGTGTGACTAGTTTTTATTCTGCCACACCCGGTGCCACAGGATGGACAGGAACAATTGGACCAAATGCCAAGTTTCAAGTAGAAGGATCTGTAGCAGGCGTAACTGGAGCTAGTATTCGTTGGACGATTTGTTATGAGCGGGTTTGTGCGCCTTGAATTGCTTTGCCAATGACATAAAGCAATATAATTAGTCCCCCACACAATAAGGCGATACCTGGACCTGCTAAATTCCAATTAAAGCTACTAACATCTTTCTTAAGACCAACTGTTGGTGGCATAACATCCAAGATACGATAGCCAGGTCCAACAATCGTACCGTAAAGTTCATCATCATCCCACAGTTCTAGAGAATCAGGATTAGCTACATTTAAGGTCCATCCACCGTCTACCTCACCAGGGTTTAAGCTAACAGTTAGTACACGTCCTTCCAATGGACTCAGGTCCTGAAATTGCTCTGACGATAAGGTCCATTCGCCTTGACGATAAATGTAAACTTGCACAGTGTCTGGCTGCACCCAAATATCTCCGTCTTCCGGACCTGTGACAGGGTCATCCATATCCACGTAAACCTCTGGTCTCTCCAACCATTCCGGTATATCTGTTACCAAGGGTGCCGGGTCAGGTACATAATCAAAATATTCACTCTGGCTGGGTGCATCCGGTTCTTCCCGGTAGGTAAAGCCCCCACAGGTCTCTTGAGTATCACATGTAGACGCAGTATAGTTATAGGTTTGTTTTTCTTCTGTAGATGTAGGTGGATAATCCAATGTCGCATAACTGTAGATTAATAAGCGCTTCACCGTACCGGTTGAAGCCCACCATACGAGCAGAGCACCACCCGCCCACAGTAGAGGTACAAGAGCTGCAATTATAAATTTAAGCAACTTGAACAGCGGCGGCAGGATAAAGATTAACATAGCCACTCCAATAATTAAGATACCCGCAATCACAAAGCCCCACCAATCCCAAACATTTTCCGTAGCTGTGGCTCTGGAACTCTGAGCTACATAGGTTTGTAAGTCTTGCATTGCTTGAAATTCATTCCCAGAGAGGCCCACACAATTCATATATATATCAACTATAGCTCTCTGTGACACGTTGGAGAGTTTTACGTCCCCTCCCACTATATGAATAGAGATAGCTTGTTGAGTAGTGCTAGTCACATTACAGACCTGTTCCACTGTAGAATTTAGACTAAGGCCAGCAGATAAGTAAGATCGTAACACATTTTCTGCATCTGCCCACTGGTACCAAGGTAAGTTTTGCGTGGCATCCTTACCTATCTCTATAATTTCTTGGGCAATTTCTGCTTGGTAGGCCTCGGTGTTGAAGGCTTGAAAGAATTCTTGCACATTCAGATTAACCTGTATGGTTTGATCGATGTCCCGCAGGTCCACGTCACCCCCAATGTCACCAACGTCAATGAATTGTATGTGATTACTTGTCACAGTTGCGGAAGTTAAAATATTGGAACCTATCTTTGTGTAGACATTAATGGTTTCTTCGAGAACATCGAACTCCGTCATGCTTGTTTCTTCTTTATTACAATCCTGTAGATTATATACACTACGCCCACCAAAGCCATAATACCCCCAACCACACTTAAGATCAGAACCGTGGTGGTATCCAGCCCTCCCGAGGTTTGATGACACACATCTTGGCACTCTCTTAGACTAGTGTAGCAATTATCGCCGGAGCAAATAGCTTCTTGACATAGGCCATTGCGATCACAGTACCATCCTTGACGAGCTTCACACTTACCATCACAATTAGACGTAGTGTAACAACCATCATCTCCTACCTCACACTCTGTTCGCCTACAATCACCACTTATACACATGTAAGTGTTTTGTTCATTAAAATCACACTTGACATCCTGGGTCAGGTTGTCAATAACCACACTGCCCCCAATATCATTCACAACTTGAATAATTGACCTACAGGCATTTGGACATTCTTCAATCTCTTGCAGGGTGGAAGGAACATGATACCTATCCGGGTTTCTACAAGGTTCCCACCAACACGCATCACTACCCCATTGTCCACCTTGAATTACTTGATAGGTCGAGTCATTCTCACGATTAAGACATCGACACTCTTCCAAATTGGGTTGTGGGTTACGGTTACAGATATAGTTACCCACATCGTCTTTTTTGATATCACTCAAGCTTGAGTACCACAATTGACATGTAGGTTCTGTATAAATCCTAGTTTTATCTTGTCCCGGATCTACTTCCCCACATACAGCACGCATAACCAAGTAAGCATCATCTCCATCCGCTTGAAAATTTTGCAACCAGTTATCCCGTTGTTGTATAGTATCAATACGATTAAGATCATACGTACAGAACAACGTTTTAGCGCCACCACCAGGATTTGGCCAACCATCCCTGAAAGCGGCACTTCCTTCAATGTATGAAGGTAACCCTGCCTCGGAAAATCCTACAGACTCTCTACATTGGTCTTCATTAGGTGGTGTACATCTAGAACCAGAATATTGCCAATCTGTGTACGTCCCCGACCAACGACAGGGTGTACCATACGTATGATTCTCCCATTCGGTTTCCCACCCGCCGGTCTGAGCACCAACTCCAGTTACTTCTTCAGTCATGTTGTTTTTTAATATTATTTTTACTTTTTCCCAAGTTCCAAAAATGCAAAAACAAGAAACCCCACTAGAGCTACTCCCAGGGAAATAATGCCTATGATTAAGCCAAGATTATCCGATCCTGAACTGGTTTCCGTGGTAGGACATTTTTGTTGACACAGAGTTTGATTTTCATGTTCTCCCATTTGATCTAAGCGACAGTCCCCGGAGACACAAGCATAACGAGAGGAGCAAGCCCCACCACAGTTAGAGTATGCATAACAGTTCGGTTCTCCCAAGTCACATCCAACTTGCTGACACAGGCCGTCGAGACAGCGGTATCGACTCTCATACGCCGCCTGACAGGTTCTCTCACATTCACTCTGAGATGCGAAACAATTCGTATCACATTCAGCGCAAATACCGGGCTTACAATCGGCTTGAATACAGTGACCACCCAAACAAGAATAGGTCGAGCCTTGTACTAGGTCCCCAAAGTCACAATCCACGGTCTGAGTAACGTTGGAAATATCTACATCACCCTCAACATCCGCAATAATGTTGACAGCGGTTTCACAAATATCTGGGCATACTGTAGAATCAATGTCCGAAGGAATCCAGGCACGATTAGCATTCTTACAGGGCCAATACCAACAACCAGGGTTCGCCGCCAGAGAATCCACCAACAAGGTGTATAAGGGGTCCAAGCTACGGTCAATACATTTACATTCTTCCAGGGGTTCCGTTGCCGGTGAAGAATTCCGACAAACCGTGGTGCCAATGGCGTTCGCATAGCCTGGCCTGCGGCGACTAACATCATTCAACCAAGTCCGACATCGATTACCGTCCGGAGTAGCCTGAAAAAACCTCGAACACTTGGGCATCGTTCTCCCAGATCCATCGGCCGACAGGAGGCACCCAGAGTCTTGGACCTGGGAACAATAAGAGGTCATTAAACGATCTTCATTCTCTTGTGTTAGGTTGATATTTTTGTTGCGCAACTCTTGCATCTGAGCTTCCGTATTAATTTTACGCACATCATAAGCGCAGAATAATGTTTTTGTCGTTTGACCTTCAGACTGACTGGTCCCCGTAAAATAGGCATCAAATAAGGCATCATCTCTCTCACCCAACTCGCAAAATGGGCGATCTGGCAGTGCACAATCCCAATAACTACTACCTATACCATAGGTGTGTCGCTTGACAGGCCATTCTATAAATTCAGCATTATTGTAATTACGATGTGTTGGACATGGATTTTGTTCATCCACTCTCCAGAAATCAGTGTTATTAGGTTTAGTACTATGCTGGCAATAATGATTCCGCTGTGTAAAACTACCAGTAACCACTTTATTATCTGGGATATCTACATCCGGGGTCCGATACGTACAATCAGTCATTTTTTTTTACGGTTTTACTATGTAACGCAAGATAATGAATACAATTACTCCCAAGAGTAAAGCCGCACCCAAAATCGCCAACACCACGATATAGATTTTGGGCGTACCAGCAGGATTACCGCACGCTTCTTGACATTGTCCCAACGTACCATAGCACGTCTCTTCATTAATATTGCATGTACTTAGGGAACATTGACCTCCAGAACAGCGATAATTCGATGAACATGCCCCACCACAAGTATCCGTGGGAAAACAATTATCTTCACCTACCCCACAGGTCCCTTGTTGACAGATACCTTCTATGCACCTAAAGTTTGTGGCATTACACTCTTTTTCACAATCGTCACTAGCGTAACAATTAACATCAAGCCCTAGAAGACACGAAGATTCTTGACACAGACCATTCTGACAACTGTAAGTCGTATCTACCAAGTCACTAAAATCACAACTCACATTCTGTACAATGTTGTCTAGGTTCACATCGCCTTCGACGTCTCCAACGACCTGGACCACAGCTTGACAAATATCCGGACAAGACGTTGTATCAATGTCTGGTGGAATCCATGCATGAGTAGCATTCTTACACGGTCGGTACCAACACCCAGGATTACTCTCGACACCTTGAGCTTCCAGACCCTCTGCTACGGCTAAGTAATCTTCGTCTTGCCCACGTTCATAACAAGCACACTCATCCAAATCACCATGAGCCGCACATAAATTCTCCACAACCTGTTCTGCGCGAATTGGATCACGGTCATATAGGTCACCCCACCATAACATGCAAGGGCTCATGGACTGATAATATCCAGAACATTGGGCCATGGCTTCTGGCTTCAGACCTGCGGTTAATTCACAACCTTCTGTGCGCAACTGGGCGCATTGTTCTTCCATAAAGTCATCATATTCTTCTTGATTCATTTTTTTTTTCCTTTTATTTCTTGTTTCAACTTTTTATGTGATAAGGCAAAGGGTATAAAAATGTTGGCAACAAAATTAAACAAAATGTCATCTCTCACTGATTGTAAATCTGCTCATTTTCAAACGGTTACGGCCTGTCAGATAAGGGCCGGTCAATTTCTTACCAGCGACGGCAAAGAAGTAGGTACTTTTACAGTGGAGGGTACCACAGGTCAAAGTGTAGCTGTCGGTCCAGGTGATACTCTTCAATTTGAATCTGACACCTTGGACATTAATGTACAACCGGGAAGCGCTAAAGTCATTATTAATCAGGCGGCTGGACCTTTTATTATCCGGGGCGGCCTGTCAGAATCAGATTTTTATAATGCAGGAGACGCTAGATGGTATACTTTCTCAGCCACCAGTACATCAATTAGCGACACGATTAATACGGCCTTAGCACCTCTCCCCGAATCAGATACTCCCGAGGGTATTGGTCATTTAACAGTTCCATTTCCTTTAACTAAAGTGACCATCGTAGGATCTATCAGTTATTTTGGAACTCCTGAGGTATATGATCGTATTTTGGTGCGAGTATTCGACAAACAATACTTGCCTCTAAGCGACATTGTGGAATATAAGTTTGATAGCACACCAGTTGGTCAACCGAGAAGTTTCATGTTTACAGTCCCTTTAAGCACACCTCTGCCTGCTGTAACACCGTTCTACGTTGGATTTCAACAAGGTCCCACCGGGGCAAGTTGGACTTATGTAATCCATGTTTATGCTTAAAGTTTGACTACATTAACTTTATAATGTTTACTATATCATTAAAACAAAGACAATGTCACCTATATTCTTGGGAATCTTACTGTATTTTATCGGTGTAGCCGCGGTTATTGGTATAACCTTTGCTTTTGGTGAAGGTCTCAGATCTACGGGAGATAAACCAGGCAAAAACACAGGGAATAATGGAAATAGTGACAACACAACTACAGGGAACACTGGGACCAATGGAAATAGTGACAAAACAACTACAGGGAACACTGGGACCAATGGGAACACGGAGACTACAGAGACCAATGGCAACCAGGGGACACCAAATACCATTGTTTTTGAGGGCGTACAGTACAGTGGTTGGGCCGACTTCCAAGAAAGGTTTTTTGACCAGAATGTCTGTTATAGTACCAGCACTTTAGAATTGGGTGGAGAGTTGGGTGGACAATGGGTTGCTGCGGAATGTAAAGCGGGTGGAGGTACCTTAGAGATGCAAATCTACGACTATGTACCCCAGACTCGAGAATTAATGCTTAATGGTGAACCAGTAGCTCAAGTATTCCAAGATATCGCGAATGAAACTTTACAGTGGGATTTTTACATAAGTCCGGACGACGGTGGTACTTCAACCAGGTACTTGCCCAATGACCGCGGTGCCTATGATATCCAAGGTCGCGGTATTTTAGACCCCAGTGCGCTTGGGACATTATTAATGCCCTTATCGTGTGTTGCCGAATAATTTCTTTTTTTTCCAATTTTTAGATGGGCAACAATACTTCCAAGCCCGAAATTGAGCTTAGACTCTGGGGACATGTGGATTCCCCGGAAGTTCAAGTGTGGGAGAGACGTCATTTACATGGACCATATGCTCACTGGCTATGTGCACATCAACCACGCATTGTGTACGTTCCGGATACACTTACGCGTCAAAATGGATCCTTACGTCGCTCTGGCCCTCTCTTTAATCCTGGTAAGTCTACTGGCGTCTGGTCTGGTCATCAAATGGGCCAGGGAGAGGCACGTTCACGAAGAGCTCACGCCAATCTTGATGACTACTATTACAAAGTGGGACAATGATACTGGACCTTCCGGACATTCTCCAAGAAGTTCTCCTCTACGTGGATCTTTGCGATGCCAGACAACTTCTTCTACTGTGTAAAGGACAGGACGTAAACTTACGCAGCATTTACAGGCGATTAACTTGGATATGGATAAAACCATATTATCCAAAATACATCCCCATTTATAATTTGCCTTTCAGTATACGTAGAGATATATATGAAAGAAAGGATCATGGTGCACATTTTAAGGGTCCAGCCAAAGTTTGGTGGAATGTAAGTTTTGAGGAGGAAGATTTTATTATGGGAGCCACGCTCTTCAATGAGACCACTGGTTCCATTTACAGATTTTACGTTAAACAACCACAGAAGAGTCTTGTTTATTGGTCTGATTCCGGAGCATCACAAGCTTGACGAACGTTGGGCTCGGGAACTTCGCGACCTTTGGGGCTTCCAGGACCTTTGGGAGCTTCCAGGACCTCTTCGGAAAGATCATAGATCCGCTTTTCACGCTTGGCGTACTGTACATAGGTACACCTAGCATCGCTCGTGGGAACTTGTAAGCGCGCACCATAGAGGGTAATAAATTCCGGCAATTTTTCGTCAGCCGGGACCTTCCAGACCACAGACAAGTGTTCTTTACCCAGTTCATCCGTGTAGTATCCAATATCCGCACCTGAAATCTTCTTCTCTTCTTCCAATTTCCACTCTTCCGGTGGATCCATGGCCATGCTGCTAGAACTTCCATGACACCATCGTGTCTCCAGATGCGATGGAGTCTTATAATCCACGCCAGCTTGCAGATCGAAGAAACGGGCAAACTCTTCTGGATCAACTCGGTACTTGGAACTTGGGCCTTCAAAGAAATGGTGTTGACGGATGATGTGCGGCAGCAAAGACCCCCACTTCATATACTTACCATCTCTTTCCACAAGAATATCATCGGCACCATATTCGTATCCGTAGTACTTCTTGTCCTCTGAAATCTGAAAAGGGCAACGGTGCGAACCACCCCAGGAGAATTGGGTAACCGTAAAGGGACCCACTGGAGCTTGAATTACCCGTTGCAAGCACCAACCGTCCGCACATACAATAAGACCTTGGGGTAAAATAAAATCATCCAAACTTGGTTGATCAGCAGCTTTCCCAAACAGCTTAGACATCATTGCAATTATGCTAGACCAATGCATTGGGTTGCGCGCTTGGCGACATCGAATCTGTAAATCTTCCATAAAATCCGCCAGTTGATCATGCGTCAAACCCAGAGACTCCAAAGTCTTGGTATCCGCATCAATCACAGCTTTCAGAGATTCTTCGGATCCCAGCATTGGCGTTTCCGTTAAGCGACAACGGTCTTCAACTACCTGAACATCCTTGACTTCTGACAACTTGGTGGTACACGGCATGATTTCACAAAAAAAGTAACATACAGTCCGAGACCGAACCTTTATTATTTGACCTACGTTTATCTGGAAATTTCACAAGGTGCCAGGTCCATAAATTGTTTTGCCAGGTCTTCTCTCGAAATAAATGTTGGTGATTCACCAATAGCTATTTGATCCACAATTACACCCCTCGCTTCTTCTGCTGTCAGCTTTGAACACCACTTGGATCTAGTTCATCACATGGTTTCTTTCCCCTGAGCCGCATAGTATATTGCTGGTGCATTTTTTTGGCATCGATGGATTTTCCTGGATTTAAACTTTTAGCATCCATGCAGCCACACACATACAGTAAGGCCTCGTGACGTTCACATATCTCAGAACCTTTAGGATATTCGTTCTTAAGAATGCCAGTAATCAAGACCCTAAAATAGTTTTGTACCGTCTGTCGCCCCTGAAAGGTCATATCTTCCGGAAAATTTAACGTTACCACCTTCTTCCTTTTTATCTCCATTGCATTCTTTAACCAGCCTTGCACAGTATGGCTCAAGTGTGAATCCACACCAGGCAAACCAAAAAATACTGAAGGCTCCTTAACTTCCTCCAGTGGCTCAAATTGTTTTAGTTCATTCCATATTTCCTGACATCTGAGCCACTCTCGGGTGCGCGTTAAAGGTTTCCATATATCTTTATCATACACTTTTTTAAAGTCTTGCACCAACTTGTTATATACCTCTTTTTGTTCCTTTTTGACAGTTGCTGCTACTTGACGCAACTGTTCTTCAAACTCAGGATGTTCCCACGGATCAGATATGGTAAAAAGATAATAATCCAGGTGGGAATACCTGACCACCGATAGCTCCCGCGGAAGCTCTGTGTAAAAGAATAACTTGAACTTAGGAGCCAAGCGCCGCCACGTTGTCAGGAACTCAACACATGAGGTCCAAACGCGCCCTGCCGGTTCTAATGTGCTTAGGTTCATACTGTATAATGTCTTATTCAACTCTACTCGTTGTTTCTTATAATCTTTAGCCTCCTGAACGTATTGTTCATTAAATTTGCTCAAGGCCGCAGCAACTTGAGACCAACCATCTAAAGTTTGGGCCATTGGTAACAAGCGACCAATGCTTGTCAGTAAGTCAGTAAAACCTTTGGCCTTAAGATCTTCCGCACTCTTAATGTCATTACCTTTGCTGTCAAGGTTGTAGATCTGTGGTAACGCAGGGAAACGTGGCGCTAATACAGAGGCTTTAATTGCCGGCCAAGCTTCCCTACCTTTATCACACTCTTTTGCCGGACAAGTTTTCTTCCCATGCGCATCTTCTATACGTTTTTTAAAGTACCACTCATCATCTTGGTCCTTATAAGCACACTCTGGACACTGTTTCACAGATTTATCCAACACATGAAGCTTACCCTCAAATCGCACTGCGCATTTAGGACATTTCCAATCGGTAACCGGATCTCCCTTCCAATCTGTACCCGGATCTCCAGGGGGTAGCTCTTCCCATTCTTTATCCTTTGTCCATCGGCCTTTGCGGAAAGGGACAAGTCGACAACCTTTGTCTTTTTTCTTACATCCCACCCGTATACCGCATTCGGGACAGGTTCCATCTGGTAATTTACGGATCGTTAGCCACTTTTTACCTTTTTTCACCGCACAAGATGGGCATGATGATCCTTTTTTCGGTAATTCAATGATTTCGAATGTGTTGGGTTGCTTTCCAGGTACACCAACTTTACACATCTCACGTTCGGGCTTCTTGAAGAACTCTTTATACCACTTGGTTTCTTTGAGTTTTTTAGGTGCTTCCTTTGGTTTGGTTTTTGCAATGCCTGGTTGTCCAGGAGCACCAGGAGGTCCAGGAGGCCCAGGTGGTCCAGGAGCACCAGGAGCACCAGGTGGTCCAGGTGGTCCAGGTGGAGGAGGCCCAGGCGGTCCAAGGGGTCCAGGTGGAGGAGGTTGGGACGGTGGGCCTGGAGGTGGAGGTCCAGGGGTTTTAGGTGGAGGGGGTCCTTGGTCTGATGGGGGTGGTGGTAAAGTTTCTATCGGCACCTTTCTCGCCGTCTCAAATGCTTGCATATGTAACTGAAGCTCTGGACGTTTGGACTTGAGTTCGTCTAAGACCAAACTAAACTCTGATGGGGGTGGTGGTGAAGTTTCTATCGGGACCTTTCTCGCCGTCTCAAACTGAAGCTCTGGACGTTTGGACTTGAGTTCATCTACGCTTAACAAGTCACGTTTAGATACCTGGAAGCCGGGAACCTGTTCAGCTAATATCGCCTCAATATCTTCTGGGTTTTCTTTTAATTCATCAGCTAGCTTGCGATAAGCCTCAAGGTAGGCTGCTCTCGCTTTATCCAAAATGTTATCATCTTCTGGACTAGTTTCCTTAGGCTTGCGTCCCAAAAATAAATCGCGCAACCGATCCTTTTGATGCCATCCGAGCATTCCCACCATACCCAAGCCAGCCGCAAGTGCAGCTACTGCTGTGTACTTTCGGGGGTTCGGAAAAGCTTGACGCAACGTCTTATACAACACATCATCTACATCCAGGCGTGTAAAGCCATCCACACGATTGGGTTGTCCCAAGTAGACTAAGTAACACTTCTTGTTATGTACAAACTTTTGAATCGGGCTATGCTTACGCCCCTGCACTTGCTTCAACGACTTGTACTCTAAGGCTTTACCAATGTTGCGCAGCAAGGCCCGCACGGCGCTTCTTCGATTAACCTCTACAGGCTTTATGAAAACTTGATCTTTCCACAAGACCACTTGCGTATGTTTGCGTGGACATGTCATTCGTGTTTTTTATTGCACAAAACATATAAAAACATAAATCCACAAGTCCAGATCATCACAAAGGAGAGAATATCTAATTATCTTGATGAACTAACTGGTGGACACTGACAACGACGTAAATCATCATACCCAACATGGGTAAATAAAACAACAATAACTTCAACCACTTCATAATTGCCCGTACAGCTCTAAAAGAAGCAGTCAGTCTCAGTTCAGGTAATAACCTTTTATTTATTAATCAAGGTGGTGACATGGAGAACTTGGCCTCGCTGACAACCATATATATGTCTTCCCATGGCTTGGAAGAGATTGATAAGTGTACAATGATCAACATCATCCAACAATATTTACGAACCCAATTTAAAAAGAGCTTGGAAGGTACAGCATGCTAAGCTTAAAAGTCTTCATCCAGCTTAAATTCCACATGTTTGGACTTTTGGTACTGTGACACGCGGCTTTCAAAAAAGTTCGTGACACCACGCAGAGAGATCGAATCCATCCAAGGAAATGGATTCGTAACTTGATACAGCTTGGGATACCCAAGACCCACCAACAAACGATCAGCAACGAACTGAATGTATTGCAACATCATGGAGGCATTCATCCCAATCAGGCTTACCGGTAGAGCACGGGTAGTAAAGTCGGTTTCAATAGCCACGGCTTCGCCAACGATCTGATGCACCAGCTCGGTAGATAACTTGTTCTGGATGTACTTTGTATACAAGAGCGTGGCAAAATCACAATGTAAGGCTTCGTCACGGCTAATCAATTCGTTCGAAAACGTTAGACCCGGCATCACACCACGCTTCTTCAACCAGTAGATAGCACAAAAAGAACCTGAGAAGAATAAGCCTTCAACACACGCGAAGGCCAAGAGGCGCTGGGCAAACGGTAAATTGGAAGCCATCCATTGCAAGGCCCATTTAGCCTTCCTTTGCACCGCAGGAATGGTGTGCATCGCTTCAAACAAATGCTTCTTCTCTTTCGCATCTTCGATGTACGTATCGATCAACAGACTATACGTCTCAGAGTGCACATTTTCCATCATCAGCTGAAAACCGTAGAAGGCTCGGACTTCAGGAATTTGGATCTCTTGCATAAAGTTTTGGGCTAAATTCTCCAGAACAATACCATCCGAGGCCGCAAAAAAAGCCAGTACCATCTTGATAAAGTGTTGCTCGTCCGACGTTAGACGCTTCCAATCCTGAATGTCCTGGGCAAAGTTGATTTCTTCCGCGGTCCAGAAGCTAGCCATATGCTTCTTGTACATCTCCCAAATCGCTGGATGACGAATGGGAAACATAACATAACGGTTGGGGTTTTCACGCAACAAAGGTTCCATGGATGGAGGGTTGATGATTTTTTTTTAAAGTGGATCTAATAAAAAAGAAATACCCGACAATGTCAACCACAGCCAAATGTACCAGCTGCCCCAACAAAACCGCATGTAAGGTCGCACCCTATTATGGCCAAGCTCGTGTTACTGCCTCTGACAAATGCATGTGTACATGGCCTCGATGGGGTGCCTATGGAGGTTACGGAAGCCAACAAACACAGGGATGGGGGTGCCAGAAATGCATGACTTGCGTGCCGCCTTATGTGCCTACAAACCTGGCCCCATGTGTCAGTTCGCCATACCCGACTTTGTCCAAATTCAGAATTGGTTGGCCGCCAAAGTTCAGAATTCCTATGAAATCTTGTAGACCAGGATCTTGGCAGGCGTCTCAACAACTAGAGGCCCTTGCGCCTGTTACGTATTAAAAATCCGGTCATAAAGTTTCGACTTTAATACATGCCAAAGCGCCCGTTGGAATTGTTAAAGAACGTCAAGCATCGCAAGCTGCGAAAAATATGCCGAGATCGTCTGGAAAAGGCTACAATGGAGGATGACATCTTTGAACGTTCATCTGTTGCTTTTACCTTTGGTGACGACGGTACGCTTATGTTCCGGACCAGGTCATCTGAATTAACGCCAGCGTGCATCCAATGTTACATGAAGGACAACAAGGCTATTGATCGCAAGGCTTGCCGAAAGCATCACCATTGTCAAAGTTGTTATTATTCATTTACAAAACGCAAAATCTTAAAACAACACCTATTTCTTCATGCTGGTAAAAGACCCTACCAATGCCCCGCCTGCAACAAGTCATTTGCGAAAAATGGAAACTTAACTACACATTATCGTGTCCATTCCGGCGACAAGCCATACCAATGCCATGTATGCGGCAAGTCGTTTGCGCGAGGTGGAGGCTTAACTAGACACATGCGCGTTCATACCGGGGACAAGCCTTACCAATGTTCTCAATGCAGCAAGTCATTTAAGACATGGGGATCGTTAAATGTGCATCGCCTGACCCATTCTGGCGACAAGCCATACCAATGCCCCATATGCAGCAAGTCGTTTGCTAGCCGTGGAAATTTAACAATACACCACCGTACCCATTCCGGGTATAAACCCCACCAATGTCCACAATGCAACAAGTCATTTACGACAAACCGCGACTTAACGCGGCATCGCCGAACCCATTCTGGCGACAAGCCATACCAATGCCCCATATGCAGCAAGTCATTTAGGTACAGAGGACACTTAACTCCACATCTGTGGATTCATTCCGGCCATAAACCCCACAAATGTCCACAATGCAACAAGTCATTTACGACAAACAGCAGCTTAACCACACATCTCCGGATTCATTCTGGCGAGAAGCCCTACCAGTGCCCCATATGCAGTAAGTCATTTGCGTCAAATTCAAACTTACGAGCACATGAGCGTCGGCACGAAAAATCCAAGACTTGGACCAACGTTTGTCATATGGTGGAGTATGGAACGCAAGTGTACCAAGCTGGCCAAGGCAACCTGCAATGTGGTCAGCGGTTCAAGACCAAACATGGTCTCCAGTACCACATCCAGATTTGTCACACCAAAGAAGGCATCAAAAAGAAGTTTAAATCCGAGAAACAACTTGAAGCCTTCTTCAAGGATAAGGGTGTGGTCTTTCAACAGCAAGTTCATGTGTCCTGGAGTCAATGTCCACAGCTTCAATTGGGTGGTAAAGCCGCGCGTCCGGATTTCTTGGTCAACTTACCGGGTGTCAACGCCACAATTTTGGTCGGAAATGATGAGATGCGACACCGCCAGTACGCTTGCGACTTTAAGCGTACGATCAAATTGGCCGCAACTTTGACACCAAAGCACCCAACGTTGGTTTATGTGCGCTTTAACCCTCATTATTATTACCGTGGGGATTCTCTATACGATCAATCACTCAAAGAAGGACACAGAAGGATATGGGACATCTTGACGACCAAGTTAACGAACTTACAACCAGGACTTAACCTGATTTATGTCAACTACGATCAAGTGGAGACAGATGATCCCGAGTTGTGGAAAAGGTTAAAGCATTATGTTGAGGTTCAAGACGGTGATGAAAACTTTCAAAACCGCACACTACTTCAAGACTGTGTGGTTGGCGTTTATTAAAGCTGCCCACACAATTGAAAAAAAATATTTGTTTTAATTAAACACTAAATACAACAATGACTGAGACTTATGGAGATCACGAGAAGTACATGTCAAGTCTTTATACAGGTATTATTGTCTTTGCCAGTGTGCTAGTCTGGGGCGGCTTAATGCTCTTAGCCATCAAGAAACACTGGAAAGCTCGGGATAAAAATGGTGGAGGTACATTTGGTATTTTATTAGGTTTTGCGTTGCTTGCAGGTGCCGTGGCCTTTGGAGTCGCCATCTGGCTCATGAACCCTGATGGATCCGAAAAGGTCTGTGAAATACGTGACTCTGACTAAATTCGCCGGAACAAAAAACGGGGGGCCACCAGGATTTGAACCTGGGCCAGTGCGTCCCAAACACACGATGTTAAACCCCTACACTATGGCCCCAATTGGTCATTGATGTAGGTGCCAATAAGCCGTACCAAGCATGCAGGAAAGATGCCTAAGTATTTGATTTTGCTCTTGCACGCCGCAATGTAATGTCGCTGAACGGCTTGACGCGTAGGTGTAAAGAATATGCCACCGCCCCATTTGTTTTTGTGGCCCTTCTCCAGGTACATTTTCAGACCCTTGCGCCAAGTTAAAGTTACAGGTTCATTTTGTCCAACCACCTGTGGAGCATCATAACGCCACACAGTTAACGAACGTTTCGTAGAATGGATCAACTTTAAGTAACGCTGCGTGTACCGCGTGCGACAGTACACCCGAGATCCATAATGCGAAGAAACGTAGCTCTTCAATAAATATTCTTTCCATTCCTTCTTATCATTGACTTTTCTCTTGTTCATAACTTTCAACAATTCCTTACGACACTTTAACCATGCTGCGCTTTGGCTGCGCATATACGCATCAAAGTTAGGATAATCCTGACAAATACCCTTAACTACTACAACCTGTTCTGCTGGAGTCATGCGATCATGCCGTTGCACACCATATTGACGCACAATAAGATTCAGAACTAGATCAAGTTGTCGATAATAGTAACGGTTGTGATATTTGCGCTGTTGAGGGAATACCTCATTAACAAGCATGTGTTGAGTATGTCGACTCTTTCGCACATCTTTCCACACCCACATGAAGGCTTTTTTTCTCTCTTTTATGTTTATAATTCAGAACATTCATTTTTTTTTTATTCGTGACGTATACCAATACCTACAGGGAATCTAGGTTTCCCGTTAGCATACTTTTCTTGGTATCTTACAGTGTACAACTGTCCTTGAAAGTTTGACGGGTCCTTTTGATAAGCTTCCCATGCGGCTTGTCTCTCAGCATGGCTACCTCGAGGACGACACTGAAAGATTTCTCCCGTCGGAGTCTGTAAAGTCCAGATCAAGCAACCTTCTTCCTTGCCTTCACCTTCGGTAGCACCAGCAATCTTAAATTCTTCATCCGAAAACATCTTAAATTTGAGCAAGTCAGTGCTCCGGTGCTTGACCATGTAAGGGGATGCAATATTCCGCAACATAATACCCTCGTATCCGGCCTGTACATGCTCATCATGTTGACGCTTAATGGTAGGAGCTTGGTCCACGCGTTGACAGTTCACCAAGCACAGCAAAAGATGATTAGCCGGTACCAGAGCTTGTAGGAACTTGTAACGAGCCTGAAACGAAGTCTGAGGTTGTCCAGGAAAATATACATCAAAAATGTGATACTGAATATTTGGCGCCCGGTAAGGTCTCTTCTTGCGGTTACAAATCCCATTCAAGGTCCGGAACGGCATCTCGCGACTGTAAAGTTCACCATCCAAGATGAGGGGTTCCTGAATCTTCAAGTCCTGGATGGCTTCTATAATGCTCAAGAACTGTGGGAAGATCTTGTTATTTCGGGATTTTAGTTCCACTAAAGCTCCTGGTACACAATGTGCACAAGCCCTAACCCCATCTAACTTGGGTTGCGAGAAGCAGGGGAACTTGACATACTTGCATTTCGCCGGCCACTTGTGTGCCAACATTGGGTAAAACGCCACACTCTCTTTTTGTTTTTGCTCGGGTATGGCTTCGGTGTAACCTTGTTTGTTCACTTGATCTTGCCACATCTTGGCCGCATCTCGTTTAGCTTGTTCCAGGATTGTACCTTGACTCTTGGCGCGGCTAACTTTTTTTCGAGTCTGGATTAATTTACCATCTTTTTGACCGTAACGTTTCAGGATATACACATTTCCTTCTTCCATAATCTCTACCCAGACTTGCCACTGTCTAATAAGGCCCCGCTTACTCAGTGTATACAAGACAGGAAAGTCCTCCATTATAAAGAAAAGATGTTATCCCACAAACCGGAACATAAAGCACGAAAGTCAACCGGAACACACACTAAGTTAACCAACTCCCCGGTACCTATCCATACCTTACCGCGCTTGGAGGTAAAGTACCCTATGGGTTTTGAAAACCGCCGCCGCAGTGCAATATGTTTCCACAGCCTAGAAGACTTTCACTTTGCGGTTTACGGGCGTCGCCACAGTGCGCCGGATATACTTACAGCCACAAAAACGAAAGAAGCTTTGACTTCGCCGTATTCTTCATTGTCTTCTTTGTCGACGCCATCTTCTTCTTCTTCTTCTTGATGGGTTTTTTGCCCCATACCTTACCGCGCTTTTGGGCTGTAGCCTTCATCGAATCTTCAAGGTTACAAGGTGTATTATAATTGTAAATAGTACAGGGTTGTTGATACTTAGCCTGACAAATTTGTTGTTGTCCCATGTAGTAACAGCTCCTGGGACCCATACCCGTATACGAAAGGGCAAGAAGTTCAGAGTCCATGTGATTTTGTTTTTAATTTATAGAATAACATTTCCATCGTAACCAGGAGTAAAACCATATTACTGCTTGATCAAGGACTCTACATATGCTTTGTTTAACAACCTTCTGCCTTGAGTGGTAATGATCTGATCCTCAGGGGATATAACAACAACAGCTGGAATACCTCTGACTTTGCATAGCGCCTGTAATTCTTCTCTCACCACGCTACTAAACGGTATAGCCCAAAGATTACTCATCTTTGTACCAAAGTACCCATTGAAGGCGTCCTCTGATCTATCACATGATACAAAGATAAAATCAACCTTAGAACGGTCAACCTCTCCGGCTAGTTGATTAAGTTGTGGGGTGTAGGCCCTACATGGCGCACACCACGAAGCTGAAAAATAAAGAACTAACCATTTACCCTCCAAAGTTGAAGGTGTCAAAGTGAGCAGATTTGGTGCAGATAACAGGCCATGTCTAATGAAGCTGGTGCGATCAAGCATAAGAGAGAGAGAGAGTTTTTGACAAAAGTCGCGGAATAATAATGTCTACAACTGATTAAACACACACTTATTAATGATTTCCAGAAATTTTGGTAGAACTTGGACTGATACTAAAACCAATCCTCGATTAATCGTTGTCATTGCACCAGGAGCTGGTACAGTTTATAATAATCGTGCGTATAAACGTTTGGCTCGTACCTATGAGATCAAAATTATTGACGCGAAAAGCCGCAGCGCAGGTTTTGATTACCCCGGGGGATGGAGAGATAATAAATCCCTGGACTTAAAATCCAGTGATAGAAAAGGTCTTCTAGGTTTAGCTAATACTGTGGGAACCTATCTTATCAATCATCCACCAGCTGTTGTTATTTGCGGTTCACGGGGTTCCCAAGTAACCATTGGGCTTGTGTGGAAGCATTATTGGCGAGGCCCTACAATTTGTATAAATGCTGGACCACTTACCAGTCACACCATCATTCCAAAGGGCGTTTATCCAATCCTGGTCACTATGGAAAATGATTATTTTGATACCCAAGAGAGGACACAAGATAAGTTTGCGCCTTTAAGTCAGGTTGATGGTAAGAATGTATATCGCTTCGATGATGGTCACATGCCAAATTTATCCCGACCATCCAATTTTTTATTAAATGTTGTCGATTTAGCTTTAAAAAAACACAGCATGCCTTCTAGTACGGATTATAAGGTGACTACGTTACATGGGGTTGTTCCTAGGACTAAGACCAAAAAAAGAAAAAGACCACCCACCCCCACATATACTGTTCATAGTCGTCACAAAGCTACATGGTTACGTGAACACAATTCATCGGAGCGCAAAAACTTTACAGCCAAAGTAAAAAATGGTACTAAACTAGTAGTACTAGACCATGATGTCGATGAAAAAGGGTATGAAATGGTATTGGTCACAACACCAGACCATAAAACAATGGGCTGGATATACGCTATGAACATTAAAGAATTATCTTGATTAACTTTTGTCGTCGTTAACGTTCCGTCAACAACAAGATGAGGCCAACGCTTACGCACTTTACCTCCACAAAACAGGGAACTTCAGGCAGTATCAACTATTTGTTCGAAATTGGATTGAGTATGCCAAGGCACGCCAACAGTATGCGAACATGACCGCGGATGACTCTAATTAACCCAAACTTTGAGCAACTCTGGCAGCTTCGGAATGTGGACCAAGCGTGGACCAAGCGGTACCTCCGTCAGTGTTAGGCGGCCTTGTTTCGTTAGTTAACGGCTCTGTTAAAATAGCTTCGTCGTCGAGCCGGTGGAGACGGTGACTTTTAACAATCCATTCATTTCCAGGAATATACGTAGGATTATAATAACCCCGCCGAATGTGTTTGATGTACTGGTAATGCGTCTGGTAATTTGGGGGGTTCCGGTTGTTGCACATCTCGTAGGCATCCAACGAATTACCAGTGCGACCAGGGGCCAAAGTTTCCAGGAGTCCTTTCACATGTACTTCACACTTGCTCTGACCTTGACCCATTGGTGAATTGAGAAAAAAAAAAGTGGAACATCAATAAAAGATTCCATGTGGACTTTCAGATACGCAGATGGAAAATGGGAATGTAATCTTAAGCGTCGCCGATGTATAGGCCTAACTAAATCCGGTACCCAATGTTCTAGAACTACAGTCTTTACCCTCCCGTACTGCTGGCAACACTTACAATCCGATGGTCACTTAGTGATAGGCCCAACTACTTTGCGCGGCTTTAAATTCTTGGGTTTATTTGCTTGCGGTAAAACCTTTATGCCGGGTGAACGTATTATTGAATATGTTGGATCCAAGATTCGCAAGAAAACCTTCCGCAAGCGATACCCTGGGAAAAAAGAGGTTGCTCCTTACGCCATTGGCCTTTTAGATGCGGCTTGTGTGCGCGGCGCAGGATCCTTGGCAAACTCATGCGGCTCCCGAAAGTCTAGGTGTAACGCCAAGTATGAAGAAGTTAAAGGAGGTAAAGTGTATATTGTCGCCACCAAGAGCATCAAGAGCGGTCAAGAAATTCTCGTAGATTATGGTGAGGATTATTGGAAACGAGATAGTGTACATAAAAAACATAAGACCACCGCCAAAGGACAATCCTATAACAAATTAAAGTACACATGCCGTGCAGACCAACCCAAACGTAAAACCACGGCAAGACGTATTACCAGAAGTATGAAGAAACGTACGACGAGAAGTATGAAGAGATATTAATTTATGCACAAGGTTGTGGAATGCGCAAGACGTCAATAACAATTCGACAACTAGACTTTGGTTTCGATGAAAACAAAATCGATTGAAGATTTCAACATGGACGATCGGGACCGAGTTTGATGCTTGTATACGGAAGAGGTTTTGTTATTGATGGTTTGCCATTTCTGATAATTGTACAATATTTCCCGCAAATTGTTCGAAAATTTTGTGATTTTTGTTGAATACTTTTGTGGGCCATGTCAAAAAGGTGTCCTGCCGTAATTGTGGGGTTGTGCAATATCAACGAAAAAAACCATAAACTCCACGCAACACAATAACCAACGTGGGTATCTTCGGGCCCCTTTTGTGTCTCACTTAATTTTTGTGGTCGTAACATACTTGTAATATTGGTAATTGCTTCTTCTTGAATGCTACTTCCGTATTGGTTTCGAAGGTTTGTCCAAATTAAATTATAAATTTTCAGCTGATCCTTCACAACGGGCACCCCATATGGCTCAAATATCACAAGCTTGTGTTTTCCACCAAATGGTCGAAGGGCAACAGCATTGACATGACCAATTAGTCCACCCTCACTGTTTCGTGTTGGTAGCCATAAAAATAACCATGCATTATCAAACTCTACGCATGATCCTTCAACATTCTGAAGTTGAAGCAGGACCCTAAAATCCTTAATCTAGGGCTGGGACTAAATTGCCCTAAATGATATTTAGGAAAAAATTAAATTTTGCAAAAATTTTTCAAAATGTGTACCAGAATTTTTTTTTCGCGGCGGCAGCTCGCCTAATCCTTTAATATCATCAAGTTTAAACAGGGGAGCTGGTAAACCTTAGCATTACCGGGTATTTCAATCTGGCACAGGCTAACTTGCGTACTCCCAGATAAGTGCATTCAGTTCTCGAATCTGTAACGGCGATTCCGCGGTTATGCGATCCACCATGCAGCCGCAAGGACATGAAGGCAGTTTGCCATGAGTAATCTTGTCGAAAGATTCGTCAAATAAAAGAAATGTAAAGTCT
>Ga0180433_10001526_pt1 | contig 38493 bp, 32 predicted proteins | sample SS_ome_8_FD_132980 | JGI IMG/M metagenome (GOLD analysis project Ga0180433, IMG submission 132980) | Hypersaline lake sediment archaeal communities from the Salton Sea, California, USA - SS_1_D_1 metaG | ecosystem: Environmental > Aquatic > Non-marine Saline and Alkaline > Hypersaline >... | reverse complement strand
TCTAAAAACCAATCTTCAATCCTTTTCTTGTTTGCGAGTTAGTACCTTGGAATTTGTTTGTCATTTGCTGCTTGTAATTTGAAATTTACTTCCCTGTCTGACTTCTGACTTCTGACCTCTGACTTGTTATAATATATTATATCTATTTTTGTTATAGTATATTATACTTTTCCCGAAATTTCCCCATTTTCCCGCAAATTTTTTCCAATTCTGATTTCACTTTTTCCAACTTTCCCACCCCATCTTCCCCCTTCTTGACACCATCTTCCATTTTCTATCCTCCATCTTCCATCGTTTTACGCTTTCTCCCCCATTCTTTTAGAATATTTCTAAGTGCTTAAAATATAATTATTTACAAACTTTTCTTGAACCATATCCGTATAACTGATATAATAAATCATCGCAGAGGATTACTGACAAAATGACATAACTTGTTATTTATCAAGTACATACGGGGGCGAACGGCTTCGACCGGATGACCGATCGTCAGGTCGCATGCCCAGGACGCCGGTTGGCCTGGTTAATCATCCGGCGCATAACTTAAGTGGCAACAATCAGTTGCGCTTGGCCGCTTAAATAAAGCGGCCCGTCCGCTCAGGCCTTGCCTGCAGACCTGAGGCCGGATGTCATAAAGCAGGATCCGCCCTAAGGTCTTTCGGGCCAAAGGGTTAAGAAAAATCCCGAAATAGCCGAGTTAAAAGCCTGTCGCCTGGCGTTTAACAACGCGAATCTCCAATAAAGCGACTAAGCATGTAGAAGCTTGGCCTGACGCATCACGGGACGGGGGTTCGAATCCCCCCGCCTCCATTGCTATAAGTCATTTATTTTAAGCAGCTTATGACTTATATCTGAAGTGAAAACCTCCCCCCTTTTTGCAAGTATATCTCTACCCTTTTTATACAAAATATCACTTTAATTTTGCACTTGACCGGCATTTAGATTGTGCAGAGACTGATAAAGCGCCACTTACTTAAATTTTTACATAACCCCTTTTAAGACAACTGCTTATACCATACATTCATGCTTTCAATCCGGCCGGAAATATTTGTATTATTAATGAGCCTGCCGCCGTAATCATACCCCGCCTTGGCGAATATGATATTCATTCCTGCAGATAAGGCCCGTGCAATGGTATATGCGGTCTTTATTCCGCGGGTACGCATTTCTTTTTCCATCCGCGACAGAAGACAGCCTGCGTAACCATTGCCTCTATGTTCCGGCAGTGTAGCAAAATCGGTCAGCTCTGCATTTTCTGCTTCCGTATCCATTTCCGAAGACGCTAATGACACGAATTCGCCGTCTATTTCAACCCCGAAATATACAATATGATCCATCATCGTTTTCGATATATAGCCCGGATTGCTTATTGGGAACGGATAGGTTGGAAAAACATTTTGGTAAAGCTGGCTCATTTTTTCTGCGTCATCCGGCCGGCACTGTCGAATAACAGCTCCGGAAGAAAGTGAATCTTCATCCACTTGTTGCCTTTCTTTTTGAATGGCAACGTTGAGGACTTTTTCTATTTCTTGTTCGAGACGTTCTTTTTTTCTTTCGTTGTCGAAATAACAAGCCAGAAACAACCCGTCTTCTCGGCCGTTATAAAAACCGGGGATAGATGCTTCTTTTCGATAGCCTGAACGTAGAAACATATCTGCCTGAGAGGCAGGGACCTTGGCAAATATCTTCGTATATCCATTGCTTTTTGCCAGGTCTTCCATTGCAGGTATTAGTTTTGAGGGCTCGGCTTGCTTTAGCTTCATAAGGTAAATTCTGTTACTCAATGAGCCATGCTGGATTAACGCTTTTAAAAAAGTTTCAATTTTATCTTGTTGCTGGTTCTCGATTGCTTCGGTGCTGCGTCTGCTGCGAGCAATAGGCTCTTTATGGGAATTTTTAACTTGGTCTGGAAAAAGCAGGGAAACACCAACGAATGTTACAGCCGAGAGAAAAATTCCATACACACTCGGATCCAGTCCGAATTGTGCGATATTTGCCGGAAGGGTTAGTATCTTTGTTAGTAAAAGAAGTGTTAATGTCCCACCGGCCAGCATTCCTGCAAGTGCTCCCGCAGAACTGGCTCTTTTCCAAAAGTAAGCCCCCAAAGTGGGAGCAAACAAGCCTGAAACCATAAAAGCATAGGCATACAGGATTGCATCGAGGACCGTCTTGAACTGAGCAGCTATAATAACGGCCAGCGTACCAATTACCAGTGTTACAAACATCGACAAGCGAATCGAAGTCTTCGCTGAGATATCTTTAGCAAAATAGCGTTCAATGATATCATTGACGAAATTACCCGACGAGGCCATCAGGCAACTGTCAGCCGTTGACATAATCGCGGAAAAATATGATGCAATGACAATCCCGGTAACGCCCACAGGCAGGATATCACGAATTAACATCGGCAGCGCCATCTCTGCTTCAGCTTCCGGGAAAATCACCCGACCGCACATCCCGAGAAACACACCCGTAAAAGCCATTACGGGATATTCAAATGCGCCCGCAATGAACCATGCTTTTTTTGCTTGTTTTTCATCTTTGCATGCGTACATCCTCTGGTAGAGCGTCATTGCAATAAGCCAAATGGGAATAATTGTGACCATCCAATTGATGAATGTTACAGGCGAAATATTTGTGAGCGAAAAGTACTCAGGGGGAAGGCTCTCTTTAAGAGTTGAAAAACCTCCAAGCTTAACCAGGGTTACTGGTATCGTGACAACTATTAAACCGCTCAGCAAAATAATCCATTGGATGGTATCGGTATAGATGACTGCTTTTAAACCACCGATGACGGTATAAAGAATAGTGATAACCGCGATAATCAATAGGGCGAATGTAATCGAATTCATCCCGAACGGATTCGACTGAAGAATGGTCGCCGCGGCGAGCTTTGCACCGGCGAGTAATTGAGCCCCCGTAAAACCAAGATATCCGATTCCTGAAATCAGGGCTGCAACTAAGGCAACACGGCTGTTATATCTGTGTCTTAAAAAATCAGGATAGGTAAAAAACTCCTTTTTAGAATCGACGGCTTTGATTTTCGGGATAATAAACACCGCCGCCAGCCATGCACCAACCAGTCCGGTGAACAGCAGCCAGCTTCCGGACAGCCCCATCAGAAAACCGACCCCTCCCAAACCGATGGAGAATCCGCCCCCGACATCGGTAGCGACAATTGATAAACCGACATGCGAGGCCTTAATTGACCTGCTGCCTACATAATAATCTTCAGTGCTTTTGTTCCTTCGAAAATGATAAAAACCTATAGCCAGCACACCGGCCATATACAATCCGAAGATTAAATAATCAAAACCACTCATTTTTTAAAACATGCCTTCAATCTTCTCCATTTCTTCGGTTATGCCGATCATTCGATGCAGGGACGAGCGATATTGTTTTTCCGTGGTCGGAAAGTAATTGAGCAACCCCGAGCGCTTTCTGCTCATCCGCATCATCCAGGCTCAGTTGAAGGTTACAATTGTCACAGTCGCGGTCGCAAAAGACGGGCTCGTAAGAATCAGGCTCCTTGTACGTTGTGATAACCCCCTCATAATTTCTCAATACAACTTTATTCGTTGACCAGGAGATAAGATAATTCGGCATCACCGGTATTTTTCCGCCGCCGCCGGGAGCATCGATTACATACGTGGGCACACAGAAACCGCTGGTATGACCGATGAGGCTTTCGAGTATTTCGATTCCTTTTCCAATGGGGGTACGGAAATGAGAAATGCCCCGGGAAAGGTCGCACTGGTATAGGTAATAGGGTCTGACTCGGTTATATACCAGTTTATGCACCAGTGACTTCATTATCCTCGGGCAGTCATTCACTCCCGCCAGCAATACCGACTGGTTCCCTAAAGGTATACCGCCGTCAGCGAGTTTTTTCAGAGCGTGTCTTGATGAGCGGGTCAGTTCGCGCGGATGATTAAAATGTGTATTAATCCAAAGGGGTTGGTGCTGTTTCAACATTTCCACCAGACCGTCCGTAATGCGATAGGGAAGCACAACCGGTGTTCGTGTACCAATTCGTATGACTTCCAGATGCTCGATAGCACGAAGTTCCGACAATATCCAATCCAGGCTGTCGTCAGAAAGCAAAAAAGGGTCACCTCCGCTCAACAGTACATCACGTACCTGAGGTGTATTTCGTATGTAGTTAATGCCTTCAGCAATCTGTTCCTTGTCCGGAATAGAATCAATATCACCGACACTGCGCTTGCGAGTGCAGTGCCGACAGTACATCGAACACATATTACTGACTATAAACAAGACTCTATCAGGATAACGATGGGTAATACCCGGTACAGGACTATCCTCATCTTCATGGAGCGGGTCTGTCATATCACATTTTGCTATCTTTAATTCCGACACGGACGGAAATGATTGCTTGAACACAGGGTCGTTTTCAAGATTGTCGGCATCAATCAAAGATAAATAGTAAGGCGTGATTGACATGGGGAATTTTTTTGTTGTCTGTTTAAAGGCCGATTGAATCTGCTCAGATAACTCAACATCCAAGAGTTCCTTAAACGTATCAAGGTCACGAATGCAATGGGATAACTGCCATTGCCAGTCATGCCAGTGGGCAATGGTCGTTTCTGAATCAATTGTTTTGCTAATCCGCTGTTGATTCTTATTGTACTTCTTTTTGGTTTTAGTTAACGCCATCCTTACCCTTTCAGTTTATTGTTACGTTGAGAATTGTGCGCAAAATTTGGGGAAACATCCAAATCTTCTGCTTCCATTAGCCGAACCACTTTTTCCAAAGAAAATGCGATATTAACTTGTTCATATTCGGATAGTTTGTTCAGCGATCTTAAAAACGGTTCCTGTAACAGAGACGGAGCTTTCTTTTTAAGCTCTTTACCGGCTTTAGTTACCCTTATAAACACTTTTCTTCGGTCCTTGATATCTCGCTGCCTCAAAACCAGTCCTTTTTTCTCGAGCCTGTCTATCACACCATTAATAGTACTCATACCCATACTGACTTGCTTAGCAAGTTCCGACTGGGTCATCTTTCCGCCGCTGATGAGAGAATAAAGGCAAATCATCTGGGGAGCGGTAATGTTGAAATCGCTGTTGAGTTTGTGTGAGTGCACCTCAATGGCGTGTATTATCCGCCGCAGTGCTTTGATAATGCGCATTCCGGGAGTCTCATTAGATGTAGTATTTACCGGATTTAAGGCCTTTGATCCTTTTTGCATTTAATAATCTTTCGCATACATATATTTCTAACAAGAAACATTCTAACACGAAACAGCTTTTTTGTCAATATAAATTTTTTATACGGATTCATACATTTAATAGTCCCCAGAGCATGAAACAATAATTCCCTGCTTATCATAAGTTATTCAGGTTTAGGTATTTCCTTGGATTGTGTAATTTCTTTTGCGTTTTTAAGGTTATTTTGTAATAATATATCCTTAGATACAAAAGCAGGGATAAGTCATCCTGCATCAATGAATATAATTGAAAAGTCAAAATGGAAGCGGAGATGTAAAATGATAAAAAGGACGATACTTTTTTTTCTTTTAGTACTTCTTTATCCAGCAAGCACTTATGCAAAAAGATATTTGGGAGCACGTTTTGTTTTTGAAAGTAATGTGGACTCCCGTGTTGTTGAAAATATGCGTAAAAAGGCCGACTTATTCTACGATGCTTTAATCACGAACTATTCGTTATCCGGCTGGTTGTCTCCCCTGACGGTCTATTACTCCAAGAATGAATCACAGACGAACCAACTGCTTTCAAAATACGGTTTTATTTACTTGAAAGGAAACAGCTACTACAAAACCGGTTCCGCATCTGTATACATTCATCAGGCGGACAAAAACAAAGAGCCTTGCGGCCCAGGAATGTTATATTATGGGATCACTCGCCATTTCATTGCCGAGAATTTCAAGAACGCGCCAGAGTGGTTTAAAGAAGGCCTGTCAAGGTTATTTGAAGAACAGGCGGGCATTATAGATGGAACGTTGATTATATCAGACCCTGAGCCGGGAACGAATTTTGCTTTGAAAGAAAAACTTGATAAGGGCTCGCGGCCGAATGTTAAGATATTATTCACCTGGACCACACCGGACAAAATCCAAGGTTATGACTATGGATATCATCTCGCACAAACATTTTTCTATTGGCTTCATACCAGAAACCAATTGGGGGCGTATCTGAAGAATGTACAAAAGAACATAAGCAAATCAGGCTATGATATTGCCATTCTTGAGAGTACGCTTTCAATGGATTTTGGCAAAATTAATATCGAGTTACTGGATTTTCTAAACAAGGTCTGTTATGCGGAGGCCTATTTGACCCAGGCTGTCGATACTAATGACCCCACCCAAAAAAAAGAGGCTTTGGTAAAAGCTTTGGAACACAAACAGGATTACAACAAAGCGCGTCTTGAGCTGGTGAAATATTTTCACGATGTTAGCGAAATGCAGCACTGCAAGGATCATTTAAAGAAAATGTTAAGCTCACCCGTCAGCCCGGAACACATTTCTGCCGCTGTTTTATTGGGAAATGTTTTTTATATTGAGAAAGACTATGTTAAAGCGTGTGAATATTACACGAAAGCGTGGAATTACGCCACGAATTACGATTATAGATATCGAATCGCCTACCGGCTGGCGAACAGTTATAATCATCTAAAGAAGTCAGACTCTGCAAGTAAATGGTATAAAACCTTCCTGGCTGATAAATGGAATGCCGACGATATGAAGCTTTGTTCAGACTACGCTCAAAGATATATAGATTATGCAAAGAAGGTAAAACAAGCAGAGCGGGCCAACAGAATCCGGTCTTCTCCAAATCGAAATCCGTAAGCTCATAACGATCTTTGCATATAAGTCATATCATGACAACCGCAGAAGAAATAATTGAATTGTTCAACATGAAGTCACTGCCTCAAGAGGGAGGCTATTATGTAGAGACTTACAGAGCTTCCGAAACGGTTCCACAGAAGCTTTTAGCCGAGAGAGGCTGCGGAACCAGAAATCTGAATACAGCAATTTTGTATCTTTTAACGCCGTCGACATTTTCTGCTCTGCATCGTTTGAAAAGTGACGAAATCTTTCATTTTTACCTGGGGGATTCGGTAACGATGGTTCAATTGAGACCAGATGCAACCAGTGACGTTATCACGCTGGGACACGATATAATAAATAATCAGCACGTTCAAGCTGTCGTTCCCGCCGGCACATGGCAGGGGATGTTTTTAAATGAAGGGGGACATTTCGCCCTGTTAGGGACGACCATGGCACCGGGTTTTGAAACTGAAGACTTTGAACTGGGGCAGCGGGAACAACTTATCGCGCAATATCCGACGCGGCGTAAGCTTATCATCAAGCTTACGAAGTCACAATAGCACATGTTCAACACAGGGCTTATACCACGCCCAGCCGACGAAGGGTTGCTTTAGACCAGCGGGAGCTTCGAACCTGGGCTAATATGAGCAGAACAACTGCAATAAACCAGTAAATGCAAAAACGAAGGTAGAATAAAATCATACCCGGCAGGTCGCTTTTCTCGATGCTTTGACTGGCGTTAATCAACTCTGACGATGTAAACATTACCCCTACAATGACACCGTTGAAAAACTTTTGCCAGGGCAAAATCAGAAGAAGGACCAGCAGAGAAAGGAAAAAAGCCCGGGCAATATGATTTATTCCTCCCATACGACCGTGCAGGGACACTTTGAGTATAAACAACATGGTCAGACAATACAAAGCGGCTGTTAGAATAAGGAAAAAATTGAGGAATCGAATAAGCCAAGACAATTGAGTAGTAGTTATTTTTAAAAATGACGCTAAAACTCTTTTTTTTCTCTTTGGTATCGCAGGACTGGTTTCGAGCTGATTGGGTTCTGAGACAACCTGTTTTGCAGCATTACCGATTATATCTGCTCTATTGTTGCCGGCTTTTTCAGCCATAGCTTGCAGGTCTGCTTTGATTTTTTGGGCCAACACTTCAGGGTTTTCGGAAACTGAAGCCTCGGACTGAACAAGTCCTAAATGGACTAACCAAAAAGAGATCTGCAGCAGCAATAGAATACAAAGTACGATAAAAAATAAAATATTTTTCCAGCCTCTGAAAACGCTTACTGCTTCGAGACAATCGGTTGTGTCAATTAAGCTTTTATGGTTCTGCTCTTCGTTCATTTTTAAACTCCTCAATTTCTAAAAATAATATCACAAAATATTATAGTTTAAAAACCGGTAAATATCAAATAATAACTTTTTAACCTGAACACTATTTTTATCTTAAGTCTCTATTTCTTTAAAGCTCTTTCCCGCGGCTTCAATGGTTGTTTCGATATCTTTTTCAGTATGAGCCAGAGAAACGAACATCGCTTCAAAAGCGCTTGGAGCCAGGTAAATTCCGTGACTTAGCATAGACGAAAAAAATTGTTTGAACTTTTTGATATCTGTGGATTTCACATCTTCAAAGTTTCTAACAGGCGTGTCCGTAAAAAAACAACTCATTAGCGAGCCGATTCGGTATATTCTTAGGGGCAGAGACGCCTGCTTCGAAGCCTTTTTCAAGCCGATTTCCAGCGCAGAAGTTCTTTGTTCGAGAATTTCATAGTTTTTTTCCTTTAAAAGAATCTCCAGCGTCGCATTTGCTGCAGCCGTCGCGATTGGGTTTCCGCTCAACGTCCCGGCCTGGTAAACAGGTCCGAGCGGGGCCAGCATGTCCATGATATCGGCCCTTCCACCAAACGCCGCTAGCGGCAGTCCCCCTCCAATTATTTTCCCCAGACAGGTAATATCTGCATGAATATTGAAAAGCTCCTGAGCGCCGCCGGCAGCGATGCGAAAGCCGGTGATTACCTCATCGAATATTAAAAGGGTTTGATGAGATGTGCAGAGTTCACGAAGGGTCTCAAGATAGTTTTCGAGGGGAGGAATAACACCCATGTTAGCTGCAACGGGCTCGACCAGGACGGCTGCTATGTCTTCAGGATGCTTTTTAAATACTTTTTTTGCGGCTTCGATATCATTATAAGGAATGACGCATGTCATTTTGGTGAGCGCCTCGGGGACACCGTCGCTGGAGGCAGTACCGCTTTCCGCTATTCCGGAGCCTGCTGCGACTAATAAAGAGTCGTTATGCCCGTGGTAGCAGCCGCTCATTTTTAAAATCACATCCCTTTTGGTATAAGCCCGGGCCAAGCGTATGGCTGTCATAACAGCTTCGGTGCCGCTGTTGACAAGCCTTAGTTTATCAATAGAACCGAAAGAATCGATAATTTTTTTTGCCAAGGCGGATTCGGCTAAAGTTGGTGCCCCGAAGGAAGTTCCTTTCTCAGCAGCATTTTTAATAGCATTCACCACGCCTGGATGAGCGTGACCGACGATCATCGGCCCCCAGGAACCGACATAGTCGATATATTCATTGCCGTCAATGTCCCAGATTTTCGAGCCTGAAGCCCTCTGGATGAAGAGGGGGTCTAAATCCGTTCCCTCAAAGGCCCTGACAGGTGAATTAACGCCGCCGGGCATAAATTTTACGGCTTGTTTGAAAGCATTAAGGGAGTTCTCGTTTTTCTGATTTTTGTAAGCCATTTTCCGTGCCATATCATAAGCTGAGATTAATGAAACTTCAAATAATTTATTAACACATGAAAAAAACAGCACTTTCAAACAAGCCAGCTCGATCCTTTCTTCTAATATGCAGCTATTTTTCTTGCATAAATGTAAAATATCCCTATATTTGACGGTTTTGAGCCTGTAGAAACGTGTACTTTTCTTTTTGAATTCGGAGCGTCCTTATATGAGCTTGATGAAGTGGTTTCGCAAAAACAATAAAAAAATAATGGCTATTGTCGTTATTCTTCTTTTGATTGGATTTCTCGGCGGCTCGTACTTTTCAAGATTGGCAAACCGAAGAAGCGGAGTAAAACAATCCGTTGCAACTTTTTTTGACGGCAGAGAAATAACCAACTATGACATCATGATGGCCCGCCAGGAACTGGAAATCCTTAAAATGCTGCGAATGGACGTTATGTTAAAAAGCAGTATCGAAAACCTACATTATTTCCTGCTTGGGGAGCTTCTTTTTCCCGAAAGAAGCTTAAGTCCCATCCTGCTCAATCGACTTAAACAGGTCATAAGAGCTCAAGGTTTAGAAATAACAGACCAGCAGCTTAGTGATATTTACGAAATTGGGATTTCAAGAGATGTACTCTGGTTGTTATTAACCGAAGAAGCAAAGCAGGCGGGAATTACTCTGCCTGATGACACTGTAAAATTGCAATTAGTACAAATCATCCCCCAGCTCTATAACAACCAAGGGTACAGAGATATTATTGCCTCAATTGTGCAGAGAAGCGGTCTATCAGAAGACCAGATAGTTCATATCTTCAGCAAGGTGCTGAATGTAGTCATCTATGCTGAAGAAATGTGTTCCAATGTAAGCCTGACAATGAATCAGTTAAGTCAATTGGCATCTTATCAGCAAGAAACCATAAATGCGGAACTGGTACGATTTCATGCAGATCTTTTTATTGACGACCAGAATGAGCCCTCCGAAGAAGCTTTGTTGAGACAGTTCGAAAAATTCAAGACTTTTTTTCCCGGTCAAATCAACAAGGAGAACCCGTTTGGTTTTGGATACAAACTGCCCGATATGGCCAGCTTGGAATATCTTGTCGTAAAGAAAGATGATGTCTCCGATATTGTCCAGGAACCAGCGCCGGAAGAAGTGGAAGATTATTATCAGCGTCACAGGCAGGATTATACGACCACGGAACTTTCTGATCCGAACGATCCCAATTCCGCTAAAATACAAAAACAGAGAACGTATGCAGAGGTGGCAACGCAGATCGCAGAGCAGCTGCTTCAAAGTAGGGTGGATGCAAAGGCGGAAGAAATTATTCAGCGGGCCAAAAATCTAACGGAAGCCGGTTTTGAGCAGGAAGAGTTTGACATAACAACCGCTTCAGCGCAGCAAATCAAAACGAGAGCCGGAGATTACGGACAAGTCGCACAGAAATTAAGTGAAGAATACGGCATACCCATGTACCAGGGGCAGACCGGCCTGCTTAGTATATCTGATATGATGAATGATCGATATCTGGGCATGATGTCTATAAGCAGTGCATCCCTGGGGCTTGTACGAGTGACGCAAGTTGTTTTTGCAATCGACGAACTTCAGGTGACGGACTTGGGATTGTATGACATACCTGAACCCAGGATGTATCAAAATATCGGCCCGGCTCAGGATTTTACCGGTCAAATAGTGGCTCTCTTAAGAGTTGTTGAGGCTCAGAAAAAGGCCGAACCCAACAGCATCCATCTTGAATTTGATAAAAGTTCTATCCAATTGGACCGGCAAGAAGAAAACATCTATTCCATAAAAGAAGAAGTCATCCGGGACGTGAAAAGATTATCAGCGTTTAAAGTTGCTAAAAACAAGGCTGATGAATTTAGACAGCATCTTCAGGAGGTGGGATGGGACCAAGCCATTGAAGAACTTAACAAGGTTTATAAAGAACAGTATGAGTTAACCGAAGCCGATCCGAATGCATTCACTTTAGAGAACTTAAATAACCTGTCGAGGATACCTCCATCGGCAATAGAGATTATTAAAAGCCAGGCTCAAGGCTATCCCACGGGCGAGTCTTTGGTTGCAAGCTCTCTGCGTCGAAAGCAATTTATAGACCGACTTTATGAATTGGTACCGCCGAATCAGGAGTCTCTAAATACGGTGCCTGCTGTAATGCACAGTAGGTCTTCAATGAGTTATTTTGTAATTCGGTATCTTTCTGTGAACCGTCTTTACAGACAAGATTACCAAAGAATAAAAGCACGGGAGTCTTACCGAGAAAATTATCGCGATTCTCAAAATCTTGCGGTAATTCATTTTAATCCGGATAATATACTAAAACGCATGAATTTTTCGGCCGTACGTAAGACGGAACAACCCGAAGATGTTAACATCCCTGCAGAACCCTCAGGCAGGACATAATTGTGGCACACTCTCGTGGAAATAATATCCTGTTTTTAGCAGTTGTCGGTTTGTCCGCTTGGTTAATACCCGGAGCTGGTCATTTAATCCTCAAGGAAAAGAAGAGGGCTGTTGTTATCTTCGTTGCAATTTTATTAACATTCGGCATCGGTATCTATATTGGTTCTATCGGTGTTGTCAATCCCGCAACGTCTATGCTTTCTTTTGTTGGACAGGTTGGATTTTCACCTGCCGTTATCTTTATCGGCTCTTATAATGCAGCGCTTTTGGAAAATGCGATGCAGGAATCTGAAAAACAGCACTTTGCTGTTTACGGCATACCCAATGAAATCGGGCAGATTTACACGAGCACTGCCGGTCTTTTAAATCTGTTGTGCGTTGTTAATGCCGTTTATGTCGCTCGGATGCGATGGCTACAGGAAGGAGGTGAAGGTGGTAGCTGAAACATTCTTTCTGTTGGCGTCGTTTACCGTACCTGAAAGGCTTGGATTAAATCCCCTGACTCTTTTGTTGCTTTTGCCACTGATTGCTTCGATATCCATCGTTTACAAAACACTTAAAGTACCCCGAATGCAAACAGGTGTTTTTATCAAAGAGACGGTTACTCTTTTTTTCTCTATTGCTGTTTTTATTGTGATAACTGCCTTGGTTCTGTTTCTGCTGGCATGGTGGGCGACAGGATAAAACAGTGCGGTATTATTCCTTGTATTCAGGCACAGGCCCTTCGAGTATTCCCAGCTCAAGAAGTGCGTTAAGGGCTGCTTTCTGTTCGGCCTCTTTTTTGTTGGTCCCCCAGGCGCTGGAAAAATGATGATCGGCGATAACGACCTCTACCTCAAAACATTTATTATGGTCCGGTCCCTTTTCATCCAAAAGTTCATAGGCGGGAAGTGCCTCAGAATACTGCTGGGCGTACTGTTGAAGCAGTGACTTGAAGTTTCCGTGTGCCTTTTCATCGTTCGTTTCATCAATAAGGGGATTGTAGTTTCTTAAAATAAAATCACGAGCCGGCTCGAAACCGCCGTCCACATATATTGCAGCTATCACGGATTCAAGCACACCGGCTGATAATGACCCTGACAACGCCCTGAGGGATGTCATTCCTTTGCCGACAAGCAGAAATTTATGTAAACCCAAATTTCTGGCCACCGTTGCACAGGTCCTTCGTGAGACAAGCATACTCTTGGCTTTCGTCAGATCTCCCTCAAGAAACGACGGAAAACGTTCGAAGAGAACCTGGCAAATAACCACAGCAAGAACTGCATCGCCCAGGAACTCGAGCCGTTCATTGCTAAGCAGACGATTTTCAACCGATGAAGAATGTGCAAACGCCTTCGTCAATAAGTTGCGGTTGGAAAATTGATAGCCGATTAACTGCTCTATTTGTTCCAGAGTTTCTTCATCCATTCGAAATCCAGTCTAAAAAACTCTGGCGAGCAGGTTACGAATACCGCTGACGTCAACGATATTGGTAACCGGTTCGCCGCCACTTTATATTTAAGCATAAAACGGATATTTTGTCAAAGAATAAATCTCGGGTGCGTTATTTAACGATCTGAAGGCTCGCCAGGGCTACAAATTTATCATCGACAATTTCAAAAATACCTTCCAGGCCGGTTACGGTAAAAATCCCCTTGGTGGCCGCGGCAACGTTGCTGAAGACAAGCTGATGACCGCAGTCTGCAAGCAGTTTTCTTAATTTCAGCATCTTTGATAGACTTGAAGAGGTAACGATATCTACATCTGAAAAATCGATGACCACATCACAGTCACCTCTGTCACGGACCATTTCAGTTACATTCTTGAGCTCGTCCCCCATTTCCGGTTCACGCGACAAATCAACAAGAATAATGTCTTCTTCCCAGTTTTGAATACCCATTCTGAGACTCCTTTATTTGTTTTTTAAGGTTATGAATTTTCAACATTTTTTTATCGACATAAATAAAATACAAGTTAACCATAAAAATGCTTATTCATTTTTGATGATTTTACATTGCGTCCTATAAAAAATTTTATAATGCTTCTCTTGTCTTGCTTCAGACTTCATCGTAGGATGATAAACGACGCGGTGAAATCATTGTGTGAAGGAAAACAGAAAAATGCTGGGTGCGATAGCAGGAGATATAATCGGCTCGGTCTATGAGGCCTGGAGAATAAAAACAACCGAGTTTCCATTGTTTAAAAGACGTTCGCGATTTACTGATGATACGGTGCTGACAATAGGTGTTGCGTGGGCCATTCTTAATAATGAGGATTATTCGGCATCTCTGAGACAATTCGGAAGACGATACCCCTGGGCTGGATACGGTGCGGGCTTTAGTTTATGGTTGTTTTCAGACAGCGGCCCTTACGGCAGTTGGGGCAATGGTTCGGCGATGCGGGTCAGCCCTGTCGGTTTCGCTTTCAGCACAATAGAAGAGGTGCTTCGAGAAGCAAAAAAAAGTGCGGAAATCACCCATAACCATCCTGAAGGTATAAAAGGAGCGCAGGCGACGGCTCTGGCCATATTCTTAGGCAGGCAAGGTTCTTCCAGGGAACAAATACGGCAGGAAATTACTGAGCGGTTCGGTTATGACCTAAATCGCCGTGTAGACGAAATTAGACCTGACTATAGATTCGACCCCTCCTGTTAGGGTACGGTTCCTGAAGCAATTATATGTTTTCTGGAATCGAAGAATTATGAAGATGCAGTCAGAAAAGCGGTTTCTTTGGGAGGTGACAGTGATACCATTGCGTGCATAACGGGGGGCATTGCTCAGGCATATTATAATAAAATTCCTCAGAATATTGTCACCGAGGCTCGAAACAGGCTGCCGGAAGAATTTCTAAAAATACTCGATGAATTCAATACAAAATATGGCTTGGTGAAAAGCTGAATCATCATCCAAACAATCTGCGAAGATCCTCATCGGTAATTTTCTCATTCGGGCCAATGGGTCTGCCTCTTTGCTTTCGTATATGTTCGAGAAATTCATTGATATTTTCCGGGGCGGATTTTATGGCTAAACCGAAGGAATACCGTATTAACGAAACATCCGCACCTTCTAAAGGGCCTTTTATCAATCCAGTTTCTGTGTCATTTTGGTTGTCCATCTGTTTGTTAATTTGTTCCAGGACGGCACTTACTTTACCGTATTCCAGCTTTTCATCGGCAATCGGTCTGTTGGTAACCTGGGAAAAGGGAAGTTTCGCCGCCCTGAAAAGATATGCCGCTTCACGCCCTAAAAAATCTGAGTGTTCGAAACCCTCAAATTCCAGCCCTTTTCTGCCCTCAGGAAGGACAATACGGGGTTTTTGCAGAAAAACTTTACCTTTGCGCACCATGGTCCTGTCGGCTAATTGTTTGCTTTCCGCCACAAAGACATACGGAAGCTCCATATCCCCAAAGGTAAAGAGAATACGCTGATATTCCCTGATAATTTCGGTTTGTCGCCAAAAATTTTTAAATTTTTCTTCGTAAGCGTCTGCCATTGTCTTTTTTTGTAATTTTGTATTATTAAGAAGCGGCTTATTAAACAGCTATTTCTAACAGCCCATTTATATCATAACACGTTCAGTCCACCTATGCAAATGCATAATTGCTGATGAGACTGTATACACTTACAGGGCGGATTTCAGTTGAAGTGATGTCATAACTTCTCTTATAATAGAATAAACAGAGCAAATTTTCAGGCACAACTCTTCACAAATGGTTTAAGGTACGCATATTTTTTATGAAAAAGGAATACTGGGAGCATTATTCGCACCCCGCAGATATGGGTATACGCGGGATTGGAGAAACCAGAGAGCAAGCTTTTTGTCAGGCGGCTTTAGCCTTAACCGCTGTTATAACGAATCCTGAAAACATTGAACCGACCGAAAAAATAGAAATTGAATGTGAAGAAACGGATGATGAGCAGCTCCTGTTCGCTTGGCTGAATGCTTTACTGTATGAGATGAGTTCGAGGAATATGCTGTTCGGCAGGTTTGATATCGTTTTAAATGGCGACTCTTTGAGGGCTGAAATCTGGGGTGAAAAAATTAATATCCAAAAACACGAACCTGTTGTGGAAGTAAAAGCCGCTACCTATGCAGATTTAAAAGTTAAACAAAACAAACAAGGCCTGTGGATAGCTCAGTGTATCGTGGATGTTTAGAAAGTGAGGTCAAATGTACGCTGATAAAATAAAAAAACGATTCGATTACCAGTGGCACATCGAGCCTTTTGGTGAAATGAAGGTGCCGGTAATCATCTTTGGTGACGAGTTCATTATCAAAGAATTGGATGACAAGGTCTATGAACAGGCCGCGAATGTAGCAAAGCTGCCCGGCATAGTCAAAGCCTCCTGTGCTATGCCGGATGCGCACTGGGGTTACGGTTTTCCAATCGGCGGCGTCGCCGCTTTCGACCCCGAACAAGGCGGTGTCATTTCCGCTGGCGGAGTTGGATTTGATATTGCCTGCGGCGTGCGTTCTCTGTTGACAGGATTAACTGTTGATGACATCGAGGCCGTCAAGGGTCAACTGGCGGATTCTCTGGCGAGCAAAATACCTGCCGGTGTAGGCAGCACGGGCAAGCTTCACCTTTCAACCAAGGAATTAGACAATATGCTTCGAGGGGGTGCTCAATGGGCTGTTGAGCAGGGTTTTGGAATAAAAGAAGATCTCGAACATACCGAGGAAAACGGCTGCATGAAGGACACTCAGCCCAGGTATGTTTCAGACAAAGCAAAGCAGCGTCAGCAGGACCAGGTCGGAACGCTCGGCTCGGGCAACCATTATCTCGAAGTGCAGAAGGTGACGGAAATATTCGACAGCACCATAGCACAAGCCTTCGGATTGAAAACACATGATATAGTCCTGAGCGTACATTGCGGCTCGAGAGGTCTGGGACACCAGATAGGAACCGACTTCCTGCCGAGGATGGTTAAGGACTGTGAAAGGCATAGTATAAAATTGCCGGAACGAGAATTGGCTTGTGCACCGATAAGCTCCGATTTGGGCCAACAGTATTATGGTGCTATGAATTGCGGCATCAACTGTGCTGTTGCCAACCGGCAGGTACTCACCGATTTGGTTAGAAAAGTATTCAGCCGGGTCTTGCCGAAAGCGAATCTGAAACTTCTCTACGATGTTTCACACAATACCTGTAAAGTGGAGGAGCATCAAGTCAACGGCGGGAAAAGAAAATTATTCGTCCACCGCAAAGGTGCGACACGCGCCTTCGGGCCCGGTGACAAATCACTGCCGGATGATTTAAAGTCAACCGGACAGCCCGTTTTGATTGGCGGGACGATGGGCACCGCTTCATATATACTCGTTGGCACAAAAGAAGGTATGCAGCTTTCATTCGGCTCCTGCTGTCACGGAGCCGGCCGGGCCATGAGCAGAAAAAGCGCTACAAAAAAGTGGCACGGCAGAGATGTCATCAGAAACCTGGCAAACAGGGGAATAATCATTCGCGGGGCATCATTAAGAGGCGTTGCCGAGGAGGCGCCGGGCGCCTATAAGGATGTTTCAGTCGTTGTTGACGCTACTGAAAAAGCACATTTAGCCAAGAAAGTCGTCAAACTTGAACCGATGATTTGTGTAAAAGGCTGAGACTATTATTCTTTGATTGTTGACATTCTCACCGTTAGACAGTATTTACTCTACCCGCAGAGCGGAAGCTCATATCATGAAAAGCGAGAATCTGACGATTTTGAAAGGGAATTATTATGAAATCTGCACTTAAAATCTATCTTTCGACAATTATTATCCTGACTTTTACCGGTAGTGCTTTGTCCGACATGGTCTTTTTTAAGAATGGCGACAGGCTCTCAGGCAAGGTCAAGCAATTGACGGATTCGAAACTGATACTCGAATCAGAATTCGCCGGGGAAGTAACCGTTAACCTCTCCGATGTCCAGACTCTCAGTACTGAACAGCCTGTAACACTAAATTTGGGTGACGGTACGGTTCTTAAACAGAGGTTGCTCTCGGCAGAACAGGGTCAGGTGTTAATCGAAGGTACCGAAACGATAAGGCAGCAGTCGATTGAACTGCAGAATATCTCCGCCATAAATCCTCCTCCTCAAGAAGTCCCAAAGTGGCACGGAAGCGTCTCAGCCGGAATAGCGGCAAATAGAGGAAACACTGAAAAAGACAGATATAGTTTTAGTGCAGAAGTCAGCAAGCGAAGCGAAAATGACAGAATCATGATTTCCGGTGATTATGCCAGGTCCAAAGATAAAGACCAGGCTACAGGCGATAAAGAAGTGACTGAAAACTGGTGGAGGGTCAAAGGAAAATACGATTATTTCATCACAGAAAAATGGTATGCTTTTGTGGATGGACGATACGAAAAGGACAGTATCGCTGATCTTGATAGAAGAGTGATAATAGGCGGCGGTGCCGGCTATCAGTGGATTGAAACGGATGATTTGAGTTTCGCGACTGAAGGCGGTCTCGCTTCACGGTATGAAAAGTTCGAGAATCAAACCGACAGCCAGACGGAAGTCTCAGCCCAGCTCGGTTACAATCTTTCCGCAAAAATCCGTGAAAATCTTAGATTCCTGCACGACCTGACGTATTACCCAAGCCTTGAAGAATTCAGCGACTATTATCTAACCAGCAATGCGGAACTCAGAGCTGATTTGATAGACAACCTGTTCACAAGCTTCAAGGTCATTTTCAACTATGACGCCACGCCTGCGGCAGGCTCTGACCAGACGGATGTGAAATATATCTGGGGTCTCGGCTGGAATTTTTAATACATTAAAATTCTACTCAACGCCACAGCGTACCAAGGTTTTTACAAAACCTACTCCATCATTTCACCCTTTGAAGGATGGTTTGCCGTTGCATGTAAAATTCCGTGCTAAGGCTCCTGCTTAATTTCAATAAAGGCAGGAGAGGTTGATTCAAAATCGACCCAGATAACAAGTTGCAGTCGGCCGTTCGTATCGAAAACTAATCCCTGCTGAAAGTCATTACCACTCTTCAATTCTTCACCGTTAACTTCCAATCCTGCTTTTTGCTTTCTGCCGGTCCAGTTCTTGATGACAAAAGCCGGATTTATAATCGGATTTTCCTCGCTACCTTCAAGCTTGAATGAAATATTTTCATCTTTCCTTTCCAGTAAATAGGCACGCTGCTCAGGCTTGTAACCGTTATAGTTACATCCTTTCGCCTGGCTAAGTTCAGCCGGATTGTTCCAAGATCGAGCCAAAACCATAAGCTCTTGAGCTTTTTTGTTAGCCAAACCGACCATCAGATAATCTTCCGCCGGGTCTCCCCAGACAAGGGACGAATGAGCCGCCCGGTCATTCGCCTCCGCGCTTCGGCCGTCGGATGCTATCTGTGTCACCGGATAATGATTCGCCCAGTGAAAAGCGGAATAATCACGCCTGATAAGAGGCGGTACAAATGTCTCGACCGTCGAGCCGGACGGATAAATATAAAACGGCTTGTATTCAGACTTCATATTGACCATTGTAACAAAGGCTGACTTGGGTTCTCCTTTGTACGGATAGTGATAACTCCAGTCAAAAACTTCCTCATTGCCTTCTTCGTCAATTGCGGTAAAGGCCTTGATATAAACGTTGTCCTCCGGCTTTGTTCCCGGCTCACTGTAAAACATCGTTTCCTGCCAGCCGCCCTCGCCGCTTGCGACGTGACGAATCCCGATACCATCAGGATAAAACGTCCAGTACTCATCCGCAAAGGGACCGTTACGGTCAACAAACCTGTATCTGACATCTACTTCGCCATACCTCCAGTGAACCACAGCCCGGGCGTCCGTATTTTCGATAATCCGTACGTGACTGTGTCTGCACTGCTTGTCAGACATATGTTCACAGCAGCCTCGGGCGTAACTTTCTCCCCAATCCTCGCGGCTCTGGTCACCGCACCACTTGCCGTTTTCCGTGATAAATCCAATTCCATAGCTTAATCCCCGCCAGAAAGCAAATCTTGCGGGACTTGCCTCGAAGGTCACCAGCACATCCGGATGCTCGCCGACCCGCCACATATTGTCCCAGGTTTCGTAATAGTCAAGTTTTGCATATTGTGCTCCGAATTTATCAGCAACCCTGCCGTGCGGATTAGCCGGCAAATGCCTTGCATCCATATCGGGCTTTCTACGAAACGTCTCGCTTGGTTTGTATAATTCATAGGATTTCTTTATCTGCTCCCAGCTTAACGGCTCAGCATAAATTCTTACTTCGTCAATCAATCCGTCAAAACCGAATATCGATGGATAGGTCCACTGCCGGTGAGCGTTCGTTGCCCGCATCTGCTCGTTGTTTAAACCGATAAGCAAATCTCTATCTTTAGTCGTCTGGATTCTCTCTTCATCAACATCAGGGGCGATTTCTCTTTTTGTCCGGTTACAACTAATGAGTTCCCCATCGAGGTAAATACAAAGCAAACCGTCATCAATGTCGAACGTCCCGGCTATATGTCTCCACTCAAAGCGCTCAAGTTTGTCCCTGCTTACAGCTTGCTCCCAGGTATCACCGACTTTGGCCATAAAACCAACATGACCGGCATCATTGATTCCAAGAAAATAACCGCTTTGACCCCATTCACTCTGGTGTACAATAGGGGACCATCGCCAGGAATACGCACCGATTGCAACCCAGGCCTCAACGGTAAAACCATCACTCACTTCACCCACTTTCGGCACCTGGTCGGAGGGTAAAGTTACGCCACTGCTATAACCGTCGAAGGCAAGACATGTCCCCGAGACCCCCTTTTTCCATATGCTTTTGTTCCCGGCTATATGCATATCTATTCCCTGAACCGCCTCTATTGTAATATCTTTTTCTTCGTATTTGCGGATATTGCCTCCCTCATCGAATTTGAACCATAAAAGCGGTGTTGCTACAACCTCATTTTCAATCCTATTGCCCTGCACCGCAGGTGAATCCGCTTTTGTCAGTATCGGCCTCTGAGTAGATACAGTTTTTATTCCTCCTTCATTGAGATGCAGAATCTGCATTGTAACATTTGCAGGGTCCTGCCAGTCCACCAGCTTTTCTGAACCTTCCCGGACGGTCCTTGCAACCCTGCCGTCGGGATAAAACCTGAAATATTCATCTACGAAACCATACCAGCCGATCTTGTTAAAATCAGGGACGTACCGCCAGTGCACCACAATTTCTTCGAGGGAGTTTTTTATTAACCTCACATGACTATAGCGATTGCTTATGTCAGGTCTTAACTCACTGCCATCGCCGGTACGCTCAATAATTTCGTCAAAGTGCCATTTCCCTTTATTTGTCTCCCAACAGGGCAGATAACTCGATTCTGTTGAGAACAAAACCTGCTTGTCGTTCGAAAAGTGAACAGCTATGTCTGCAAATTTTCCGGTTTGTACTCCCGGTTCATCTTCGATATCCAGTTTTGTATAATAAGCGTAGAAATTATCTTCCACTTTACAAAATCCGTTCGAAAGCAAAACCGTACAACAAGAAATGAAAATCATGCCAATAAAATCTCTGGTTTTGATGGATGTTGACATTATTTACACCTTCCTTTTGATGTTTCTTAATTGATTTGTAATAAACGAATTTTTAAATTATATTCAATTTTTGTTGTATGTTATCATATAAATTACAGGGCAGAAAATAAAACATCGAAAAAAATGAATACGAAAGGGACTATAAGGATTAACGGTGTATCATTGGCGCTGCTGACAATCCGCCTGCCCCGGTTTTTAATGGAATGGGGACGTATTAACGTCGATTCGTTTAATTACAGTAGAGCAGAATATAAATAAACCATCCTGCTTTTCTATAGTCTAATTCTCTCAGGATGGGTCTTAGATAAAAATTTCTTGTCCAACAATATAGTCAGTAATTATGACATAGTGAAGAAAGGAGATTGTTATGGAAATTCGCCTGGACGAAAAAGTCGCGATAGTAACGGGAAGCTCACAAGGTATAGGACGGGCCTGTGCTGAGGTTCTGACCGAAGCCGGGGCTGCTGTTGTGATCAATAGTCATCAACATAACGAAGCACTGAAAAAAGTTGCCGAGACCATGCGGGCAAAAGGAAGCGTTGCTCAGGCTATACTAGCAGATGTTACAAGGCGGGATGAATGCCGGAAGCTTATTGATGCCGCACTTGAACTGGGCGGAAGCATTGATATCCTTGTAAACAATGCGGGCGGTTTGGTAAAAAGAGTACCTGTGACTGATTTTAATGAGGAGCACTTCCGGACTGTGGTAGAAATTAACTTGCAAACCGCGTTTCTTATGTCCCATATGGTTATTCCCCAGATGAAGAAACAGGGTTCGGGCAAAATTATCAACCTCTCTTCACAGGCTGCCCATGATGGGGGTGGTCCCGGCTCCGCTGCATATTCCGCAACAAAGGGCGGTGTTTGGACATTCACCAAGTCACTGGCTAAAGAGCTTGGTCCGGATGGTATCCATGTAAACTGTATTGCACCGGGCTTTATCGCCAACACAGTTTTCCACAATACCTTTACACCCAAAGAAGTTCATAAGAAGGTTATAGAAAAGATTCCCTTAAGACGGCACGGCCAGCCTGATGATGTGGCCCATGCAGCGCTATTTCTGGCATCGAATCTTTCCGATTATATCACGGGACAAACGCTGGAGGTGAACGGCGGATTGTATATGTACTGAGTGAATTTTTAAAAAGCCAAAGTTGCACAAATTATTATGAAACGTTTCGTATATGTTATTCCGATAGTGTTGCTTTCTATGATGATTCTCCTGCTTGCACGTGGGGGAAAAGATTCGGTCAAGGTTTTAAAGCTTGCACATGTACTTGATGCCTCGCATCCTGTAAGCAAAGGCATGGTCAAGCTGGCCGATACGCTCTATGATATTTCGGGTGGTCAGATGAGAATTGATATCTACCCCGCCGGTCAGTTAGGTTCCAGTGAGCGTGAATATATCGAATCTCTGCAGATTGGCTCTCTTGATTTGACCAAGGTGAGTTCGGCGGTTCTGGAAAATTTTGTACCTTCAGCAGCGGTATTCAGCATACCTTATGTGTTCCAATCCGATCAGCATCGATGGAATGTGCTCTTTGGTCCAGTGGGAGAAAAAATGCTTTTAGAGGGAGAGCCGGTCTGGCTTCGGGGTCTTTGTTTCTATGAAACAGGAAGCCGAAATTTTTATCTCCGGGATAAGGCTGTATACACACCCGATGATTTAAAAGGATTGAAAATTCGCGTTATGCGAAGTTACTGGTCCATCCGCACGATTAATGCCTTGGGCGGCTCGGCCACACCGATTTCCTTCGGGGAACTATATACAGCACTGCAGCAGGGGGTTGTGGATGGGGCTGAGAATAATGCGCCTACACTTTATCAGTCTCGCCACTATGAAATATCGAAGTATTATGTACTGGATGGGCATTCTTCACCTTCCGATATTCTCCTCATCAGTACTCACAGTTGGAATCGGCTTACAGACCGGCAAAAGACATGGCTTCAGCAGGCCGTTCAAGTGTCAGTGGAATATCAGCGTAATTTGTGGGACGAGGCGACGAACGAAGCCCTTGATTCTATGCGGAATTACGGTGTAACAATCATCGAACCGGAAAAGGCTTTATTCAGTGAAAAAGTAGAGCCTTTGTACGATGAATTAAAAAAAGAGCATCCGGCCCTGTATGTACTTGTGGAGAAAATTCAGGCCGTGCCGACCGATGCTGATTATCTAAATTCCCTGTCGAAGTAATATTACACAGAGATAACCGTATGATTCGACTCGTAAAATTTGTAGACAACTGCCTGTCATGGTTGTTGATTTTCCTGATGGTTGTCATGGTCCTCGATGTCTCGTGGCAGGTCTTTACCCGTTTTGTTTTAAGAGACCCCAGCTCCTTCACGGAGGAATTGGCTACATTTTTGCTTATCTGGATTGCACTTCTGGGCAGTGCTTATGCCCTACGTCAAAAGGCCCACCTGGGAATTGACATCCTGACGATAAAAATGAAAACAGAAACGCGGTACGTATGGGAGTTTCTCATCTACTCGGTCGTGATTCTTTTCTCAATATTGGTTTTGATTTGGGGCGGGTCACGTTTAGTCAGTATCACTTTGCAGCTCAATCAAATTTCGCCTGCGTTACGGGTAAAAATGGGTTATGTTTATTCGGTTGTTCCAATTACCGGATTTCTGATGATTTTCTATTCAATCTATTTCATGATGAATGCGTACCAACGTTTAAAATCCCATCCGCGTAAGACAGCTGAACCCTCTGGTAATGGAATTGAATAATGACTTCCGCGATTTTGATTCTTGTCGCTGTTTTTGTGCTATTGTTACTGAGCAACGTGCCAATCTCGGTATGTATCGGTATGGCCACAGTGCTCACTATGCTGATGAGCATGCCCCCAGAGCCGGCAGTGACCCAGGTTGCTCAGAAAATCGCTACCGGGCTGGACAGTTTTGCTTTGCTGGCCATTCCATTCTTTATTTTGTCAGGCCAATTAATGGGTCGCGGCGGTATCGCCCGACGACTCATTAACCTGGCCAAGGCTTTGATAGGAATGCTCCCCGGCGGACTGGCATACGTAAACATCGTAGCATGTATGCTCTTTGGAGCGATTTCAGGTTCGGCTGTCGCTGCAACATCAGCAATAGGCAGCTTTATGATTCCGGAGATGAATAAAGCGGGATACGACAAAAACTTTAGTGCAGCCGTTAATGCAACGTCGTCTACAACAGGTCTGCTTATTCCCCCGAGTAACATCCTCATCGTTTATTCACTGGCCAGCGGCAGTGTCTCTGTTGCCGCCCTCTTCATTGCCGGATATCTTCCGGGAGTTCTCACCGGCTTGTTATTAATATCAGTCTGTGCGATCGCCGCTATGGTGAACAATTACCGCGGCGGAGAAAAAGTACCGTTTCTTGAAATCGTCAAAAGAACGGGCGATGCGTTTTTGAGTCTATTACTCATTGTGATTGTAATCGGCGGCATCGTTGCCGGATTTTTCACGGCTACCGAGGCTGCCGCGATTGCCGTTCTCTACTCATTGTTTCTTGCCGTGGTTGTTTACAGGGAGGTAAAAATCAAAGACCTTCCCGAAATTTTAATCCAGACAGTGATTACCAACGCCGTGGTGATGCTCCTGATAGGCACCTCGATGGCCCTGTCATGGATTCTGGCTTATGAAAATATCCCCCAAACGATTAGCGCTGCACTGATTGGAATGACGGGTAACAAAATCATCATTCTTCTGATTATCAATATTATTCTCCTCTTTGTAGGAACGTTTATGGATGCCACGCCGGCCGTGTTGATTTTCACACCCATATTTCTTCCCGTGGTTATCGAGCTGGGTCTTGACCCCCTTCACTTTGGTATATTAATGATACTTAATTTGTGCATCGGCATTTGCACACCTCCGGTAGGCGCCGTACTTTTTGTCGGCTGTTCGGTGGCAGATACGAAAATCACTCATATAATCAAATGGCTGCTGCCTTTCTTTGCGGCGATGATTGTTTCATTAATGCTGGTTACCTATATACCTGAAATTACACTTTGGCTGCCAAGACTATTAGGATTCTGATATAATTAACGGAGGATGTGTGCAACAGTTTATCGTTTCAATTTTGCCTGTTCGTATAAAACTTAATTCTCGATTTTAAAACCATCGAAACTCGTTTTGGTAATAGTAGAAAGGAGTTATTTATGAAACGTTTCTGTCTTGCGATTAGTGTTTTATTGGTCCTGTTCACAGCAAAACCATTGTATTCTCAAAACAATAACGAAGACCTTATTGCATACTGGACATTCGATGCTGTTGAAAGAAATCGCACCAAAGACGAGGCTTCCGGCAAAAAAGATAAAGTAAAAGGGAATTTTAAACTGGTTGAAGGAGTAAAAGGCGACGCTTTAAAATGTGACGGTTTCACAACCGCCGTTGTGCGAGATGATGCCGAAATAATAAGAGGCCCTTTTTCGATTGAAGCCTGGGTTGCGCCTCAGGCTTACCCCTGGAACTGGTGCGCCGTTGTTAACCAGGAATACGAACATCAAAGAGGATTCTTTTTTGGTATTGATGCGGAGGGAAGAGTAGGCTTCCATGCTGCGGTTGCCCGCCAGTGGAGAGAGTGTATCAGTGAGCGGAAAATTCCCTTTATGGAATGGTCGCATATTGCTTCAACATATGACCCGGAGCAGGGTATAACGTTGTACATCAACGGAAAGAAAGCGGGATCGCTTAAAGTTGTAGGCGATCTGCTGCATGATTTCGAAATGGAGCTTTTAATCGCGAGAAATCATAACCTTACTATTCCAACGTCTTTGAACAGGGGCGGAATAAAGAGAATGCCGGCGTCTTATTCGTTCGATGGAATTATTGATGAATTAAAAATAATTAAGAAAGCACTTACCGCAGAAGAAATTGAAAACTCCTATAACCGGTTGCAACCGAACTCCAAACCACCCTTAACATGGCGCAAATTACCTCAAATTTATACAGGCAATAATGAATTTGGAGCCTATTATACAAACTTAAAATATGACGAAGATTGGGATGCATTATGGAAAGTCGATAAATATCCGGATGTGGTTGTAACATTCCCCAATCAAAAATACTCAATGGTTTTCTGGAGAGGAACCAACTATAATTTAAACCTGGTCACCGAAAACGGCAAATGGGTAGGCGATCAAAGCGCTGAAACCTGGGGAAATATGGGCTGCAGCGAGCACATGTCGGATAAACATAACCGATACAGCCACGTAAGAATCATTGAGAACAATGATGCGCGGGTTGTCGTGCATTGGCGTTATGCACTCACCGACATTGCTTATGAAATTGCAAATATAGATCCGGTCACAACGTGGGGCGATTGGGCGGATGAGTATTATTATATTTATCCGGATGGTATTGCCATCAGACATTTCTTGGTGCACGGCAACAAACGCGATTATAGTATTACAGAACCGGCCCTGTTTAGTAATCCGGGCGAAAAACCGGAAGATAATATTGATTTGGCAGCGGTCACCCTTGCCAACTTAAAAGGACAGACCAGCACTCATTCGTATGAAACCTGGCCGGTAGATAGGCACGGAGGTTTTAAAGGTGCGATAGATGAGCCGGTTGTTTGTGTTCTTAACTTAAAATCAGAAATTAAACCCTTTTATATTTATGAAGAAGGTGCACGAATCGGTCCGTACGGCGGCGGAATAAGAGAAATTGATTACAGGTATTCAAAATTTCACTCCCGAAATCACTGGCCTGTTTCACAGGTACCCTGTGACGGCAGGTTTGCGTTAGCGCCCGACCGAGTCATAAGTTCAGCGATTACTTCCCCCGAACCTCCAAGGAAAAAAAGGGCCGGTGACAACGCGCTTGAGGGCAGGTTTATATTAGGTTTGACGGATAAGCCTGTAAATGAATTGGTGCGGTTAGCGAAATTTTGGCTGAATCCGCCGCGGGTGGAAATTAAAAGCAACCAGTATTCCCATGAAGGGTATAACATAAATGAACGGGCGTATGTTTTGGTAAATAAGAATAAAAGCACCAGCGATTTAAATGCTGTCATTTATGCAGGTTCTAAGTCACCCCTGGTGAATCCCTTTTTTATAATTAAAAATTGGGGTACGCATAATATAAAAGTAATGCTGGATAACAAAGAGCTGGTAAAAGACCGGGATTTCACGTGTTCTGTTCGAAAGACACTGTATTCAAAGGATTTATTAGTCTGGTTTAATTTAAATACCCAGTCAAGTGTTAATCTATCCGTAATACCGGTTCCGGATTAAGGAAAATGCAGTTGCAAAAAAGTATGATAATCGTAATGAAAAGAAAACGTTCACCAAAAGATGAGAACCATACAGATAACCCCCCCTGATTGAAAGCTATTTTCGCCTCATTCTTGCTGAAGATATACACGCATAAAGCCAAAGATATCTCTTTAGTTCTTTAATATATTTTGAAAAAATTAAGTTACTATGAAACAATTACAATGCTTCCAATATAATTTCAATCACCTTATTCGTGTCAGATAAGATTTTATGATTAGGGAATCTAAGGACTATCCAACTATTTCTTTTTAGAAATTCATCTCTCTCAAGATCTTCTAAGACCGGCATGCCTTCGATTATTTCATGCTGGCCGCCATCACATTCAACATCAATTTTTTTCTTACCTAGTAATGCAATATCAAGTGTGTATCTTTTAACAACCTGCTTAGGCCTTAGTTCATAGCCACTAGATTTAAAGTCTATATCTTTAAGTTTTTCATATAAAAATCTTTCGGTAAAAGTGTCAAATTTCTCATGTAGGGTATATTCTTCAAGTTCTTCCTGTTTTTTAATTTTATCATATGCTTGAACGAGTTTTTTTAAAATGCAATTTTCTTCCCTGTAACAGGAGTGATCTAAGCAAAAGTCTCTATCTCCAACGACATACAAAAGGTATCTGGCTCTAGATAGAGCAACATTAAGAATTTGAGGATATATATTATACCATCTATCACTATTTCCATTGCCTCTATTTGCAAGGACTAAAGAAAAAATCATTATATCCTTTTCAGTGCCCTGAAATTTATGTGCTGTTAGAACTTCAATATTATGTTTATCTTTCATTTCTGAGTAGTTTGGAGTTGAAGCAATAATTTTTTCTGCTATTGCGTTTTGTTGTCTTGAATAAGGGGTTACTATACCTATCGTGAGATTTGTTTTTAATATCTTTTTTAATATGGATTGAAATTTTTCATTAACCACATTTATTTCAATTTGGTTTATTCTACTACCACCAGGAGGCTTGAAAACTTCACCTGCACACTTTTTCCAGTAAATACCGAGATGAAGATCCCTAGGGTATTGAGAATAATCAAGGGTTGTCATAATCTTTAAGCGTCCTTCATAAAAAGTCTGATTACATAATGCTATTATTTGATCCTCTGACCTATAGTGATTAGTCAGAAGGATCGGCTTATGGACTAAAGAGTTTTCAGCGGATTTGTACAGGGACACATCACAATAACGTACTTTATGAGGATAAAGATCTTTCGATTCTGTTAGACCGTGGATTTTGGCTAAGCTTTTATCAATATCCCGAGTTATTCCTGCAATATGGCTTAATTGCATAGGATCACCAACTACTATAGCTCTCTTTGCTCGGTACAGAGCTGGTGCTGCTGAGGGCAAATCAACTTGGGAAGCTTCATCAAAAATTACATAGTCAAAAATCCCCGGACTTAAAGGGAATGTTCTTCTAATAGACTTTAAAGTCGAAGACCATACACTTAAAATGTTAAGGGCATTCTCAAATGAATAATGTTCGATATCCTCATTAAACTTAATTGAATCAACTTCATGTAGAAATGATTTAACTCTCCCAATATTCTTCCCTCTTCCAAGCATTTGTTTAATGTATACAGATTTCACATATTGTTCTGATAACCCATAGAATCTTTTCTCTAGGTTCCGAATTTTTTGTTCGATATTTAAGCGAGCTGGAAATTTATTTAATTTTCTTCTAAGCCACCTGAGTTTAATGAATGTTAGGATATTTCTGACTGTGAAGAATAATTCTGAGAACAAACCTTTTTCTACAACAAGGTCTTTTTCAGTTTTATATATGCTATATATTTCTTCAAACTGTTTCTCTAAAGAGCCTAATTCTAATAGTCTATCTCGACACCTATTCATCATTTTCCACAAAGAAGTTATTTCCCTCATAGTAGTGGCAGAAGAAATTCTCTTTTCTGAGTCTAAGATAAGCTCATTGAATTTTCCTTTTAATTCCTGACGAAATTCTTTTTTACCTGTGCGGAACATTAAGTTTTTAAATTGCTCATTAAGTCTTTCATGGACAACTTCTACAGCAGCATTGGTATGGCTAACTAATAAGACTTTCTTGCCTTCAAGAAACAAGTTGACTAAGAGATTAGAAATGTACTGGCTCTTTCCTGTGCCTGGCGGACCAGTAATTACTGTTAGTTTGCTTTCATATATATCTTGCAATGCTCTAACCTGATATTCGTTTGAAGGAAATGGAAGAACTGGTATTTTTTCTGAGCCTCTTACTACAGGTATCTCTTCGAGGATGAATGAAAGGGCTGTCTTATCCAAATCTCGTTTTTTTCTCAAGTCTAATAAATCAGTGAGAAGGTAAAGATTGTAAAGAGTGTTCTCTCCAGCAAAAACAAGGCTCTTGTTGTATAAACCAGGAGAAGCGTTTCTTGAAAGCCTTTCTGAATTGGTCAATTGATTAGGGATTATTTCTTCAATTAAATTTATTTCGACTTCTTTTTGAATTGTTGATAAACATTTTTCAGAAAGATCTTTGTTGTTATATGATTCATTCCTATACAAACCCTCGATTTCTCGGCTCAAATCTGCTATTTCTTCGGTTCGAAGACCGATTCTACTGAGCGCTTGAATTCCACAGGTTGGATTTGGTTCATCTTTATGTAGATACCATTCTCCATTTTCCTTAACAAACTGAACCTTGATTATAAATAGTGGTGCAACAAGATGCTTTTGAGAATCATTATCAAAATAAAATAAAATCGGATAACCATAGAAAGCCTCCCACCCGTTTGTGTCAATATAATCGGAAAATGTAATTAATTTCTCGTTATTTGAAACCAACACCGGATAGTCTTGACGATTGAAAATAAAGTGATCTTGATCAAATGGGTACAAAACAGCTTTGCTTCTTACTTGTATTGAAATATCTTTTTCTAAGATATCCTCATTCTTAATACAATCATACCAGTAATCTACTACCTGATTCAAGATGTTCATTTATACTTGTTTTCCATCACTGTAATAACGATATATGTCTTCAGCAAAAATGAGACAAAAACAGCTTTAAATTAGGAGACGATTTCAACTCCTGTTTCCATGATTCTACTGTTATATTTTCTTCTTTCAAGCATTGTTTTGTTTTTTAATTCAGCACGCTTTTCCAATATCTTCTCACGGCGTCCATCATAGACATCGCTCGTATCTATAACGGTTTAGGGTGCCTCTAAAAATTGCTTTATAGCCGGTTGCAGCGAAAATGAATTTTTAGAGGTGCCCTTTATTGGTGGTTTTGCTTGACATCAATGTAAAAGAGCGGTAGATTTATATTGTATGAGAATTTACGATATTGCTGAAAGACAGAAAAATGGAAAAGAATGATACAAAGCCGAATAATAAGGCCAGGCAATACTTGAGTCCCAGAGAAACTGAGGTTATAGCCAGACTGGGCTATGAAAAGGTGTCTTTGATAACACAGGAGCAGTTTGACCGGTACTTCGGATTTCCAAAGAGCATAAGGGAAAAGGTCATCTTCAGGCTGAAGAGAAAGGGCATACTGAATCCTGTTAAAAGGGGTGTGTATTTTTATTCACCTCTGGAGTCGGGGCCTGCCGGCAGCAATATAAATGAGTTTCTGGTTCCTCCTGTTTTCTTCCCGAGGAGCAATTATTATATCGGCTACTCAACGATGTATAATTACTATGGCTTCACCGACCAGATATTCCAAAAAATGTACATATTGAATACATCGCTGCAGCGGGAGAAAACAATAGGCGGTATGCAGTTCAAAATGGTAAAGATTCCTGAAAAGAGGATGTACGGCATTGAGAGGATAAAAATCCGGGATACCGAGGTATCTGTAAGTGACAGGGAAAGAACTATGGTTGACCTGTTTTATTTCCCTGAGCCTGTGGGCGGGCTGAAAACAGCATTTTCGATACTGAAAGAACAGGCTAAGTCAAAGAAAACAGATATAACCAGGCTTATCAAGTATACTGCACGATTTCCGAATCCATCATTGCGAAAAAGGACCGGCTTTATTCTTGAGCAGGCTGGTGTCAAAGACAGAGAACTGGAGCCATTACTGAAGAGTATCCGGAAGAGTTCTCTTGTTACACTTTTCCCTTCGAAATCAAGAGCTGGCAGAATCAATAAAAAGTGGAAGTTAATTGAAAATGCTTCATAGTGATAAAACCGAATTCCTGAAGGTGCTGGAGAGGACATCTGCACAGACAGGCTTCCCGTTAAGGCTTCTTGAAAAGGACTACTATCTTACAATTGTCCTGTCCGGCATAAATAAGTTGAGCGGCGACCTGATATTTAAAGGCGGCACCTGCCTCAGCAAGGTTTATTACTCCTATTACCGCCTGAGCGAAGATCTGGATTTTACTTTACGGCTGCCCGATGGAAACACAACGAGGACAACGAGGAGAAATGCTATTAAGCCGGTAAAAGAATCCGTGAAATCTTTTCTGAAAAGTTTTGATATGACTATCAAGAATCTGGAAAAAGCTGGCCACAGGGAATCAACACAATATATCTATTATCTGGATTACGAATCGATTGTCTTAAACAGGAAAGAGTCTATTAAACTGGAAATCGGCATGAGGTTTAATCCTTTGCTTGCCACAGTTGCAAAACAAGTTACTCATAAATTCATACATCCCTTTACGAAAGAGCCTCTTTTTAATACCGGCAGTGTCAACTGTCTTGCACTAAAGGAGCTCGTGGCTGAGAAGCTAAGGGCTGCGGCAACAAGAATAATTATTGCAGGCAGGGACTTTTACGATTTGGGATTCCTGTTAAAAAAAGGATTTGATTTCAAGGATAAGGAACTTCTTTCAGTCTTCAGGAAAAAACTCGAGGAAGAGGGCTTTTCTCCTGATATGAGCAGATACAAAGCCAATCTGGGCAGAAGCCGGGAAGAAATTAATGAGATGAAAGCAAGAGCCAAAGATGAGTTGTTTCCTGTGCTCACCGTAGATGAGCAAAAATCATTTGATATGCAGAAGGTGATCAATAAGCTGAACAAGGTATTTGTAGATATATGAGCAGACTATTCTATATTGAAACAGTGTCAGATATTATTGGAAAATACGTATGGTAACTTTCAGTGACCCGGATGTGCGAACTATAAAGCTGACGCAGAAAGAACAGATGGCTTTACTGCAGTATTGTGTTAACATTCCTGCCGACATCCATCAGATGCTTTTTTCAGCTATGGATGGTTTGCTTACACTTACCCCACAGCAATGCAACCATCTCAGAAGAATCATTGAATCGGAAATAGACCGCATCAGCAATACGGAAGCAGCTGAAACCTTGATAGGGGTGTCACACAAACTCATCACAAACCCGATATTTCGTAACATGACCGAAGAGTTAGACCAGAGAGATTTCAACACAATCGAGGAAATGCAGGCCTATGCCAACGTAGTCATGGACAAACATAATAATAGCCCTGATCCTGCGCTTGGCGGCCTAACTCCCCATCAGACTTTTCGTCTGATTAATCTTGAATGGGACAATCCAGATTTTCTCATAAAATTTAAGGATAATCTGAACTATGAAGACGTAAAAGATTCGCCGCTTTTTCATAACGCCGCTGCTTTAATGCAGGAACTGCTCCAGAGGAAAAATGAAAATACAGCAACTGCGAAAGGCAATCTGTCTCGCAAGGTTGTTTCGGCTATGCTCGATATTTTTAAGATTGACGGTGAGCATGTCAAGGCGGTACTGGCCGTAAGCAAGACGGTCAATGAGTATGATGTGACGCCAATATGGACAACCAGGATTGTATGCCAGCAGGCAGGCCTTATCCGCAAGTTCAAGAATAAATACACTGTTACCAAAAATGGTGTGGAACTATTGAAGCCTGAAAACTCCGGCAAATTGTATCATCTGCTTTTTCTTACCTATTTCCGCAAGTTCAATATAGGTTTTTATGACAGGCTGCCCGATCTCGAAGGCCTTCAGCATACAATCGGCTATACCATTTATCACCTGAATCGCCTGGCAAAAAATGAAGTTAGCTTTGATAGTATTTACAGCAAAATAGTCCTGCCCGCGGTATTCAAGGAACTTCAAGCAATTGAAACAGACTATCTTAAATCAAGCTGGATAATCAAACATCGCATAATAGAGCCGCTCGAATATGCCGGGTTTCTTGAGTGTAAGCGTGAAAAAGTAAAATTCCTCCCGGAGATAGTGGCATTAAAAACAAGCTCTATGTACGAAAAATTTATTCAGTTTAAGATTTGAGACTGGTCAAAGTATTTAATAGACTATTTATGCTTAAAATTCCTATAAAATTTTTGTTTTTGAGCTGAAATTTAAGTTTGATTTCGCCTGTTACCCATGAAATTTGCTACATGTGGAGACATAACGGTGTGTGTGCCAAGGTAAGCTGTTGTGAATTAGCTGGACAATCCAGCTTGGTCAAAGGTTAGCCACCGGGCCAGAACGGAACTTAAAGTGTATCGAGGCAACAAGATATGCAGTGCTTAAGGAAAGGCGAATGGTCAGCCATAACGTAAGTGAAGGTGTTGAGCCCCGAAATATGTCAATGTCGCATTGGGCCAAGGGTTTCACTATCCTGAAGCCAGTATTGCTGCACACGATAATCGGCAAGTGTGTTAGCGACGTGCCGGGGTCGAAGTCCATGGCGGGTCATTTAACGGTTCACAGCGGAACTTGGGAGAGCCATACTGTTCTCGAACGAAACCTCCAACAAGCTGAAGAAGCGAGGCGGAGGTATGGCAGTGTGGCAGTCGGACCAACTCATATTAGAGGCGTAGCCGAAGTAATGTTCGGTGAGTCCCCATATATCGGGACACTCGAAGGGGTTGGCAGTATGTTGCAGAGAGGCAAGGTGACGTAATGCCATACACAGAAATGGATAGAAGTACGTTAGCTCTTTTGCCTCTCATATCAGAACGTGCCCGAAAGGAACCTAAGTTACAGTTTACGAGCTTAGCTCATTTACTGAACGAGAAGTTTCTTCGGGAGTGCTACTTGGAGCTTGGCAGAGACCGAGCCAGTGGCATTGATGGTGTAAGTTGGCAGGCTTATGGTGAAAACCTTGATGAGAACCTTGCCAATCTGGTCAAGCGGATGAAAGCAAAATGTTATAAACCGCAACCAGCCAAACGGGTTTATATTCCGAAAAATGAGCATGAGAAACGTCCTCTTGGTTTACCAAGCTTAGAGGATAAAATCGTGCAGAAAGGAATATCCCGAATACTGGAAGCGATTTATGAGCAAGATTTTCTGGACTGCTCTTATGGCTTCCGGCCTAACCGGAATTGCCATGATGCATTACGAGCAGTTGACCAGACTATCATGAAGCGACCAGTCAGATATGTGATTGAAGCAGATATCAAAGGTTTCTTTGATAACGTTTCACACGACTGGTTGCTGAAGATGCTTGAAGTCCGCATTAAAGACCCAAGCCTTCTACTGTTAATACGCCGTTTTCTAAAGGCGGGTTACATGGAAGAAGGCAGGTTGGTCAGGACAAAACAGGGGACTCCACAAGGTGGGAATCTAAGCCCGATGTTAGCCAACATTTTCCTGCACTATGTGCTGGACTTGTGGTTTGAGAAACGAATCAAGCCACAAATGGCAGGGGATGTCTATCTGGTTCGCTATGCCGATGATTTTCTCATCATGACGCAGAAACAATCAGATGCCTGTATGATTGAACAGGCCTTAAGAGACCGCTTTAGGAAATTCTCATTGACCCTTCATCCAGAAAAGACGCGGACAATCAGTTTTAGCCGTAAAGAACCAGAAAATGCCAAACGTCAGGGGCGTAAGCCTTATACGTTTGAATTTCTGGGATTTACCCATTACTGGCATTGCAGCCTTGAGGGCGGCTGGTATATGTTGAGTCGCCGTACAAGTGCTAAACGATTTCGTAGGGCGTGTAAAGCTATGAATGAGTGGCTCAGGTCTGTACGAAACTGGTGCAAAACCAAGTTATGGTGGCAAATACTGGCGTCGAAAATGCGTGGCCACTATCAATACTATGGTATCAGTGGTAATAGTAAAATGTTAAAAGTCTTCTATTATCAAGTGATGCGAATGGTACATAAGTGGCTTAATCGACGCAGTCAGCGTAACCGATGGAATTGGGAGCGTTATCTCAATTACTTGAGAAACTATCCTTTGCCGTTACCGCATATTGTGCATAAATTTTATTGACCATTGACGTTGTTGTGAAACATACTGAAGAGCCGTGTGGGGGAAATCCGCATGCACGGTTCTGTGAGGGACGTTGAAGCTCTTTCATATGGCTGAATATTGTGACACTCCTCAATCGAAAGGGAGGAGATACAGGGAACACAAAGCATGCCTACGTGAAAGAACCATATTACGTCTACTCGACCAGAGGTTTTGGTGTTTATTTGCACCAAAAAAGTTGCAAAGCATTTTTCAATTCCTGACTCATACTGATCTCAAATTTTCAAATTCGATCCTCGGGTGTCGATAAAGCATTAACCAAAGTTTCGTACTCCTGTTTTATCGGTTCAATAGACCATTTATTCTTTTTATGGACATCCAATAGAAACATGTAAGCAAAATTCAGACATCGCTTTTTCAGTATCTTCTCACGGCGTTTATCATAGACGTCACTCGTATCTATAACAGTTTTGCTGAGATTTACTATTATTATGAATTCATTACAATTTTGTTATAGTTTGCGGTCGAGCTTTCGATAGCTGATGGCCTCGGCAATGTGCTCGGGCTTAATTTTCTCACAGCCTTCCAAATCAGCGATGGTTCGTGCGATCTTGCAGATTTTATCATGGGCGCGGGCGCTCAGGCCGAATTCATTCATCGCCTGCTTGAGTATCATCTCCGAAGACTCATCCAGAGGGCAGTATGTTTCCACTTGCTTATGTGACATCAGGGAATTGGTCATTATTTTCCCGTCACCGAAACGCTTGTTTTGAACCTCCCTTGCTCTTATAACCTCAGCTCTGATGGTCTCGGAATTTATCTGTTTGGATTTCGAGCGCAATTTCCTGAACGTGATAGCCGGCACATCGATGTGAATATCAATCCTGTCGACCAGCGGGCCGGAGATTTTGGACAGATACCTTTCAATCTGGCCGGGCGTGCATTTGCACCGGCGGTTATCAGAGCCGAAATAACCGCACGGACACGGATTCATCGCGGCCACAAGCATAAATTGTGCGGGAAAGCGTAATGTACCTTTTGCCCGGGACACAATCACGAAGCCGTCTTCGAGCGGCTGGCGTATCATTTCCAAAACATGCCGCGGGAATTCGGCGAATTCATCCAGAAATAATATCCCGAAATGTGCCAGAGACAATTCGCCCGGACGGGGATTCGTGCCGCCGCCAATCAAGGCCGGGCCGCTGGCCGTGTGATGGGGCATACGAACGGGCCGCGTCGCTATAAGTGCCTTTTCCTTACCCAACAAGCCTACCGAGGAATAAATGCAGGTTGTCTGAAGCGATTCCTCAAGCGTCAAGGGCGGCAGAATGGTCGCTAACCGCTGTGCTAACATGGTCTTGCCGGCGCCGGGCGGACCTATCATCATAATGTTATGGCCGCCCGCTGCAGCGATGGTCACAGCCCGCTTAACGCTTTGCTGGCCTTTGACATCGGCAAAGTCGAACTCGTAGCTGGAAGCCACGTTGAAAAGCTCATCGATATCCACATTGGTGGTTTCGAGAGGCAGATTTCCGTCCAGAAAGCTCGCGGCCTGGGCGAGTGAGCCGACGCCGTACACCTCGATATCCTGAACAACGGCGGCTTCGTTGGCGTTTTCCAGCGGGACTATCATTTTCGTAAAGCCGTTGGCGGCGGCGGTCAGGGCGGCGTTCAAAACGCCGTTGACGGGTCTGACGCGGCCGTCGAGGGCCAATTCACCCAGAATGACGAATCTTTTGATGTCGGGGGAGGCCAGAAGGTTCTGGCCGATGAGCATTCCGAGAGCGATGGGCAGGTCAAAAACAGGCCCGACTTTTTTCACATCCGCCGGTGCAAGGTTTATAAGTGATTGTGTTTTCGGGTACTTATAGCCGGAGTTGGTGACAGCGCTCTTGACTCGTTCGGTGCTTTCCTTGACGGCGGTGTCGGGTAGGCCGACGATGATGGATTTTTCGAAGCCGCCGCGTGCGACGTCGACTTCGACTTCGCAAAGGTGACCGTCGATGCCGGAGAGGGCGACGGAGTGTAGTTTTGCTAACATGTTTATTCTCCTTAGGTTACGGATTTAAGGGGACGATTTTAACGGAATTGGTTCGGGATATCAAGCGTTTTTATATCTAATTTTCTACAGCCGCTGCGGGGTTAGGCTGTAACGGCTGGGTAAGATGGGTAAGAGGATTTTGTGTGAAAACGGGGGATTTGTGAGTGTGTTCACGAGGTCGGTTTTTGGGCTGAAAATGGGGGTATTGCGGTTCAGGTTTGATGTAAGTCGTTGCTATATAGTCGGTTATGAAGAATGGGGAAGAAAGCGTGAAACGATGGAAGATGGAGGATAGAAAATGGAAGATGGTGTCAAGAAGGGGGAAGATGGGGTGGAAAAGTTGGAAAAAGTGAAATCAGAATTGGAAGAAATTTGCGGGAAAATGGGGGAATTTTAGGAAAAGTATAATATACTATAACAAAAATAGGTATAATATATTATAACTGATTAGAAGATGGAGGATGGAAGATAGAAGATGGAAGTCAGAAGTCAGAAAGGGATTCTCGAATTTCGAATGCCAATTTTCGATTGGTTTTTAGACACGGATTTAGGCGGGTTGTCACGGTTATAATTTTTGCCACAGAGGAC